>Ga0172371_10002330_pt1 | contig 30226 bp, 17 predicted proteins | sample Lak12m_FD_114543 | JGI IMG/M metagenome (GOLD analysis project Ga0172371, IMG submission 114543) | Freshwater microbial communities from Kabuno Bay, South-Kivu, Congo - kab_022012_12m | ecosystem: Environmental > Aquatic > Freshwater > Lake | place: Democratic Republic of the Congo: South-Kivu...
GGCCATCGACTTCTACGCCCAACTGGCAGACTACGACCCCGCAGACCTGCAGCACACGGTGGCGGACATTAGCCAGGAGGTGGAAAGGCTCCCCCAGAAGCACTCGGACGTGTGGGAGCTGTTCGCCGCCGTGCGCGGCTCCCGTGACCAGGAAGTCTATGAACGGCACCTCGCCGACCCGGAGCTCCGGTGGCGATTCTACGACCGCTTCAGCGCGTTCGCGCGCACGCTGGCACTGGCCCTGTCATCCAGTGCGTTCCTAGGCGATACGCCAGCCGCGACCATCGCCCGCTATCGGCGCGACCTTACGTTCTTTCAGAACCTGCGGGCCGCTACGGGACGCAGGTATCAGGAGGTGGTCGACTTCTTGGAGTACGAGCCCCGCATCCAGAAGCTCATCTGTGCCCACGTGGGTGCCGGGGAGGTGGAGCAGCTCTGCGCCCCCATCAACCTCTTCGATCCAGAGGCGCGTCGGCAGGTGCTGGAGGATCAGGGCCGTAGCCCGGCATCGCGTGCCGATACCATCGCCGCGGCGACGGCACGGGCCACCGAGGAGCAGATGCCCCGCGACCCAGCCTTCTATCGCAAGTTCTCACGACTCCTCGAGGAAGCCATCCGGGCGTACCGCGAGGGGAGGATCAGCGACCTTGAGTACTTCCGCCAGGCTCAGGACATTGCCACGCATGTGGCGACCCACGCCGACGACGACACCCCGGAACAGCTCCGCGGCAATGACATGGCCCAGCGCTACTTCGGCTGCGTGCAGGAGTCGCTGGGCAAGTATGTCGTTCCTGGGCATGACCTGGGTGCTGAACTAGCGGTCGAAATCGAGAAGCGCGTCAAAGCCCAGAGGATCCGCGACTGGCGTGGCAATCCCGATGTGCTGAACCAGATGCGAGGCGAGATCGACGACCTGCTCTTCGAGCTGGCCGAGGCCCGTGGCGTCCGGCTCGAACTGGCCGAACATGACGCGATCATCGACCGCTGTATCGAGGTGGCAATTGCCAACGAGGCCTGACCAACACCAGGTTCAGTTCGGGTCTCGGACGATCCCGTTCTGCCTCCGGCGTGCCGAGCGACTACGGCTGCGGATCGTGGTGCACCCGGACCTTTCTGTCACCGTGACTGCGCCCCGGCGCCTCGCAGCCGAGGAAGTGTCCCGTGCGGTCTTGCGAAAGGCGGGCTGGATGCTCCGGCAGATGGACCGACTGGCCGAGTACCACCCACTGCCCACTCCCAGCCGCTACGAGAGCGGCGAGACCCTGCTGTATCTCGGCAGGCAGTACCGGCTGCGAGTCCGGGTTGGGTCGGCGAGCAGCATCAGGCTTGTGGGGCGATTCCTGGAAGCAGAACTGCGCGCGCCCGGCGACCGCGAAGCGGTTGCCGGGCTGGTCGCTGGCTGGTTTCGGCGCCGCGCGCTCACCGTCCTACGGCAATCTGAGCAACGTTGCCTGAACGTCACCGCACGGCACGGCGTGGGGGCTGCTGTGGTTGTCCTGCGCCGCATGAAGCGACGTTGGGGCAGTTGCAGCGCCAACGGGCGAATCACGCTCAACCCAGCGTTGGTCAGTGTGCCCATCCACTGCATTGACTACGTCATCATGCATGAGTTGTGCCACCTCAAGTGCCACGACCACTCGCGTTCCTTCTACCGCCTGCTGACTCGGTGCATGCCGGACTGGAAGACCCGAAAGGCGTGCCTGAGCTCATGGGCTGTGCCCGCCCCGTAGGACCACCATCCCCATGACCAACACTGCCGAACTGCACCGCCTCAGCGATCGGGCCAAGCCGGCGGCGGCCTCCGACCGCAACCGGCACGAGCCCCGCCTGGCGCCCCGGGCGCTCAGCCAGGCGCTGACAGCCCTCGCGGCCCTCCTATGGCTACCTGCCGCGCTGCACGCCGAACCGCCGTACGTCGCCCGCGAAGCTGACCGGGTCGTGATCGGGACTGCCTCTTCTCGAGCGGTGTTCGAGCGCCAGCCGCGCGGGTGCTTCGTGATGCTGATCGAGGCACGTCAGGACGCCGCCTGGCGCCCGGTTCTCGACGGCCGCAAGCCCCTGATCCAGGGGACGTCTTTCGGCCTTGAGCCCACCCGGGTGATTGACTCCTCGGTGACCGACACGTCCGCGGTCGTCCGGCTGGGCGGCCACCATGGGGACCCAGGCTTCGACTGGGACATCGCGGTGACCGCCGACGCCGCCTTGCCGCTTCACTTTCGGGTGGCCCTGAAACTGACTCAGCAGGTGATCCTCTCCGGGCTGGAGCCCCAGGCGGCCTTGTGGATGGCCCATCCGGCTGCGGATGCCGTGCGTGTTGACCAGGGCCCGGGGAACATCTACCACGGGACGCCCGAGGCCCAGTGGGGCAACAGCTTCCCGGCGGCCTACCTGTGGACCGGCGGCAGCGAGGTCGCGCTGCTGTTCAACCCGGGTCCCATGGACTGGATGGGGCCGCGCAGTCTGTTCCGCTTCCACGACTGCCGGGTGCAGAGCTGGGATGAGGATGGCACCACGGCCATCGGTCTGCGCGTGGTCAAGCGCAACTTCCACGAACTGGGGCCTGGCCAGGTGGTACTCGACTGGTGGCTGCACGCCGCTGCAGGGGTCGCGCGTCCCCGCACCCGCATCGAGGCCCTCGATCGGCTGGTGCGGCGCCTGGAGCCCCTACACCCCGCCACCGCACCGCCTTTGACCGACCGGCTCACCGGGCGCCCCGGCACCTGGACCGACCTCGCGTCCGGTGTCACCGCGGCCCTGATGCGCCGCGGCGTGGTCTACGAGGACCTCGAACTGCCCGCGGACGAGCCCTGGCGAGATGGGCCCGCGTTCCAGGAGCATGTCATCAGCACACTGCGGGTCAGCACCGACTACGCCGTGGGCTCGCCCTGCGATCCGGCCCAGGCGCGACCGAACGTCCTGGCAGGCTGGGACTTCTCCACCTGCAACAACTACCTTTCCGCGTTCCTCGCCAGCGAACGCGCGGACCCTGATCCCATGAGACGGGAGTTCCTCGCCGGCAAGGTCCATGCTTTACCCCTCTTCTACGACCCCCGGGCCGGCCTGCTGCGGCATGGAACGCGCCACCCGCTGCACGTCGGCGACCGCGAGATGGCCTGGCAGAACCTCATGTTCGCCGTCGAGGCCGCAAGGGTCCACCGGTTCATGCGCTCCGAGGACTTCGATCCGGCGGTCGGTGGGCGGCTGCTGATGTCGTTACGGAGCACCATGGACCTCGTCCGCCGCTGCGGGGATGTGCTGCCTCAGTGGTTCGATCCCTACGAGCGCCGGGCATTGGCCCAGGGGGACCTGCCGGAACTGGGCGTGGTCTACGAACCATGGCAACTGGGTACCTACGCCTGGCTGATGAGTGAGGCGTACTCGATCAGCGGTGACGCGCTCTACCGCGACGAGGCCGCGCGCGCGCTGAACCGGTTGCTAGGGGGCGACCTGCGGATCGCGGTCACGAACACCCGTTACTCCGCGACCTACGCCGACCCCGTGGACTTCCCCATCACCGAGATCTTCGGCAACGCCTGGGGCATGGCGGCCGCGATCCGTCTGGCCGACGGCGCCGCCGATGCGGAACACTGGCTGCAGGTCTCCGACACCTTCCTCAACAGCCTGGCCCGGATGACCTACTGGTACGAGAGCTCGACCGTCGGCGACACCCGCGACCAGGCGGTGCGCCAGGCAGGCCTTTTCCGCAATCACGGCGGCGCCATGACCGGCTCGCCCTGGGAGAACGCCGAGGCCACGCTCGCCATGGTCGTGCGCCTGCGGCTGGACGGGGAGCCACGCCCCCTGTTGCTGAAGCTGCTGAACCTGCAGCGCATCAACGCCATGACCTACTTTCCCCGGTGTCTACCCGCGGATGCGCAGCCCTGTCCGAGCGTCACCGCCCACGTCGCGGCGGCGCTGCCGATCGAGGATGCCTACACCCTCGAGCACGGGGGCCGTCACGGGGCCGCGGGCTTGGCAGCGTATATGTCGGGTATCGCGATGTGGTACGCCCTCCTCTTCGAGCGCTGGGCCACGACCGATGATCCTGCGGCGCTGGTCGTCTGCCTGGATGTGCCGCTGGGGTTGGACGGAGCGCTGGCCACCGAGCAGCGCAACGTCTTGGTGTACAATCCCTCAGACGAGGCGAAGCGCCTGCGGGTACGGGTCCTCGGCCTGGCCCCTGCTACCTACCGGACCACGGTGCGGCAGGTCGCGGACGCCGCCGCAGAGCGCCGCGCCAGCGCGGCGGATCTGGCGGCGGGTCTGGAGCTGGCCCTGGCCGCCGGCGGGTGGGCCCGCATCGAGGTGACCGATCCGGCCGAGGCCGTGGGCGAGCGCACCGCCCTCCAAGCCAGGGCTCGGGATGCGCTCGCAGTCGCCTACCGCGTCCTGCAGGAGTCGGCCACTGCGGCGTCTCCGGCCACGCTGGCCGCCGCCAAGGCCGAGTTCGCGGCGGCGGTCACGGCGCTGCACGGTGGCCAGTGGGCCGAGGCGCTCGCGGGTGCCACCCACGCGAAGGCAGTCATGAGGTGACCCATGCGATACCGTCTGGGTGTGGCGCAGGCATCGTTGCTGGCGCTCGCGGCCGCGGCTCAGCCGGAGGTGCCCGCCGGGCTGCGGCTGGTGAATGGTGACTTCAGTGACATCACGGGGCTGTCGGCGCACGCCGGGGCGCCGGGGTGGTACGACGGCGTCCCGGTGGGCTGGCAGTCCTCCGCAACCGACACGGCCTACTGCCTTCACGCCCAGGACGGCGCCACGCCCCCGACCTGCAACGTGGCCCAACTGGGTTTCCTCGAGCAGGCCGGCGGGGTACTCGCAGAGGCGGCGGATGCGGTCCTGACCTTCGACGTCTCGGAACCCTGGCAACTCGACGCGGCGCTCGGGGCCGCGATCCTCGACGGCGCGGGCAAGCCGCTGGCCCACTCCTCGTTCCAGGCGGGACGAAACCAGCGGGTGCTGGCCCGCAACGTCCCGGCCGGTACGGCCCTGCGGGTGCAGTTCTGGGCGTTGTGGGGGACGACGCCGGGACTGGACAACGTCACCCTCCGCGCGTACCCGCCCGGCACGCAGTCGGTGGGCCCTGAGGACCCGCTTCCTGCGCCCCCGGCGGCTCCCGGCCCGATGGGGGCCCTCGATGCCCTCTTCCGGGACCCTCCCAACGCCTACCGGATCATCCAATACAGCGACCATGAAGGCACGGTGCTGCCCATCGCCAAGATGCGCGAGTACGGCATTGGCGGCGTGATGCTGTTCCTGAGCAGGCACGAGTACCTGCGCAACGAGCAAGCCTGGGCGAACCTGGCGACGACGATTCGCCTGGCGCGGGAGGCGGGGATGCAGGTCTGGGTGGCGGACGACAACGGCTACCCCAGCGGCCAGGCGGGCGGGCGGGTGGTGGAGGCGGATGCAGCGCTGGAACTGCGCTGCCTGAGGGCGCTGGTGCGGCGGGGCATAGGGCCGGTGGCCGCGCAGATCGACGTGCCACCGGGGGACGACCGCCTGGTGGCGGCGATGCTCTATCCGCTGCGGGATGGCGAGCCGCAGTACGCCGCCGGCGTGCCGGTTCCCCTGGGGGCTGGTGGCGTGGAGACCGGGGGGCGCGAGGGGCCGTGGGAGCTATGGGCCTTCGTGGCCCGGGTGAACAACGACGAGGGCAGCCCGGCGCGGGGCACGATGGCGGGATTCGGTACCACCGGCCACTACCCGAACCTCTTGGAGGCCGCGGCGGCGGAGAGGTTCGTCGAGCTTGTCCACGCGGAGTTCCAGCGGCGGCTGGGGCCCCTGGCCGGGAAGATCGACGTGTTCTACACCAACGAGCCGCACCTCGGGAGCATCTGGCACGCCGAGGGTCAGCGGCCAGACGGGGTCGTCTACGTCCCCTGGTCGGCCGATCTCCCGCGGCGCTTCCGGGCTGAGCACGGCTACGACCTGATGGCCCGGCTGCCGGCGCTGTTCGGGGGTAACGGCGACGAGGCCCGGCTGACGCGGCGGCACTTTTACGCGACCGTCGGGGGCATCTTCTCCGAGAACTTCAGCGGGCGGATCGCGCGGTGGGCGGAGACCCACGGGGTGCATTCGGGCGGGCATCTGCTGATGGAGGAGCACACCGACATGCACGTCATCAACTACGGCAACCTGCTGCGCGCCCTTGGCGACCAGCACGTGCCGGGCTGTGATGTGCCGATGCCGGACCCGGGGAGCTACTGGGACTTCTGGACGCCCCGACTGGTGGCTTCGGCGGCGCAACTGCGCGGGCGCGAGACGGTCAGCGTCCTGATCGACCCGATTGTCGGGCGGGCGCGGCCCGCTCTGAACCCCGTTCCCCGACGGATGATGCGGATCATCAACATGGCCTGTCTGATGGGGGCCAACCAGGTCACCAGCTACATCCCGTGGGAGCGCTACACGGCTGCAGCCTACCGGCGGACCAACGAGACCGTAGGGCGTCTGGGGGTGATGCTGCGGGGCGCGCGGAACGCGTCGCAGATCGCGCTCTACTACCCCATCGAGACGTTCCAGTCGCAGTACCGGCCCTCGACACGGAACTGGATCGATGCGCTGAGCGAGAGACCGGAGTACGTTCAGGGGTTGAAGACGCAGGAGGAGATCATCCGTGGCCTGTATGGTCACGGCTACGACTTCAGTTGGCTCGACGGGGAGGCGGTGCTGGGGGCGCAGGTCAGCGGCGGGCGCCTGATCGTCGGGGCGCACGAGTACACGACCATCCTGATGCCGAGGGTGGAGATGCTGTCCCTGGCGGTGGTCCGCAGGCTGCTGGCCTTCGAGGCGTCGGGAGGACGCGTGCTGTGGGTCGACGCGGTTCCGCATCTGGGGGATAGCATGGACGAACACGCGGCGGTGCGGGCCGCGCTGGCGGCGGCGAAGGCGGTGACGCCAGGGGTGGCCATGGGTTCGCTCGGAACGGCGTTCCCGGAGAGCTTCCGGCTGCGTCTGGAGGCGGCGGTCCAGAACGTGCTCGTGGGGCGATACCTGCGTGACGGCCACCCCGTCAGCGTCGTGGTGAACAACCAGGACGCCGAGGCGGCTCCGGGGCTGCGTCTTGAGGGTGCGGCGGCAGGGGCTGTCTGGGTCTACGACCCGGCCACCGGCGCCATCGCGCGGCGGGAGGTGCCCTGCGCTCTGCAACTGGCCCCGTACAGCGCGGTCTTCGTCGTCGAGTGAGTGGCGAAGGCGGAGCGCTACGACGAGGTGGGTTTCCCCGTCGTGCCGTTCGCGGCGACCATGGAGCCGCTGCCACGTCCGCCGAGAGGAGAAAGGCAATGAAGGCAGAACACCACGTCGTCTACCACGATCCGGCCAAGTGGGCGGCCGTGCCCGCCAACAACGGCGCCAACGGCCCCGTCTGGCAGTGGGGGGACGAGTTGCTCGCGGGTTTCACGATGAGCACCTTCGCCAACGCGGCCGGACACCAGTGCGCCGGTCCCTGCCACTCGTGGCTGGCGCGCAGCGTGGACGGCGGCGAGACCTGGCAGACTTGGGAGCCGGAAGGGTACGCCGGCCAGCCGGAACCGGTCCTCCGCGGTCTCACCGAGGGTGCGGACTTCGTCATGCCGGGGTTTGTCCTCCGTGTCGAGGGCAACGGCTACCATGGCAACTCAGGGTGCCGCTGGTTCTCGAGCGCCGACCGCGGCGCGACCTGGGGCGGCCCCTACGGGTTCGGCACGCTCTTCGAGAGCCCCGAGCTGGCGGGGTTGGAGTTCACCGGCCGAACGGGCTACCTCGTCGACGGTCCTCGGACGCTCCTGCTGTTTCTCTCCGCTCGCCGCCCGGCACGCGGCATCGCCCTCCAGGAGAAGGCCTTCCTGGCGCGGACCGACGACGGCGGCAGGTCCTGGGCGTTCGTGTCCTGGCTGGTGCCGTGGTCGGACCCCTGCCGCGCCGTCATGCCGGCGCCCGTGCGTCTCTCGCCCGCCCGTCTCGTGGCGGCGTTGCGGCGCAAGTCGCAGACCAACAACTGGATCGACTGCGTGGCCAGCAGCGACAACGGCGCGACCTGGACGCACCTCTCCCGGGTCGGCGACACGGAGGCGGCTTCGAGCTACAACGGCAACCCGCCGGCCATGGTGCTCATGGCCGATGGCCGGCTCTGCTGCGTGTACGGCCACCGCTCGGAACGGCGCATGCTGGCGCGCTTCAGCGCGGACGGCGGGGCGACCTGGAGTGACCCCGCAGTGGTCCGGGACGACTTCTCCTCGGTCAATGGCTGGCCGGACCTGGGCTACCCGCGGCTGTACCAGCGGCCTGACGGACGGCTGGTGGCGGTATACTTCTGGTGCACGCGCGAGCGGCCCCAGACGCACATCGCGGCGACGATCTTTGGGCCCTGAGGGGATAGCGTAACGCGCTTGCCTGAGAACTACGCCCGGTCGCTGCTGGAGTCCGCTGCGGCCGGCATCTGTCGGGAGGCCTCTCCATGACGACACGGAAACCGATCGGGGTCATCGTTCCGATGATCACGCCGTTCACAGCGGCCGGTGCGGTGGATGCGGCGGCGGTCGGGCGCATGATAGAGCACCTGATCGCCGGCGGCATGGATGGGCTCTTCCTGCTGGGCACCACCGGCGAGGCCGCCTCCATGACGGCGGGGCAGAAGCGCGACCTGGTCGCCGCGGCGGTCGATGCCAACCAGGGGCGGCTGGGGGTCTACGCCGGCATCTCCAGCAACGTGCAGGCGGAGGCGCTGCGAGCCGCACACGAGTACGCGGAACTGGGCGTGGATGCCCTGTTCATGCTGCCGCCGAACTTCTACCCGGTGCCCGACGCCGCGCTGGAGGACTGGTTCCGAGCGGTGCTGGATCGGGCGCCGCTGGAGGTGCTCCTGTACAACATTCCGCTGACCACGCACCTCTCCATCCCCATGGCCGTGGTGGAGCGACTGGCAAGCCACCCGCGGCTGTTGGGCATGAAGGACTCCGAGCCGGATCGGGAACGCCTGCTCGCCGCACTGGCGATCGCCAAGTGCCATGCCGGCTTCCACGTCCTGGTCGGAACCAACAAGCTCTTCGTGGACGGCCTGGCGCTGGGGGCGCACGGCATCATCCCGGCGGCGGCGAACCTGGAGCCGAGCGTGCACCGCGACCTGTGCCGGGCCGTGCGGGCCGGACAGCAGGACGAGGTGCGGCGATGGACGGCGGCGATGAACGAGGTGCTGGCGCGCTACACCTGCCCGACCTTGGGCGAGTCGATGGCCAAGCTGAAGGCGCTGTTAGCGGAACGAGGACTGTGCACGCCGCAGGTACTGCCGCCGCTGAGGGTGTGGCCGCAATGAAACCCCGCATCGGCATCACCATGGGCGATCCGGCCGGGATCGGCCCGGAGATCACGGCCAAGGCCTTCGCCAACGGGGATTGGATGACCCGCTGCCGGGCGGTGGTCATCGGCGATGCCGGAGTCTTGCGACAGGCCTGCGGTTTCGCGAAGGTTGACCTGCGGGTGAACGCGGTCGAGGCGCTGGAACAGGCGCGCTGCGAGCCCGGCGCCATGGATGTCATTGACCTCCGGAATGTGGATGTGGCGCGCCTGGGGCTCGGTGAGATTTCGGCAGAGGCCGGCGAGGCGGCGTTTGCGGCCGTTAGGAAAGCCATCGCCCTGGCGCAAGCCGGCGCGCTGGATGCGGTGGTGACCGGGCCGATCCACAAGAAGGCCATGAGCTTGGCCGGACATCCCTTCGCCGGGCATACCGAGATCTTCGCCCACTACACGGAGACGCGCGACTACACGATGATGCTAGCCGAGGGCAGCCTGCGGGTGGTGCACGTCTCCACGCATGTCTCGCTCCGCGAGGCGTGCGACGCCGTCAGGAGGGAACGGGTGCTGAGCGTCATCCGCTTGGCGCACGAGGCCTGCCGTCGCCTGGGGATCGCCCGGCCGCGGATCGGCGTGGCCGGCCTGAACCCGCACGCCGGCGACGACGGGCTCTTTGGTGACGAGGAACGGCGCGAGATCCTACCCGCCATCGAGGAGGCCCGCGCGCAGGGGTTCGATGTCAGCGGGCCGGTGCCGCCGGACACCTTCTTCTGCAAGGCGGTCGGCGGCGCCTATGACATCGCCGTCGCGATGTACCATGACCAGGGCCATATCCCCGTGAAGCTCCTGGGCTTCCGCTATGATCACCAGCACCAGGCGTGGCCATCGGTGAGCGGCGTAAACATCACGCTCGGGCTGCCCGTGCTGCGGGTCTCGGTGGACCATGGCACGGCCTTCGACCAGGCCGGCAAGGGCACGGCCTCGGAAGCCAGCCTGCTGAGCGCGCTGGACTACGCGATCCGCCTGGCATCCCGGCCTGCCGCGGAGGGGGACGGAGGCCGTGTGCCATGAGGGTCGTGATCGCCGACGACATCACCGGCGCGGTGGAACTGGCGGGCATCGGTTGGCGTTACGGGCTGGCCGTCTCGCTGCAGCGCGATCTGAGCGCCACGCCACCGGCGACGGATCTGCTGGTCCTGGACACGAACAGCCGGTCGCTGGGCGAAGACGAGGCCTGCGAGCGTGTGGTCCGGGCGGCGGCCTGCGTCCGGCGAAGCGACTGGGTTTACAAGAAAGTCGACTCGGTTCTGCGCGGGCATGTGCGGGCCGAATGCACGGCGCTGGCGCAGCAGATGGGCAGGACTTCGGTTCGCCTCTGCCCGGCAAACCCGTCGCTGGGGCGCACGATCGAAGACGGGTGCCTGCGGGTCGCCGGAATGGCGCTGCCGCAGACCAGCTTCGCCAACGATCCGGAATGGCCCGCGGCCACAGAACGGGTCGGGGAACTGCTGGCGCGCTCGCCGGGGTGGCCCTGCGTGACCGGAGCCGACGCAAGGCATGCGGCCGACGGACGGATCGCCGTCGGCGACGTGAACGCCGCCGCGGATCTGCAGCGCTGGGCCGAGACGGTTGGCGAAACGGTTCTGCCGGCCGGCGGCGGAGACTTCTTCGAGACGCTGCTGCAGCACCGGGGCCTGCGCCAGGAACGGCATGCGGACTGGGGCTGCCCGCCTGGCCCATGCCTGCTCGTCTTCGGCAGCACCGCCACCAGCAGCCGCGCCGTAGTGGACCGCCTGGAGCAGTCGGGGAGAGCCATCTGCTATATGCCTTCCGATCTGTTCACGGCGGCGGACGAGTCTTCTGCCGCCATCGACCGCTGGGCGGCAGAGCTGAACGCGGCGCTGGCGCGCCAAGGTCTGGCCATCGTGGCCATCCGCCGTCCCGTGGTGGCGGATGGTGCCGTAGCGCGACGTCTGGCAACGCACTGCGCGCGGGCGGTACGGCAGGTGTTGCGACACAGCCCGGTGCGGGCGTTGCTGGTCGAAGGCGGGGCGACCGCCGCGGCGATCCTGACCGCGCTGGGCCACGCGCAGTGGGAGGTCGCGGGCGAACTGCAACGCGGGGTCGGCATACTGCGCCCACGGGGGCAGGAACTGGATCTGGTGCTCAAACCGGGGAGCTACCCCTGGCCGGAGCATCTCCTGCCCGAATGAGACCAGCAAAGCGAGCGGTATGGTGCCAGGCAACCGATCCCGGTACGGGCGGACCTCTCCGCGCCTCGCGGCACCAGCAACCCGCGCGGGAACCGCCTGGCCAAGCTCATCGAGCCCACGCCGGAGCGGATCGGTCCCGCGCCGCGCGGGGAGAGCATCTTGCGCTCTGAAGGAGCCGGTCCGGCCGCGATCAGCCCATACCTCCGCAGTGGTGTCTGGAGGATCGAGGTCCGCCTGCCCGCGTATGCCGTGGCGGTCTGGACGGCTGGACACGGACCAGACGGCGACGGGAAGCCATAGAACCTCGGCCGTGACGGCCCACCATGGCGGGCCATCGGGGACTGAGGCGCGAGGTCCTTGCTGAACCCCATGGCCGACGTTGGCGTCGTTCCTCCAGGATGGTGGCGGGTCGGACTCCACCCGGCCGCCGTAGTGGCGGGTCGGGTCCCACTCCGTCGGCGTTCTGCTGGCCTACGGTCCCGGTCCCAGGTCCTGGCGCCACAGGCCGAGCAGGTGTTCCGGCTCAGCCTTCACCAGGTAGATGACACCATGCCAGGTGAAGGCCGCGCCGGGGGCGAGGTCGACGGCGTGCATGGGGCCGGCGTGGAGGCAGGGGATGCGGGTGTTGCTCATCACCAGGCCGGGGGGGCTGTCATCCCAGGAGACGGCCACCAGGTGCTGCCCGTCCTCGCTCTGGCGCGCGATCAGGTGGACGTCGGCGGTTTCGTTCACCACCCACCAGCCGTCGGCCATGTCCTTCTGCCCGCCGAGATCAGGGGGGCCGCCCTTGACGGGCATGAGGATCCAGGGATCGCGCCCCTTGTCAGCCGGTGTCGGCGTCGTGCGGGCGAGGGATTGCCACTGGCCGCCGATCCAGGTGTAGGTGGTCGCCAGCGTGTTCCGCCGGCCGAACTGGGGTTCGTGGGTAAGGACCAGGCAGTGCTGGCTGGAGACGTGGCTCAGGGGCTGCCCGGTCTCATTGCGCACGCGGAAGGCCACCCGGACGCGGTCGCTCTCCGGAGTCGCTTGGACAGCGAAGACGAGGCCCTCACTGGTGCGGGCCGTATAGCTGACGGCTCCGGTGGCCTCGTCGCGTTGCCAGACGGGTTCGGGCTGGACAGTCCCCAGGGGCGGCATATCGGGCCGACGGTGGTCGATGAAGTGCAGGCCCAGGCTGGAGTGGACCGTCTCCGGAGAGCGCAGTTCCAGTCGTCCCGTCATCCAGGGCGCCTGGATCGCGAACCCGAGGGTGCTGAACTGGGCACCGGGCCCCACCGGCAATGGTGTCAGGGCGAGCCGCCCCTGCGGCGCGGCCGCGTCCGCCGCGGCCGCAGCCCCGGCCCGGAGGAGTGTAACCAGCGCGGCCCCTGCCGTCACCAGCCATGCAAGCCGTGTCTCCGGGTTCCATCGTGCCATTGCTGATGCCTCCCGTGTCGGCGCGGGGCCGGGTCGACCGCTACTCCTTAGCCAGGCCAGGATCGGCCGCCAGGACCCGCAGTTCGGCGATGGCCTTGGCCAGGGCCGCCTCGGCGCCTTCCGGGCCACGGTGTAGGGTCGGCTCCACCAGGACGGTTCGGATGTCGGTGAAGCCCATGAACCCGAACACGGCCCGCAGGTAGCCCGCCTGATGGTCGTAGGCCTCGGCCCCGGTGCCGCTGCCGTACGCTCCGCCGCGGGCCAGGACCAGCACCACCGGCCGACCGGTCACGAGGCCGGTGTACCCGCTTTGGGGTGAGAAGCTGAAGGTGAGTCCCGGCTGGGTGATCACGTCGATGTAGTCCTTGAGGCGGTAGGGAATGCCGAAGTTCCACATGGGCGCCGAGACGACGCAGGCGGCGGCGCTCTTGAAGTGGTTGATGGTGTCGATCACTGGCTTCCATGCCAGTTCGGCCTCGCCGGTGGGAGTCTTGCCGGACATCACCGCGTATTTCGCCTTGGCTGCCGGGGCGCGGAACTCCGGGATATCGGCCTGGAACAGATCGAGGGTCTCGGCCTGCCAGCCCCTGTGCGCCTCCAGGAAGCTCCCGAGGAAGGCTTCCGCAGCGCGAGTCGAGAACGACTCGTTGCCGCGCGGGCTGGCTTTGATGTGCAGGATCTTGGGCATGGACAGTCATCTCCTTGGCTGGTTCTCCAGAAGGACCCTTCCGCAGGAACCCCGTCGGTCGTCATCTCACACACGATCCATGCAGTTAGACACGGGCTGACGGATGAAGGTGCCATCGTCGAGCTCGGCGAAAGTCTGGTGCGGCTCGCAGGGAACGACTTCATTGGCTACAATGAGGAACGCTCCCCGGGCCTGAACCAGACCCTCATCGCCGCCTGCAGGGCGACGGGGTTCAGGCCGGGTCTGCCCTTCCAGGCCAACCGGAGCCCGATCCTGGTTCCAGCCGCAGGAGATGACGATGGTTCCACGCACTGCCGTCCGCGGCGCTGCCATGCTGTTGGGCCTGGCCGGTCCTTTGCTCGGGGCCCCCGGCAGGGTGGTGGACAGCTTCGACTCCGGGGTCGCCCCGTGGTCCGCGACGATGCAATACGGGCCGGTGGGCAACTGCAGGGCCGGCCCGGGTCCCGGGGCCAACGGCAGCGGCGCGCTGCAGGTGGACTACGCCCTAGAGGGCCCCGAGACCAACCACATCCTCTACGTCCGCGACGTCAGCAGCGACATCCGCAGGGTCGGCTTCTTCATCTGGTCCATGGGACCCAGGCGCGGGACCGTGGGGTTCGACAACCTCGCGTGTAGGGGGGCGGGGTGTGCAGGTCAGGACCTCACCGCGGGAGATCACCCCCAACGGCGCCTGGCCTGGACCGGCGCCGTCAGCTATCTGGTTGCCACGGTGGCGATGGCGGTCGCCTGCGGCGGGTCCCATGCGGCGCCGCTTGGCTGGCGGGAAGCGCTCTACGGAGTCGTGGGCGGGCTCGCCTGGGTGGCGACCTACTGGTTTTTCACGCTCGGTATCCGGCGGGCTGGCCTGAGCATCCCCCAGTGTGTCACCTGGCTTGCGGTCACGGTCCCTGTGCGGGCCGGGATCATGGTGTGGGGCGAGACGCCGACCTGGCTGCAGGGCGCGGGGCTGTTCCTGGTCCTGGCGGCACTAGTCCTGCTGGTGGCGGAGCCGCCCAAGGGCAGTCCGGCGCCGAGTCGCTGGCAGGTCCCGGTGCTGGTGGCCGCGTTTCTGGCGGAGGGTCTGAACTCGCTGGCCATGAAGGGCTACACCATGGGCGCTCCGGACGTGGACGACAGCGGCGTGCTCCTGTGCATGTTGGCGGCCGCTGCCGTGGGCATGGTCTGCCTGGCGGGGCTCAGCGAGTCGGCGCCAGGCCCGGGGGAGGCCGGCCACGGGGTCGTGCTGGGGGCGGTGATCGCCGTGGCCAATCCTGCCTTCATGACCGCCATGCGGCAATTGCCGGCGCCGGTGATGTTCCCGAGCTTCTGGGCCGGTTCCGTGGTACTTACCGCGCTGGCGGCCATGTGGCTGTGGCACGAACGCTATCGGCCCCGCGCGCTGGCCGGAATGGCGATCGCGGTGGCGGCCATGGTCCTGCTCAATCTCCAGGCAGGGAGAGCCTGGTGCCGTGGAGACCCGTGGCCGGGGCCTGGTGGCAACAGGCGAGCGTGACCCTGACCGCTGCCGCCGCGCGGCGACGCCGGCGACGGCAGCGTGGGCGGGGCCATGGCCGAGGCGGCGCTGCTGTTCGGCGAGCCCGGGTTCTGCTACCCGGGCCCAGAGACGCCGGCCCTGTCGCTGCTGGAGCTCTCTGGTCCTGACGCGGCCCAGCGCTACGCAGCCCTCGGAGCTCGCGAGCCGGCGCTGCGCTCGGTCCCTCTGCCGGACTCCTGGCTGGCCGTCCTGCGCCCCGGCGCCCGCTTGCTCGCTCCCGCGTTTCAGGGCTATACTGGCGGCGCGTCCGGCTTTGCCATCGGGTGTGCGGCGGGCTGCGGCAGGGCACGCCGAGTATGCGCTGGTCGCGGTCGGGGGAACACCATGGTCGGTTCCGCGAGGGCAGTGGCGTGCGGGCTTCGAGGGGTGGCCGCGGTGGCAGGGGGTCTGCTGGCGAGTCGCGTTGGCTTGGCCGCGCTGGCTGCCGGCCTCGGGGTCGCGGCCGTGGTTCCGGCGGCGGGGCTGGGGCCCGCGCCGGGTGCGGCTGGGCTGGTGATCGACTGCGGGCCGCGCGACGGCAACGTCGCCGGAGAGGCAAGCGTCACGGTCGACTCCGAGACCGATGGCTATCCCGCTGCCAGCCTCAACGACGGCACCGCGGAGTATAGCGGCGCTACGCAGGGGCGAAGCTGGTGTTCGGCCGAGACGGCTCAGGAGCACTGGGTGACCTTCGAACTGCCTGGGCCGGAGACGATGGACACCGTCCTCATCTACTGGGCCTGCTACCCACGCGGGCCGGACACCTACAACACCGCCCGCGATGTCGATATCCAGTACCGGCGCGAAGGGCAGTGGGTCTCCGCCGGGCGTCACCGCAACCCCATCGGCATGTACCGCACCGTCTGCCCCTGCCCGCCCTTCACCGCCTCAGCCGTGCGCCTTGTGATGCCGGCAGGAGAGGGCCCAGTTCTGCGCCCTAACATCCTGTGGATGAATGAAGTAAGACTGTGCCGTGCAGGCACTTGGCCCGGCCCGCAAGCCGCCGCGGACGGCCGCTCGGACCGGTGTCTGACCGGGGATGACGGGACAACGCTGGTACGTGGCGTCGGGGCCGCGGGCGTCCCCGTGGTGTCCGGTGTGGCAGCAGGGGGGCTTGACGAGGGCACGCCGGGAGATGCCCTGGCCTTGCGCCTTGGCGGTCCGGGCAACTCCGCGGATGCGCCGGCGGGGGCCCAGATCACCCTTCGGGCCGGAGACCAGCCGATCGGCGACGTCCGGGTGACGGTGGCGGCCGTGGTTCCCGAGGGCCAGGAGCAGTCGCTGGCGGTGTTCTGGGACGGCCTGCGCCTGGGCGAGTTCGCCCCGTCGCCGTCGGGCCTTCTGGCGAGCCGCACCTTCGCCGTGCCGGCCTCCGACCAGCGTCGGACGCACATCCTGCACCTGGCGGCGCTGGCGGCCGGAGCCACGGCCTTGGTGGATGCCATCCGCGTGGAGTGCTCCGGGGCCCTGGAGATCGTGCGGCCGCTGCCCTACGAGCCGACCCCGCGCCTGACGGACGGGGAGCTGTTTGCGGCCCTTGACCTGGCCCGGCCCGGGCTGGAGCGGGTCCGAGAGGCCCTGGCCAAGGGCGATCCGGCCAGCGCCAGGACGGCCCTGGTCAGCTACTTCGTCGGCCGCACGGCCCCCCCCAGGCCCGGGGTCCGCCACGACCCTCTCTACTATCCTGACGCGTTGCCGCGCGACCCGTCCGCCGACCAGTGGCTGGCGGGGCGCTACTACCTCTATAAGACATACGGCTGGGTCGAGCTGGGCCGGCCCATCGACTGGTTCCTGCCCCAGGGCAGCCCCAGCGACCGCTACTACATCACCTGCATGACGCTCATGCACTTCATGGTGGACCGCTGGCAGCAGACCGGCGACGCGCGCTACCTCCAAGCCTACATGGCCGATATCCGGAGCTGGTATGAGACCGCGCCCTCGCCGCTCGATCCACCGGTATTCCCCGCACACTGCCTCCCCTGGTCGGGCATCGAGACCGCGTTCCGGGCGGGGTCCGTCACGGAGGACTACTTCCGCATGTGCGAATCGCCCCTGCTGAGCCCGGATTACCACATCCTCCTCTACAAGCTCATCCTGGAGCACGCCCGCTTCCTGACGCGCTGCGATGGCGGCCGGCTCTTCCCCGCCAACCACCAGATGGGGCACCTCGTCGGGCTGCTGGAACTCGCCGCGTACTGGCCGGAGTTTGCGGAGGCGGGGCACTGGAAGGTCTATACCCGGGATCTCCTGCAGCAGCACTTTCGGGCTGACCTGTATCCCGATGGTGGCAACCTCGACCTGGGGCTGGACTATGCGGTCATGGTGATCAACCGCATGTATACGCCCGCCTACCTCCTGGCCGAGGTCGCGGGCATCGATCTGGGACCCGAGTGGTGGCCGGCCCTGCACCGGCAGCTCCGCTGGGCTCTGAATGTGACCGATCCCAGCGGCGGACACCTCGGGATCGGTGACAGCAGCCCACGCACCGACTTCCCCAGCTACGACTACGGCGGCCGGAGCACGACCGCGGTTCGGGGGGCCCTGCTGTTCGGCGACCCGGTGATGAAGCACTTCGCGGAGATGGCCGCCCCGGGCGAACTCGAGGCGTGGGCCCAGCGGCTCTTTGCTGCCCGGGCGCCGGAACGGCTGGCCGTCTACCGAGAGGTCCAGGCCCAGCCGCCGGACTGGACCTCCGTCAACCTGCCGGACACGGGCTGGACTATCCTGCGCAGCGACTGGAGCCCGCAGGCCCTGTACCTGTTTGTCGATCACCACCGCGGCGGGCACATCCACCACAACATGAACGACATCAACGTGGTGGCGTACGGCCGGCAGTTCCTCACGGACCCGGGCATGCCCCATACCTACTCGGACGGCAGCTACGCGAGCTGGTACCAGCGTACCCGCGCTCACAACACGATCGAGGTCGACGGCCAGGACATGCCTTACGCCACCGGGGACCGCGGCACCTTCTTCACCGGCGGGCCCTTCGACTTCCTGGCGGTCAGTTCGGACGTCTACAAGGGAATCGGGGTCACCACCTACCTGCGCCAGGTGCTGTTCATCAGGGACGGGCTCTGGGTGGTGGACGACTACCTCGCGGGCCAGGGCGAGCACTCCTACCGGTGGCTGGGACACTACCAGCCGATGCCGCTGACGGTGGACGCGGACGCCGGGGCGGTGCTGACCGCCAACGCGGATGGCCCCAACCTGGGACTGTTCGCCACCTCCTCTCTGCCACTGGCCATCCGTAGCGATCACGGGCTCATGAACATCCCCTGCGATCACCTTTGCGAGGAGGTCCCGGATGCCCCCTACGTCGCCTTGGCGGCGTCGGGGGCGCTGCCCATCGGGTTCGGCGTTCTGCTCCTGCCCACCCGGCAGGGCACCCCCACGGGGAGCGTCCGGCGAACCGATGGCGGTGATGGGGTGGCCGCCGGGGCCGCCTACGAGGTGACGACGCCCCGGGGCACTGGGTATGCCGCGTTCAGCCACGCCGATCCCAGGGCCTGCGCCGTGGGGCCCCTGGCCCTCGATGGCCGCGCCGCCTTCGCCTGCGGCAGCCCCGCGTCGCCGAGGCGGTTGCTGCTGGTGGGCGGCACGCACCTGACCTGGGACTCGCGCCGGGTCCTGGAACTGCCCCGGGAGGGCACCGCCGCCATCGAGGTCGCCGAGGACCAGGTCGGCGTGTGGACCGACCTCACGGCGGGGGAGATCACCGTCGCCGTGCCGCGTGCCGACCGCGTCACGCTGAACGGTCAGCCGGTAGCGTTCACCCGGAATGGCGACGTCGTGACCGTCAGACTGCCGTAGTCGTCGTGCGCGCGGTCGGCGCCTTGCCAGGCGGGATCGAGGCGCTACGGTCGCAGCCAGTCGTTCTACCCCAAGGAAGGTACCATGCACATGATCGCCACCCGCTCTCAGACCGTCGGCGCAGCAGCCCTGTTGCTGACGGTCGTCGCCACCCAGGCGGCGCCAAACAACCCGAACACGGACTGGTTCAGCAAGGCCGGCAGCGGCGTCTTCGTGCACTACCTCACCGGTCTACAGAACAGCCGCGAGTCGATCCACAGCCTTGGCAAGGAGACCGCCTGGGACGAGTGTGTGCGCGAGTTCGATACCGAGCGTTTTGCCCAGACCATGCAGGAGGTCGGTGCCGGCTATGTGATCTTCACGGTGATGCAGGTCACCCGGCACCTGATCGCGCCCAATGCCACCTACGACCGCATCTCCGGCTACGCGCCGGGCGAGGCCTGTGCCACCCGGGACCTGATCGAGGACCTGTACCAGTCCCTGAGCAAGCGCCGTATCCCGCTGATGCTCTACTACACCGGCGATGGCCCGCGCGCCGACGCCAAGGCCAACGCGGGCTTCGGCTTCAACCCGCCGGTCAGTGCCGAGTTCGTGCAGCGCTGGACCGATGTGGCGCGGGAGTACAGCCTGCGCTACGGCGACAAAATCCGAGGCTGGTGGGTGGACGGGTGTTATCCCTGGATCGGCTACAACGACGCGAACCTGGCCCTCTTCGGCCAGGCGCTCAAGGCCGGCAATCCCAACGCCATCGTTGCCTTCAACCGCGGGGTGGACCCCCTGGTCATGTCCTACACGCCGGCGGAGGACTTCACCTGCGGCGAGCAGAACCGCTTCTTCGACATGCCCTCCGGGCGCTGGCTGGACGGTGAGCAGTGGCATATCCTCTCGTACCTGGGCACCGGCTGGGGCCACCCCGGGACGCAGTACAGCAAGCGCGAGATCCGCGAGTACGTGTTTGACGTGAACCAGCGCGGCGGGGTGGTCTCGATCGATGTGTTGCTCTACCGGGACGGCTCCCTCGACCGTTCGCAGGTGGAGCTGCTCAAGGAGGTGCGCCGGGAGCTGACTGAAGGCAAGACACGCCCGCCGGTGCCGCCCGGCAACCTCGCCTACCGCAAACAGGCCAAGCTCCTCAGCCTGGATGGCTCCCACGAGCTGTCGGTCAACGGCGGCGTCTGTTTCCCGCGCCTTGGGGTGGATGGCGATCCCACCACCTGCGCCCTGGCCGGCGGCGAGTGGCCATGGACCTACCACGTAGACATGGTCGACACCAAGCCCGTCCGACGGGTCCGGGTGACGTTCGGCAGCGGCTACCCTACTCAGCTCGAGCTGAAGCTCTCGGCCGATGGTGCCGCCTGGAAGACGGTCGCCGCCAAGGCCGACCACGACGGCGCTCCCTTCGAGGCGAGCTTCGACCCGGTCACCGCGCGCTACGTGCGCGTCTGCTCGGTCAAGCCCGACGGCCCCGACCAGAAGGGCACCCAGATGATGGTGGCCGAGCTGGAAGTCTACGAATGATACCACGCGCGCGCCAGCCGTAGAGCCATGCAGGCGCGGCCGCGGCCCCCGGGGCGCAGCGCCATAGCCGCCTAAGTACTCGTGCGCGAAACCGTGCCCTCGGGGCTGTCTGCGGGACCGGTCGCTGAAGCTCACGGGGGGCTGCCGGCCGAAGCCAGGACTCCGGCCAGAGTTCCGCGTTCATGCGGCGGCATGCCGCCCGTCTGCGTGCGTACCCGCACAGGCAGGCCGTCACTCCAGAGTTCGGCCTTCGGCCTGTGCAGCCCGGGAATCGCGGCCGATGGCTTGCATATTCCCCAGTACCCGCGTCGTGGGGGCCATCGTCATCGCCATCGTGACCACCGCCGGCATGGTCTCCACCACCTGGGTCCAGTTCATCAAGGGGAGCCTCCTCGTGGTGCTCTGTGCCATCATCACAGTGCCGCTGCTGGTGTGGGAGATCACCGCCACGCCGACCGACTCCAGGGGTCGGCCGCGCCATATCGCCGCTCGGGGGGTGACCGCCGACCAGCTCCCGGGCACCGTGCTGCCGGAGGCCGGCGCCTGGAAGGGCAAGCCATACGTCCGCGTGCAGAGCGCGGCTGGCCTGGTTTCCGTCTGGCGCAAGGAAGCCGAGAGCACGCTCCCCGAGACGCAGAGCCCGGCCGCCCAGAGCGACGGCCGCAAACGGGTCAACGGTCTGCCGCGCGGCAAGGGCGCAGGCGAAGCGGACCTCTACCCGGTCGGCTATGCTTCGGCCCTCCCGGGTGGCGCCACCAGGACCGGCAGCCTCAGCCCCTTCGGCTTCATCAAGACCATGCAGGACAGCGAGGTGGTCCTGTGGGCCAATGACACGATCGCGGATGCCGATGGCACGGTCACGACCGTGTACTTCCAGAAGCCGACCAAGGGCACGGACTTCATGGCCCCCGGCTCCAGCCCCACCTTCAAGAAGGTCCGCACCGCCAGGATCGCGGCGGTGTGCGTGGGCGTGGTGGCCATTGCCCTTGGGATTCCCTTCGCCAAGATGAACGCGAATCTCCTCGTTGGCTGGGCCTTCAACATCGCCGCCTCGGCGAACCTGCCGGCGCTGATGCCGCTGCTGTTCTGGAAGCGCACCACAAAACAGGGAATCAGCGTGGCGATCATGGTGGGCATGTTGGCCTCCCTCGGCTGGATCCTGCCGAGTGCGCAAGCATACAAGGACGTGTATGGCCTCGACCCTGCCCGGGCCATCGTGCCGTTCAGCCAGCCCGCCATTGTGACCATCCCGCTCGGCTTCCTGGTACTGGTCCTCGTCTCGCTGCTGACGCAGCCCAAGCCGTCGTCGTCGGCCGCTCCGGTTGCTGCCGGTCAGGGCTGACGCCCGGCGCCGGCCAACCATCGCCTCAGGGGCCTGGCTGCGCTTGGTGACGCAACGGCTGCACGGTTGAGGCGGGTTCCCGGCCAAGCCGGGGACGCCTGGATGCCCGCGGCGATGCCGGAGTCGGTCTGGACCCGGCGCAGCGTCCCAAGCAGGGCCACGTGGCTGGCTTCGCCGTAAGCACAGCGGAAGTCGAAGAGGATGTTCACGTCCAGCAGGTCCTGGGGCTCGGCGGCGGTGACGCATTCGCTGAAGTACTGCTGCCAGCGGCCCAAGGGCTGGCACCACTTGGGGTTGCTGGCCATCGTTTCGCCTCTGCAACGGCGGTAGCCGACCTGGTCGAGCCAGCCACAGACCCGTTCGCCCAGGCGCAGGAAGTACGCCTGGGCCGGTGCGGGTCACGGCATCGCCCCGCCACGCACCAGGCGCAGGTGGTTGCGGATGTGGATGCCGCGGCCAGTCAGTGCCAGGCTGGCCGTGTGCGCCGCGGAGGCCATGGCGCCGGCGTCAGGCCGTCCCGGGTGCGAGCCAGGTCGTCCAGCCGTGCCGCCGGCGAGGCGTAGCGGTCCGCCGAGGACGGCGCCACGCCACGTGACACAGCGCCAGGCGGTGATAGTGTTAGGCTGTTGCAGCGCCGGGCCGTTCCGCCGGCAACCTGGACGGGACGGGACACGCAGGCCACGATGGGGAGGTACGCGATGGGTCCTGAGCGCACGGCCGTCAAGCTCCGGCGGTCTGCGGCGGAGTCGCTCTATACGTGGGAACGCGTGACGATGGCGGCGCCCTTTGCGCCACGCGATGGGGCCGGGGCGCTGACCCTCGACGGCACCATGTACCTCCTCGGGGGCTGGAATCCCGGCGACAAGGTGAACTTCCCGGCGATCTGCAACAGCGAGGTGTGGTCCTCCACGGACGGCCTGGCGTGGAGCGAGATCCACCCGCAGGCCCCCTGGGAGGGGCGGCACACCGCCGGCTGGATCGTGCACGCCGGCAGGCTTTGGGTCGTGGGAGGAGACTGTAACCAGAAGCACTACCAGAACGACGTCTGGAACAGCCCCGACGGGATCAACTGGACCAAGGTCTGCGACCGCGTCCCCTGGGGCAACCGGGCGCTCGCGTTGGTCTATTCCTTCAGAGGCCGGATCTGGGTGATGGGCGGCCAGACCATGCCCGGGTTTGCGCCGGGCGCCCCGGAGGCCTTCTACAACGATGTCTGGTGCAGCGAGGATGGGGTGTCCTGGACGCGGGTGCTGGAGCATGCCCCCTGGGCCCCGCGCGGCATGAGTTCGGGACAGGTCGTTCTCCGCGACCGCCTCTGGATCCTAGGAGGAGGAACCTATGACACGCCCACGACGCCCGCCCGGCAGTTCTACAACGATGTCTGGAGCACCGACGATGGACCCCACTGGACCTGCCACACCGAGAACGCGGCCTGGCATCCACGGCAGTACCACGAGGTGGCGGTCTGGGACGACCGGATGTGGGTGATGGAGGGTTACCACCAGGACGGCGGCAACCGCAGGGACGTCTGGTACTCCAGCGATGGGGTCGCCTGGACCGAGTTGCCCGACACGCCCTGGAGACCGCGCCACGCCGCCAGTCTCTTCGCCCAAGCCGATGCGCTCTGGATGGTGGCCGGCAACAACATGGATCCGGATGTCTGGAGACTGGTTCGGCGATGAGGCCCACCCTCGGCGGCCAGCCCCGATGCGGGTGGCCTGCCGCTGGCAGCACCGTGCCATGACCGTTCGCAGCATCATCCTTGGAGCCCTGGGCGGACTGGCCATCTGTGCGGTCTGCTTCTTCAACGACTTCGTCATCAACCAGCGGATGCTGGTGCCGCACCAGATGCCTGCGGTGCTGTATGGGGGGCTGATCGTCGGCGTCCTGGGGACCGTGCTGGCTTGCCGCTGGGGGTGGCGGCGGTTGGCCTTGTCAGGGGCAGAATGGGCCGTGATCGCGAGTCTCTGTCTGGTAGCCTGCGGGATTCCAGGCTGGGGGCTGGTCCAGAACCTGGTGCCCACCGCGATCATGACGCATCATTACGCGCGCCTGGAACCCAGTTGGCACAGTGGCGGCCTGGACGTGGTCAAGGCGGTCCCCCGGGCGATGCTGATCGACCTCAGTGGCGATGACGGTACGGTCCTGGACGGCTACGTACGCGGTCTCGGGGAAGGGGACCAGCACCTCCCCGTGGCTGCGGTCCCCTGGCAGGTCTGGGCCGGCCTCTGGCGGTTCTGGCTGCCTTACGTGCTGGCGCTGACCGTGGCGGTTTTCGGTCTGGCCCTGGTACTGCACCAACAGTGGGCCCGCCACGAGATGCTGCCCTACCCGATCTCGGTGTTTGCGCATGCGCTGCTGCCTGGCGAGGACGGCAGCCCGGCCCCCGTGTTCCGCAGCCGCCTCTTCTACCTGGGCGGCGTGTTCGTCCTGCTGGTGGAGATGAACAACTACCTGGTCCAGTGGTATCCCGACTATGCCATTCCGGTGCGGCTGAATGTCGACGTGAGGTCCCTGTATCCGCGGCTGCCCTTCCTCAATGGGCCGGGGTTCGCCTACGAGCTATCCTTCGCGGTCCTGGGGCTGGCCTACTTCCTGCGTACGAATGTCGCCCTCTCGGTAGGCACGGTCCCTTACCTATATACAGGTGCGGCCCTGCTCTTGGATGCCTATGGCATCTCGCTCACGGGCGGGGCCCATCTGGGTGCCAACTACAACACCTTCCTCTTCGCCGGTGGCTACGCGGGGGTCCTTCTGCTGATGCTCTATACCGGCCGGTTCTACTACTGGAACGCGCTCCTGCTGGGGCTTTTCTTCCCCGCTGCAGGAGAGACCTCGTCGCCGGCCGCGAGGGTCCTCCGGGCCCTGCGCTTCGCCGGGCTGGGCGTCGTGCTTCTGCGCTGGGTGCTCGGCGCCGGCTGGCCCGTCGTCCTGGCGGGGGCCGTCTGCCTCGTGGCGGGGCACTACGGCTGGGCCGGGCGGCTGCCGGCCCGCGGCACGGTTGGCGATGGCGCGGCGTGGGGCGTGCGCGTGTTCGTGGCCGGGATACTGGTCGTCATGGCGATGCTGGTCTCGGTGGGACTCGAATGGCCATTCGCGGTGCTGTTCGCCGGGGTCACGGTGACGACCTTTGTCGTCGTCAGCCGAATCGTGGCCGAGACCGGCGCCTTCCACTTCGGGACCTTCTTCCTGCCGGGGCCGCTGATGATGGGCTTCATGGGAGCGGCGGCGGTGGGCCCACGGTCGCTGCTGATCATGGCGCTGGCGAGCAGTGCCATCCTGCTGGCTCCGGGATGGGCGCCGATGCCCTTCATGATCCAGGCGCTGAAGCTGGTCGATATGGGCAGGGCGGATGCATGGGCGGTGGCACGCCGCGGGACGCTGCTGGTCCTGGTCCTCATTCCCGTGGCCCTGGCGAGCACGGTATACTGGTCCTACGACCGCGGGGCGCCGCTGAGCAACTGGCCCGTGGTCGCGAACCAATACCCCGGCCGGGACTATGTCACCACCTCCCAGAAGCTCGCCGGCCAGGGGTCCCTGGAGCTGGCCGCGAGCCGGCATGGCTGGGACCGTCTGGAGTGCCTGCAGCCCGACGGTCCCCGGGTGTTGGCCTTCGTCACCATGGCGGCCTTGACGCTGCTGTGCGGTTGGTGCAGCCTGCGGCTGACCTGGTGGCCGTTCCACCCGGTCATGTTCCTCTTCCTGGGGAGCTTCCACGGCCAGTGGATCTCCGTGTCGTTGTTGCTGGGTTGCCTGGCCAAGGTGGCGGTGAACCGCTACGGTGGCGTGGCTCTCTACAACCGGCTCAAGCCCCTGATGATCGGCCTGGTTGCGGGGTCGGTGGTGGCTGCCACCGTGCCGATGGTCGTGGGTGCGGCCTTCCACTTCGTCACCGGCCAGACGCCGGTCCCGATGCGCTGGTCGGTGTGGTGAACGCCCTGGGACGGGTGCTGCCGGGCTGGTTCGTTGTCGGCGGGCGTCGGTTCGCGGCAGTCCAGGCGGAGGTCTAGCGGTGCCGAACCCCATGGGCATTCCGGTACGGCTGGTTGTGGGGATAGTGCTCTGCGGCATGGTTCGGGAGTGCGGCGCGCTCTCGCGGGACGATGTGCTCTTCTATGCGCCCTTCGAGGGCAGTCTGACCGCCGAGATCGCCGCGGGGGGCGAGCGGCCCGTGGGGGACCGGCTGTCGGCAGTCGAGTACGTCGCTGGGGTCATCGGCCGGGCGGTGGTGACGGGGACCTCCATGGAGGACCTGGTGGCCTACCCGGTCGCCGGGCACCTCAACGAACGCCGGGGAGTCCTGTCGCTCTGGTTCAGGCCCGTGGACGGGCGGTCCGGCGACGCTCAGCCGCACGTTGTCTTCAGCATCGGCGGGCGGTTGCTGTTCTATCACTACTGGGAAGGGCAGTCGTTCTGTTTCTGGTGGATGAACGGGAGTACGGTCCTCTGGGGGCCTGGCTACCTGTACGAGACCGTCACGCCCGACCAGTGGCAGCACGTGGTGGCCAGTTGGGCCGATGGCAAGTGCACGATCTACTGGAACGGCAAACCGCGTGCCGAGGCCGTGGACATGCCGGTGGAGGTGCCGCCGTGGACCGAAGGCGAGGCCTTCCGCCTGGCACAACCCGACTGGACCCGCGACAGAAACAACCGCACCGCCATCGACGAGTTGATGATCTCCCGCAACCCCCTCTCGGCCCAGGAGGCCAGAGGCCTCTATCGGCACGGGAACGTGGAACTGCCGGGGCCGGAGCTGCGGGTCACCGGTGGCGGTCCGGCCTGACCTCGGCAGGCTGGGGCTGAGCGGCGTGACCCAGGCCCTCGATCTGGTCGGGGCCACCCCGTGCCCGCGGGTCGATGGTGCGTTCGGCCTGGAAGTGCCGGCTTCGACCTGGCTTGGGCTGACCGTGACGACTGAGCGGCAGGGAGCGGGACGATGATGCGCACAGGCTGTCTGGTGGGTACGGTGCTGGGGGTGTGGGCCGGCTTGCAGGGGTCGACACGGGCGGCGGACGTCGGCGGCCTGAGCGCCCGGGAGGTCTGGGCCCAGGCCTGGGAGGAGGCGTGCGCACGGCCCGGGCTGGCGCGGCGGGTAACGTTCACCGCCCCGCCGCAGGATGGGCTGGCGTTCGACCCGGGGCCACAGGCGGGGACCCTGAAGAGCACCGCCGGGCGCTGGCCGGGACAGGCCGCCGTGCGCATCTTCCATGGTCAGCTTGCCGGGGACCCCGTCCATCTGTCCTCGCAAGGCGTCACGGTCTGCTTCTGGCTGCGCGTCCACGACTGGGAGAAGGTCGACCGCGATGGCTACACGCGCAGCAACGGCGGCATCATGGCCGTCGGTAGCGGCTACTACGACGGCTGGCGCATCGTGGTCTCGCCCGAGACCGGGACCCTCTCCGTGGGGCTCGGCAGTCCGGGGGACATTCGTGTCTCGGTCTCTGCCCCGGGTTGTCTGCGGCGCGATGAGTGGCAGCCGGTGGCGGTCACCTGGGATGGCGCCACGCTGCGGGTCTGGGTGGACGGTGCGGTCCAGGCCGAGGGGAGGGCGGCCATTGCCTACACGCCTCCAGGCCACGGCCCGAACCGGCTGCGGATCGGCGAGTGCGGCTACGGTGTCGGCGTCCTGGACTTCGCCATGGCTGACCTCGCCGTCTTCACCGAGGTCCTCTCCGACGGGCTGCTGGGCCGGATGGGCAACCCGCTGCAGTACCTGGCGGGCCTGCTGGCGAAGCGCCTGGGGGAGGCCACCCCGGACGCCGCCGGCGGCGCGGCCACCGACGAGGAGGCCAGCCGCGAGGTGAACCGCCAGTTGCTGCAGATCACGCCCGATGGGGACAGCCGGGACCGGTTGGGCAACGTGCAGAGCGTGGCGCACCTGAACCTGGCCGAGAGCTGGCAACGGGAAGGCCAGATGGATGCCGCCCGCGAGGAGTACCTCCGCCTCGCCGGGACTGCCGATGCGCCGCCACATTACCGGGCACGCGCAGCGCTGGCGGCCGCCGATGTCCGACGCGACCAGACACGCTATGCCGAGGCCCGGCAGGAGTACGAAGCGATCCGGGATGCCGCCATGGGCCAGGACGAGCACTACCGGCTGGAGGCCCTGGACCGCCTGGCAGACGTCGAGGGTCTCCTCGAGGGTAGCCCCTTCCGCGACGTGCGCCTGCGGCGCCTCGAACGGCTGTCGCGGCCCGTGCCGACCTTCCACCTGGCTCCCGACGGGGACGATGCCAACCCGGGCACGGCGGAGCGGCCCTTCCGGACTCTGGAGCGTGCCCGTGCGGCGATCCGGGAGCGGAAGGCTGCCGGGCCGTTGCCGGTGGGTGGCCTCGCCGTGGTGCTGGCGGGCGGCGTCTACCCCCGGGCCGAGGCCTTTGCGCTGGGCCCGGAGGACTCCGGGAGCGAGGCGGCGCCCGTTCTCTACCGCTCCCGGCCCGGGGAACGCGCGGTTCTGCGGGGCGGGCGTGCCGTGACAGGCTTCGCGGCGTTGAGCCACCCGACCGGCCTGGCCCGCATCCCGGCGGCCGCGCAGCCCCACGTGCTCCAGCTCGACCTCAGGGCCGCCGGCATCACGGACCTGGGTATCTTCCACCGCCGTGGCTACAGTTGCGCTCCCGACAAGCCCGCCCACCTGGAGCTCTTCTTCGCTGACCGGCCCATGCCTCTGGCCCGCTGGCCGAACGAGACCATGAAGCTGACGGAGCGGTTCACCACGGTCAAGGACGTCATCGGCGAGCACATGGGCGAGTTCGTGGGCAAGGCCATCGACAAGACCAACGGCTTCGTCTATGGCGATCCGCGCCACGCCAACTGGGTCGCCGAGCCCGAGATCTGGCTCTACGGCTACTGGACCCGGATGTACGCCGGCAACTATGTGAAGGTCGCCTCCATCGATCCCGCCCGCAGCCACCTCCGCATTCACGAACCCCTGCCGCCCTACGGCGGCTTCATCACGGGGGCCCCCTACTACGCGCTGAACCTGCTTTGTGAACTGGATGCGCCCGGCGAGTGGTACCTGGATCGGGCCAGCGGCGTGCTTTTCTTCTGGCCGCCTGCCCCCGTGGGCGAGCGCGAGGCCGTCGTCTCGCTCCTGGAGGCGCCGTTGCTGGATATGAAGGACGCCTCCCATGTCTTCTTCCGGGACCTGACCCTGGAGGCCGGCCGCTTCCACGGGGCCGTCATCAGTGGCGGCGAGGATGTCATCCTGGCCGGGTGCGTCCTGCGTAACCTGGGTGTCTCCGGGGTGCGCATCGAGGAGGGCCGGAACCACACGCTCATCGGTTGCGACATCGAGCACACCGGCGACGGCGGTGTCGCCATGAGCGGCGGCGATGCGGCCACGCTGACGCCCGCGGGGCACCGGGTGGAGAACTGCCACATCCACGACTTCGACCGCTGGAACCGGTCAGGCTACCAGGCCGGCATCATCCAGGCGGGGGTCGGGACCCGTATCTCGCACTGCCTCCTCCACGACGGTCCCCACCAGGCGGTGCTGGTGACGGGGAATGACCACGTCCTCGAGTACAGCGAGATCCACGACACCTGCCATGAGGCCGGTGAGATGGGCTCCTACTACATGTATGGGGACACGCGCGTCCTGGGCGAACGCGGGCAGGTCGTCCGCTATAACCACTGGCATGACCTGCCCTGGAACGCGACCTACGAGACCTTCGCCTTCACCGGTCGACACGCCCTCCACATTGACCACATGAACGGCGGCATGACCCTCTACGGGAACCTCTTCCAGCGCTGCCACAACAAATGTGGCGTCTTCTACTCGGGGGGACCTGGTAACCGGGTTGAGAACAACCTCTTCCGCGAGTGTGCGGTGGCGGTGTACCTGGATGATCGCTCGTGGGTGTATGAGAAGGCCAACACCGCGCCTGGCTTTGCCCTGGACCGCTACCTCGAGGAGATGAAGGTCGGCCAGCCGCCCTGGAGCATCCGCTATCCGCAGCTCAAGGAGTTCCCCCGGCAGGCCAAGGACTTGGCGGCGTTTCTGGCCGGGAACGTGATTGACCGCAACGTGGCCGTCGCCTGCGAGCAGTTCCTGGGCGGCTCGCGTAAGGCCCATGAGCTGGCCCGCATCGAGCACACCTGGCGGGGCGGCGACCCCGGGTTCAGGAATGCTGCCCAGGGCGACCTCGGGTTGCGCCCCGATGCGCCGGTGGTGGTGACCTGCGGCTTCGAGCCCTTGCCGCTGGACCGCATGGGGCTCTACCAGGACCCGTTGCGCGCTACCTGGCCAGTGGCGCATCCGGCGGGGACCCACGAGAACCTGCTGGTCACGGTCCAGGAGACGAAGAAGGAGCACCCAGTGTACCGGGTCCTGCCTCGGCGCGCCCCGATCGCCATCGACGGGAAGCTGACGTCCGAGGAGTGGGACGGGCTCGACCGGACGGTGGCCATGGTGCTCTGTCGGAACCCGA
>Ga0172371_10002331_pt1 | contig 30223 bp, 18 predicted proteins | sample Lak12m_FD_114543 | JGI IMG/M metagenome (GOLD analysis project Ga0172371, IMG submission 114543) | Freshwater microbial communities from Kabuno Bay, South-Kivu, Congo - kab_022012_12m | ecosystem: Environmental > Aquatic > Freshwater > Lake | place: Democratic Republic of the Congo: South-Kivu...
GATTGCGCCCCCCGAGCCTCGTCCCTTGCCGCTTGTGGACTTGAGTCATCTCCCTGCCTCGCAACAGGAATCCGAGCTGAGACGCTGGATCGTCGAAGAGATGGGCCGGCCGATCGATCTCCAGACCGGCCCGCTCATCCGGATCACGCTGCTGCGTCTGGCCGAGGACGACCACGTGGCGGTCGTGAGCACGCACCACATCATCTACGACGGCTGGTCGATGGGCGTCTTGCTCGGCGAGCTGGGGGCGCTGTACGAGGCATTCGAAAGGGGCCTGCCCTCGCCGCTGGCGGAACTGCCGATCCAGTACGCCGACTTTGCGGCCTGGCAGCGGCAGCGGTTGCAGGGGGAGGAACTCGATCGGCTGCAAGGCTACTGGGTGAAGCAGTTGACGGGGGTGCCGCCCCTGGAGCTTCCCACCGATCACCCGCGCCCCGCCATCCGCAGCACCCGCGGCGGCGCCCGCACCGTCGATCTCTCCCGCGAAACGAGCGCGGCCCTGCACGACTTCTGCCGTCGCGAGGGGGTGACGCCGTTCATGGCCCTCCTGGCCGCGCTCGAAGTCCTTTTGCACCGTTACAGCGGCCAGGACGATTTTGCGATCGGCTCCCCCGTGGCGAACCGCACCCATGCGGAGACCGAGTCGCTCATCGGCTACTTCGTGAACGTGGTCGTGTTGCGGAACGACTTGTCGGGCGAGCCCAACTTCCGCGAGGTGCTCCGCCGCGTGCGCCAGGTGACGGTGGCAGCCTACGAGCATCAGGAGCTGACGCTGGACCGGGTCGTCGGCGCCGTGAATCCGCCTCGCGATCTGAGCCGACATCCGCTGTTCCAGGTGATGTTCGCGCTCCAGAATTTCGAGATCGCGGTGACGGAGCGGGCCGGCGTTTCGATCGAGCGGCTGGAGGGGGGACCGGAGACGCCTTCCTCGTTCTTCGACCTGACCCTGGAGCTGTGGCCGACGGGCCAATCGTTCCGGGCCGACTGGTACTACAACACCGATCTGTTCGGCGAGGGAACCATCGAACGCATGGCCGGGCACTACGAAACGCTGCTCGCAGCGGCCCTTGCCGACCCGGATCGCCCCGTTTCCGCCTTGCCCCTTCTCAGGGAGGATCAGCGGCGGCAAATCGTGGTCGACTGGAACGACACGGCGGAGGATTATCCGCGCGAAGTGTGTATCCACGGCCTGTTCGAGGGCCGGGCGCAGCAGACGCCCGACGCCGTAGCCGTTGTGCTGGACGATCGGCGTTGGACCTATCGCGAGCTGAACGAACGGTCGAACCGCTTGGCGCGATTCCTGCGAAAGCAGGGCGTGGGCCCGGAGGTGCGCGTCGGGATCTGCCTGGATCGCTCGCCCGAACTGGTGATGGCGGTGCTGGGCGTCCTCAAGGCCGGCGGGGCGTATGTGCCGCTGGACCCTGGCTACGTCCGCGACGCCGACGAGCGAATCCGCTACGTTCTCGACGACGCCCAGGTGTCGCTCGTGGTAACAGATTCCAAATTGGCTGGCGCGATCGACGAAAGCCGCACCCGGCTCCTCCTCGACGGCGAGGTGGAGGCGAACCTCCGCAACGAAAGCGGAGAGAACCTCGACGCACGAGCGACGGCCGAAAGCCTCGCCTACGTGCTCTACACGTCGGGCTCGACCGGCCGGCCCAAGGGGGTCATGGTCACGCAGGGCAACTTGCTCAACGCCTATTACGGTTGGCAGCGGGAGTATCGCCTGGGCTCGGAGGTAGGCTCGCACTTGCAGATGGCGAGCTTCGGTTTCGACGTGTTCACCGGCGACCTGGTGCGGGCCCTCGGCTCCGGCGGAAAACTGGTGATCTGCCGCAAGGAAACCCTCCTTGAGCCCGCGGAACTCCTGGGCCTGATGCGGCGCGAAGAAGTCGAGGCCGCCGAGTTCGTGCCGATTGTGCTGCGGAACCTGGTGCAGTATCTCGACGAAACCAACCAGACGCCGAAATCGCTGCGCCTGGCGATTGTCGGCTCGGACGCGTGGTACGCGGCGGACCATCGCCGGGCCCGGCGGGTGTTGAGTCAAAAGACGCGCCTGGTCAACTCTTACGGGCTGACGGAGACCACGATCGACAGCTCGTACTTCGAGGGGGACACAAGCTCGCTGCCCGACACTGCCCTGGTCCCCATCGGCCGTCCGTTCCCGAACGTGCGCCTGTACGTCCTCGACGGGCGGATGCAGCCGACGCCGATCGGCGTGCCCGGCGAACTCTGCATCGGCGGGGACGGCGTGTCGCGAGGCTACGTGCATGCAGCACTCAACGCGGAGCGTTTCGTCGCCGATCCGTTCGCCCTCACCCTAACCCTCTCCCAAAGGGAGACGGGACCAACGACATCGGTGCCCGGGGCCCGGCTGTGCCGGACCGGGGACCGAGCCCGGTGCCGGGCCGACGGCCAGGTGGAATTTCTCGGGCGTGCCGACAACCAGGTGAAGATCCGCGGGTTCCGCGTCGAGCCGGGGGAGCTCGAGCAGGTGCTCCGCGAGCATCCCTCGATCGCCAACGCGGCGGTTGCCGCGCGCCAGCGGAGTGCCGGCGACGTGCGCCTCGTGGCCTATGTGGCGGGCAAGCCGGATGCGACGCTGGACGAAGTTGCCCTGAGGCAGTTCCTTGCCCAGCGCGTGCCCGACTATATGATTCCCTCGGCGTTCGTCACGCTCGAGGCGATCCCCACCACCTCCAGCGGCAAGATCGACCGCAGATCGCTCCCCGATCCCGACTGGAGCCGCTCGTCGCTTCGCGGCGAGTTCGTCGCGCCGCGCACGGCCGCGGAGGAGCAGCTCGCGTCGATTTGGCGCGAAGTGCTCAACACGGACCGCGTGGGGGTCCACGACAATTTCTTCGACCTGGGCGGCCACTCGCTTCTGGCCCTGCGTCTGGTACTGCGAATCCGCGAGGCGTTCTCGGTCAACCTGCCGCTGATCCAGGTCTTCAGCAGGCCGACCGTCGCAGGGCTTGCCGAGGCGATCGCCGAGATGCGTCAAGGGACCGACGGAGGGGCCGCCCGCCCGGGGCCCTCGACCGACGGCACCGTCGAGATCGAACTCGATACAGTGATGCTCGACGAGTTCCTGCAACCGGCCCACGCCGAGCTCGAGCGCCTGGCGAGAGGGCGGACCGTCGAGCAGGGGCCGGACCAATGGAAATCCCTGGTGCCCCTGCGGCGCGGCGGCCCGGCGGCACCGCTCTTCTGCGTTCATGGCCTGGGCGGCCATGTGGCCACGTTCCTGCCGTTGGCGCGGGCGCTGGCCGAGGGGCGGCCGGTGTACGGGCTTCAGGGACAGGGGCTCGATCCAGGGCAACAGCCCGACGACCGCATCGAGACGATGGCCGCCTTCTATCTGAGCGAAATCCGAGAGGCCCAGCCTCGCGGGCCGTACCTCCTTTGTGGCTGGTCGATGGGGGGCCTGATCGCGCTGGAAATGGCGCACCGGATCGCCGCGGCGGGTGAGGAGGTGGCCCTGGTCGCCATGTTGGATAGCTATCTCTCCACGACCGACTACGAGACGCTGGACCTGACCGACGAGTCGGTCCTCCGCTGGATTGCCCCCCACCTCGGCCTCTCGGCTAGCGACCTGAAGACGCTGCCCCTGGAGCGGCAGTGGGAGGAAATTGCCCAAAGGGCGAACCTGGCCCAAGGGATCGGGGTTGCCGAGATCCGGCGGCTCGCCGACGTGTGCAAAGCGCATTTGGCGGCCGCGGCCCGCTATCGCCCCCAGCCCTATCCCGGGCGCGTGGTGCTGTTCCGGGCCGGCGGCTTGCGGGGACGCCTGGATCGCCGCTGGCAATCAGTCTGCCCTCGGCTCCAGGTGGAGACGGTTCCCGGCAATCACTACAGCATGCTCCGCAAACCCCACATCGACGTCCTGGCTGAACGGCTTGGCGGGTATCTCGATCAGGGCGCGGCCGCGGTGAACCGACGAGACTGAGGCTGTAGCAACAAGATCGAGTTACCAACCTCTGCAAGGAGGAAAAAAATCACGAGAACATGAAAGAACGAAAATAGGAAAGAAGGGCCGGCAAGCGATCGGTTTGCCCGCAGAAATTTGCCCAGTTTCTCGTGCTTTCGCCCTTTCGTGTTCTCGCGATTCCCCTATACTCCCGCAAAACTGTCATGAAACTGATCCTTTTTCTCCTGAAGGCTTCCTGGCGGACCGTGCTGCTGGCGGCCCTGGTCGGCGGGGTGAGCGGTGTGGCCAGCATCGCCATGGTGGCCTTCATTCTCCGCGCGCTCGGGCAGCCCGATGCGTCTTCGCTGACGGTCATCTCGCTGTTCGCGGGCCTCTGCCTCGTCGTCCTGCTGACGCGGATCGGCTCCAACATGCTGCTGCTGAGGTTGACGCAAAACAGCGTCGCGCGGCTGCGCATGGGCCTCTGCCGGCGGATTCTCGATTCCCCCTTGCGGCACCTCGAAGAGATCGGCGTGCCCAGCATGTTGGGCTCACTCACCGGCGACGTGGCCATCGTGGCGCGGGCCATGAACGGAGTGCCCGTGCTGGCCATCAGCATCGTCATCCTTCTTGGGGGAGCGGTTTATCTGGCCACGCTCTCGCTCGGACTGCTCTTGGGACTCGCGGTGTTCTGTGTTCTCGGAGTGGCCAGCTACTGGTACTCCTCGCGGTTCGCCCATCGGTATGTGAAGCAGGCTACCGTGGCCTACGATCTTTGGCTGAAGCACATTCGCGCGCTGTTGGAGGGGGTGAAGGAACTCAAGATGCACCACGACCGGCGGAGCGAGTTCGTCGACGGCGTGCTGCAACCGGCCGAGGACCTGCTCTGCGACAGCAAGTACCGCTGCGACACCCTGTTCGATGCGGCCGTGGTCTGCGCCCGTTCGCTGTTCTTCGTCGCCATTGGGTTGTTGCTGTTTGCGTGGCCGAGGGTCTTTCCCACCGATAGCGCCACGCTGACCGGCTACGTGCTCACCATCCTCTATTTGATGTCTCCCCTCGAACAGGTGGTGGCCTGGCTGCCGTTCCTGTCGTACGCCTCCGTGGCGATGGGGCACATCGAGCGATTGGGCTTGATGCTGGAAAAGGCGGAGCGAGAGAACGTCGCCCTGGCCCCCATCGAGCGGTGGGAGCGGATCGACCTGGTGGGCGTGACCCACACGTACCGACGGGACGGGCACTCGCGCGACTTCGTGCTCGGTCCCATCGACCTGTCGCTGCGTCCCGGCCAGATTGTGTTCATCGTCGGCGGAAACGGCACGGGCAAGACGACCTTGGCCAAACTCCTGACCGGCCTCTACGTGCCCGAAAGCGGCGAGATCCGCGTCGATGGCCGGCCGATCACCGCCGAGAACCGGGAGGGCTACCGGCAGCTTTTTTCGGTGGTCTTCGACGACGCCGCCGTGTTCGAAAGCCTGTGGGGATTGGGGGCCTCCGACTTGGACCAGCGTGCCCAGGACTACCTCCAGCAGTTGGAGCTCGATCACGCGGTCACGGTGACCGGCGGCACGTTCTCCACGACGCAACTATCTCGCGGGCAGCGCAAGCGTCTGGCCTTGCTGACGGCCTACCTCGAAGACCGTCCGATCTACGTGTTCGACGAATGGGCGGCGGACCAGGACCCGACGTTCCGCAAAGTGTTCTACCTGCGGCTCTTGCCCGAGCTGAAGCGTCGGGGAAAGGCCGTGGTGGCCGTTACCCACGACGATCGCTATTTCGCCAGCGCGGACTGCGTGATAAAACTGGAGGAAGGGAAGATCGCCCAGTCGGTTCTCCCGGAAGCGTTTCACCAGCCGGAGTTCGGAAAGGTGTGAGGGGGCGTCCGTCCGATGAAGAGGCTATTGTTCTTTCTGCTCTTGGTCGCTGTGGGCGGCTCGATCGGCTACTACTACTGGCGGGCCGGCTCCGCCGATCCGCCGGAGTTCTCCACCGTGCCGGTTACCCGGGGCGACCTGCTGATTTCGGTCAGCGCCACCGGGTCGGTCGAGCCGGTGGAGATTATCGACGTCGGCGCGCAGATCGTCGGCATCATCAAGAGCTTCGGCCCCGATCCGGAGCGGCCGGGCAAGACGATCGACTTTCGTTCGCGGGTCCGCGAGGGGGCGATCTTGGCGCAGCTCGACGACTTGCCGGCCAAGGCCGAGCTGAAAAAGTCGCTCGCCAACCAGAGGCTCGCGGAAGGCGAGCTCAACCGGTGCCGCGCTCGACTCCGGCAGGCGGAACGCGTGTTCCACCGCGCCGAGAATCTCCGCGGTACGAATTCCGTGAGCGACTTTGAAAACGCCACTGCGGATTACGAGATCGCGCAGGCGGACGTCGAGGCAGGCGAGGCCAAGGTGGAGCAGGCCAAGGTCTTGGCCGAGCAAGCCCGGATCAATCTGGGCTACACCACGATCCGCTCTCCGGTGGACGGCGTGGTGATCGACCGCCGCGTCAACGTCGGCCAGACCGTGGTGGCCGGGTTGAACGCCCCGAGCCTGTTCCTTATGGCCAAGGACCTCAGCCGGATGCTCGTCTGGGCCGCCGTGAACGAGGCCGATATCGGCGATATTCACATCGGGCAGCCGGTCACGTTCAAAGTCGACGCCTACCGCGATCGGTCGTACTCGGGCAAGGTGACCCAAATCCGGCTCAACGCCAGCATGGTGCAGAACGTGGTGACGTACGGCGTGGTGGTCGAGGTCGACAACCTCGACGGGACGCTCCTCCCCTACATGACCGCGAAGCTCCAGTTCGAGGTCGCCCGCCGATCCAACGCCGTGCTCGTCCCCAACCAGGCGTTGCGCTGGCAGCCGGCGTGGAACGAGGTGTCGCCTTCCGTGCGGGCCGATCTCCAGTCGCAGGTTGCGGAGAAGACCTTTTTGAGTCGCGAAAAGGACGCCGAGGCCGACGAAACGGAAGCGAAGGTGGATCTCGCAGTGCCCGCGGTCTGGGTCGTCGCCGACGACGGATTCGTGCGTCCCGTGAAGGTCCGGGCCGGCCTGTCCGACGGCCTCTCGACGGAGATCGCCGGGGGGGAGTTGGAAGCCGGGACGCGGGTCGTGCTCAAGGTGGTGCGCGAGGCGAAACCCGATTTCGTGTCGAGCTTCATCTCGAAAGTCACGAATACCAAGAAGTGATCCAAGGGTTCAGGGGTTAGGGGTTAGAAGTAGGGCGGACGGAGCGCAGCGACGCCCGCCGTCTCGGGTGAATGGTTGAATACATCGTGGCGGGCCTCGCTGCGCTCGGTCCGCCCTACCGGACTTGGCATTACGCGCGACGCCGCCTATGGCCCTCATCGAGCTCGAACACCTCTGCAAGACATATCACCTCGGCGATGTCGATCTGCCGGTCCTGAAGGACGTTTCCCTGGTGATCGAGCGGGGGGAATTCGTGGCCCTGATGGGCGCTTCCGGCTCGGGGAAGACGACCCTCATGAACCTGCTCGGTTGCCTGGACCAGGCCACCTCGGGCTCCTATCGCTTCGAGGGGGTCGAGGTGACGCGGCTGTCGAAGGTGCAGTTGGCCTCGCTCCGCGGCAGCCGCATCGGCTTCGTGTTCCAGAGCTTCAACCTCCTTCCCCGTGTCACGGCCCTGGACAACGTGCGCATGCCGGCCGCCTATTCCACGGAGAACCTCCGCAGCCGGCAGTTGCTCCAGCGGAGCCGGGAGTTGCTGCAAGCGATCGGCTTGGAAGCGCGGCTGGACCACACCCCGAACCGGCTCTCCGGCGGCGAGCAACAGCGCGTGGCCATCGCCCGCGCCCAGGTGAACCAACCCATCCTTCTTCTGGCCGACGAGCCGACGGGCAATCTCGATTCGCGGACCGGCAAGGAGATACTCCAACTCTTCCGCCGGCTGAACGTCGAGCGGGGGATCACCCTGCTCCTGGTGACGCACGACGCCGAGGTGGCGGCCCACGCCGACCGGGTAATCCGGATTGCCGACGGGCAGATCGTGGAGGATCCGCGCGGGCGTGGGCCGTCGCCGGCGGCCGCGATCGTCCGCGGGGCTGCGCCGCCCGCCCGCCGACCGCGGCATACGTTTCGCGTGGCCGCCGACGCCACGCGAATCGCCCTTCAGGCCCTGCGGCGGAATGTCATGCGCACGGTCTTGACCATGCTGGGCATCATCATCGGCGTGGCGGCGGTCATCGCCATGATGGAGATCAGCCACGGCGCCTCCACGGCGATCCAAGTCACCGTGATCAACATGGGCGCCAACACCGTGCTGGTGTCCCCGGGGGCGCCGCAACGCGGATCGGCACGCTTCGGCGACAAAATCGACACCCTCACGCCGGAAGACGTCGAGGCGATCCAGCGCGAATGCCCCGAGGTCGTTTGCGCGGCGCCGATCGTGAATGCGCGGGCGCAACTGGTCTACGGCAATCGCAGTTGGACCCCCTTTTACTTTGTCGGCACCAACGTCGCCTTCCTCACCGCGCGCAACTGGACCGAGCTGGATCTGGGCCGGGTGTTCAACGATCGCGAAGTCCTGAGCGGCAGCAAGGTTTGCCTGATCGGACGGACCCTGGTCCGCGAGCTGTTCCGCGGCCGAAACCCGGTCGGCGAGGAGATTCGCGTCAAGAACGTGCCCTTCACCGTGATCGGCGTATTGAGCCGCAAGGGCGCCAACCTGCTGGGGACGGACCAGGACGATATTCTCCTGGCCCCTTGGACGACGGTGAAATACCGGATCAGCGGCGGCGGGTGGGCGGGCATGAGCGGGAAGGATTCGACCCACGCCCCTCCCGGGCGCTCCCAGGCCGAGCGGCTTCCCGGAGCCCCGCACCTCGTGCGCAGCGAGACCGTGCAACAAGTCCTGGTGAAAGTGAGAGCCCCCGATGCCATCCCCCGCGCCACCAAGGAAATCACCCGCTTGCTCCAAGACCGGCATCGCCTGGCCGAAGGCGAAAGCGATTTCCGCATCTACGACATGGCCGAGGTCTCCAACGCATTGAAGAAAACGATCCAAATGCTCTCCGGTCTGGCCATGACCGTGGCCGCGGTTTCGCTCATCGTGGGCGGCGTGGGCATCATGAACATCATGCTCGTCTCGGTCACGGAGCGGACCCGCGAGATCGGCCTCCGCATGGCCGTCGGCGCCGACGCCCGGGATATTCTCCGGCAGTTCCTCGTCGAGGCCGTAGTGCTCTGCCTCGTGGGCGGGTTTCTCGGCATTCTTGCGGGGCGAGGCGGCTCCCTGCTCGTGGGCTTGGCCATGGGCTGGCCCACCCAAGCCTCGGCCGGGGCCGCCGTCATCGCCGTGGCGGTCTCGGTCACGGTCGGCATTACCTTCGGTTACTACCCGGCGTGGAAGGCGTCGCGCCTGAATCCGATCGATGCCCTGCGCTATGAATGAGAGGTGCGAGGAGCCTTGCCGATGGCACATTACGCAATTGTCTGTCCCGATGAGGCAGGGCACCTCATCTCCGAGGGCGTGGTGGGAAAGGAGCTGGTGCGCCGCGGCCATCGCGTGACGATCGTGGGCCGGGCCAGGTCCGCTCCGGTGGCCAAGCAATTGGACCTCCCTTTGCACCAGTTGGACATTACCGGGTTGCGCTATCCTTTCAATCCCGTGTCGTGGTTCCTGCTCCGACTTTTCGGCGTGGCTTGGGTGGTCGTCGTCAGGGACATGCTCCGCTGGTACGCCGAGGAAGTCCTGCGGCTCGTGCCCCAGGCTCTCCAGGATCTCAAGGTCGACGGGGTTCTCGTCGACCACATCGTTTCCGCGGGGGGCACTGCCGCCCAGCGCGCCGGGGTGCCCTTCGTCACGATCTGCTCGGCCCTCCTGTGGCACGAGGAGCCCGGTGTTCCGCCGCCGTATACGTCGTGGGGTTTTGCCGCCAGCCGTCGCGAGCGGCTCCGCAACCGGCTTGGATTCGCCGCGTTGCACTGGTACGTCGCGCCGGTTCTCAGGAAGATCAACCGCTACCGGACCGCCTGGAATATGCCCCGCATTCGCCGGATCGACGACGTCTACTCTCCGCTGGCCCAGATTTCTCAGTTGTGTGCGGGATTCGATTTTCCGCGACGGGAACTCCCCGACACGTTTCATTACATCGGATCGCTGGCCGCGGAGCGGAAGGTGGAGGGCGGCCCCTCATTCCCGTGGGAGAAGCTCGACGGGCGTCCGTTGATGTTCGCCTCCCTGGGGACGGTCCCCGACCCGACGAACGTGCCGGTCTACCGCAGGATCGCCGCGGCCTGTACGGGCTTGGGTGCACAGCTCGTATTGGCGTTGGGCGGGTGGAACGAAGCCGGGGATCGCGTGCGGAAGAAGCTGGGCGAGCTGCCGGGCAACCACCTCGTGGTCGGCTTCGCTCCTCAACTCGCGCTTCTGGACAAGGCGGCGCTTTTGATCACGCACGCCGGGGTGAACACCGTGCTGGAAGCAATTACCCGAGGCGTGCCGATGGTCGCCCTGCCCCGCAGCACGGACCAGGGGGGCATGGGATCGCGGATCGAGCATTCGGGCGTGGGACTCCGGACCTCCTTCCGGCGCGGCACCCCGGAAGAGCTGCGCCGGCTGATCCGGCGGGTGCTCTCGGAAGATGGGTTCCGGCAGCGGGCCCGCGAACTCCAGAAAGAGATGATCGCGGCGGGTGGAGCGTCGCGCGCGGCCGACATTGCCGAAGAGGCTTTGTCGACGCGCCGCCCGGTGCGGCGCGCGGGCTGTCCCTAAGGGACTGGACTTTTGCGTTTTGGTCCCCTCTCCCTTTGGGAGAGGGGCAAGGGGTGAGGGCCTGGAGAAACAACACAGGCGGGGCAAGACAATTTTTTCTCAAGAGCCCTCACCCTAACCCTCTCCCGGAGGGAGAGGGGAGATTCTGCAAACCTCCCGTAAGGATGGAAACTGATGAACCTCATCCAAAGGCTTCGCACCATGGCCCTCAAGGCGATTTCCTTCAGGCGTGATCGCACCCTGCGCATTCCCAAGATCGGTTTTCGCTCCGGTCTGGGGCGCGGCGCGTGGCTGGTGCACGGGCTGGCGCTCAGCATGAAGCCGTCCGTCTGCGTGGAGATCGGCTCGGCGCGAGGTTGTTCCGCGTGTTACATCGGCCTGGCGCTTCGGCAGCTCAAACGTGGAAGACTGTACGCCATCGATCCGCACACGCGCACGGACTGGAACGATTTCCTTTCGGTCGATACTTACGAGGTGATGCGGCGCAACTTACGAGCGTTCCGCGTCGAGGAGTACGTGGAAGTCGTGAGGAAGTATTCGGGCGACGCCGCCAAGGACTGGAATCAGCCTATCGACATGCTGTTCATCGACGGGGATCATTCCTACGAGGGCGTCAAGCGCGACTGGTCGCTCTTCATGCCGCACGTGCGCGAGTTCGGAATCGTCGTTTTCCACGACACGATCTGGGATATCAAGCGATCGCTTGGCCAAGCGCCCAAAGCCCTCGTCGGCAGGGACATGGGAGTGCCCCGATTCGTGGAGGAGCTGCGCCAGAGCGGGTATCCCGTCATCACGATCGATCAGTGCTGCGGCATCAGCCTGGTGCAGCCGGTCCCAGGCGGCATTCGACTGAGCGGATCAATGGCCCAGCATGTGCTTGACCATCGTGCCCGGGAGGGGAATCACGGGAGGAGCCTTCCGATCACGTAGAGCAAACGGCCCCCTATCCAACGGAGCCACCCCTTCTTGGGATGAACGTCCGAGGTTCCCCAGTCATTCTCCGTCCAGACCAAGGGAGGAAATGAGACGTATGAGCTCAAATCGCGGTAGTGCTTGTTCATCACCGCATCGATCGTGGCGTTTGGCAGTCTCCACCGCATGCTGGGGACGACGACGCTCTTGTTTCTCAATGGAAAGCACAGGGCCAGCAGCCGTCGCGCTCCCTTCGGCGAAATCGAGTAGCACACGACTCCAAACGCGGTGACCAGGCGCAAGGGAATCGCTTCGTAGTTCCTTTCCTGGAACTCAGAGACTCGCGGACCGAGCTGAACGCGGTCGAAACGCATGATCGCGTCCTTGATGCCTTCGGCGATCTTCACGTGGAGGAGGGCATCGAAGTTCCAGCCCCAGAGTATAATGTCCCAGTCCGGCGGGAGGCCTGCCAGGATCTTCGGGGCCCTACCCGCGAATCGCTGGTTGAACACGGCGTCATCCTCCGCGACGGTCAGGACCCCTCCGTTGCTGGCGCAGCATTCCCACATCTTTTTGTGCGACAACGCGTTTCCCAGGGCCCCGGGCGTGTAGGCGCGGAGCGGCTCCTGGATCACCCCCTCCGCAATCAGGTCCTCGACCCGCAGATGCGCCCCGTCGACGGCGTCCCAGCGACGAAAATCGGCAAGGGCCGAATTCAGGCGGAGGAACCGTTCATTCCGGTCTTTTCTTCTTTCCAGGTTAATGTAGGAAACCTGCACAACCTTCCCCCCGACAAGCGTTGTGAGAGCTTCTTCGGACCGTTGGATTCAAGATGTGCTACGGGCGGAGCAATTGCCGCGGATGAACCTGATGAACGACACCCCGGAGCGGCGCGAACCTGCCGCTGCGGGTCGCCCCGATCCGGGCCCAAGGCCGACCAGATCGGTCGGCCCCGACAGAACATAGTCACGGCTTGAGATCGCGCTGAGCAACGCCGAGCGGCACGCGTCGCCATGCAGTTCGATGGCGAGATGGTTCACCTTCTCAAGCCACGGCTCGTAGTCCGACGCGAATACCGCCGATTCCGCTCCGCCGATGTTCATTCTCAGGATGGAAATCCGCTGCAAACCGCTCTCTTTGAGCACGGTCCCGAGGTCTAAGGCGGTCACGCTGGGGACTTCATCGGCGCGGGCCGGCCGCACCCGACGTCTCCACTGGCGTCCCTCGCCGCAATCCGTCTCCTCGAAGACGAGCGGGACCGGGTGTGGCCAAACGGCCGAACAGAGGGTTTGGCAGCGCTCCCCGTAGGGCGCCAGGTTGGCTTGGAGGAACTCGAAGTTGTCCGGATCCGGTTCGAGGGCAATCAGCCGTGCGGCGGGGAATCGCGTGAGCAAGTAGGCCGATGCGTACCCGACATTCGCGCCGCAATCGACAATCAGCTCGACGTTCTCGGCGTCGTCCAGGCATTCATACTGGCGGAGCACAAACACCTGGTCGAACGCCGCGAGATCCTCACATCGGGGCCCGCACCGGAGGGGATGGGCCGCGCCCTTGCTACGCAGCAGCACGAACGGTGACTTCGCCCGCCTGGCCGTCAGTCGCAGCCGATAGACCACATAGGCCGGGGCCGCGGCCCAGCCGACGTTGCGCAAGAGCGTGGGCACCCAAACAAGGTGCCGCGATTGCTGCGACAGCCATCGCAGTCCGGTCCCCAGGCCGCGGACCGCCCGAGTCACCCCGAGCGAGACCCCGATGCCGCGGCGCCGTCCGCTCGCCCCGGCCGGGGTCGAAGCGGCGGTTTGGAGGTCCACGTCATCCTCCGGCCGGGAGCACCCCAACGCACGCCGCGCGAAACGGGCAAAGTTCGTGTTTCCCGCCACGGCGTTTTCGGGCGTGATTCGGCTCAACCACTTCTCGAAGGTCACCGACTCCCAATAGTGGAGGCAATACGAGCCTTGAAACACGGCCGGGTCGCTCGACTCGAACAGGTGGTGCATTTCATCCCAAAGCGGAAAGAAAAATGCGCGATGGTCGAGGGTGGTTACTTGGGGCCGCAATCGGCGCTCGCGAGCCAGTCGCCCGGGGACCACCACCGCGTGCTCGTCCCAAAACTGGTCCTTTCCGACCGAGCGAAAGGAGCGAAAGCTGTCGAGCCACGCGCGAACGAACTCGCCGTCGGGCTCGCTGAGGATCACGGCGTTGCAGAGGCCGCGGCTACCCTGCCACGCCATCACGCAGCGATGGCCAAGCAGCGGGGTGAAGGGGCGCAGGCAGAGGGTGTCGATGTCCAGGTAAATGCCGCCGTGCTCCTTGAGAACCATCAATCGGAGCACGTCGGCGCGGTGCGCGAAATGGTGGATCCGCCGTCCGAAGATCTCGGTCGGCGCCTCCACCCGGTTCAGCGTGACCATCTCCTTGGACTTCTCCCACCAAGGTCCCGGACATTCGTACTGGTGGTGCAAGTAGATTCGCTCGGGGCGATTCAGTTCGTAAGCCGACCGGATCGCCAGGTAATCCAGGAAGCTGAAGTCGGCGTCCGGGGCCAATCCGAAACAGAAGTGGAAGATGTTGGGAATCATTCGGTCTCGCCGTTCGACGGTTGCAAAATCGACGTCTCCCAGCCACCCCCCAACGCCCGATAGACTTGGATCAGTCCTTCGGCGATCTCCCCGTGGGCCTGGGTCTGGAGATCCTGCTGTTGCACGAGCGTCTGCTCGATCAGGGCAATCCGGTTGAAGTCGACGTCGCCCTCCTTGTACTGCCTGGAGACGATATCGACCGCCTTCTGGGCGCTGACCACGCTCCGGTCGAGCAGCGCGGCCCTCTCGTGGGCCCGCAGGAACCTCACCAGCGCGCTTTCGACTTCCGCATTCGCCTGGAGCACCGTGTTCTGGTATTGCGTCACCAGCCGCTGGAATCCCGCCTCCTGCAATCGCACGTTGTTTAGGATCCGGCCGTATTGGAGGATGTTCCACTGGAATGCCGGCCCGACGTTGCCGCTGAGCGAGTTGTTCGAGAAAAGACGGGAAAACGAGTTGGCATCCCAGCCGAGAGTCCCGTTAATGGCGAAGGCGGGATAGAAATCCGCTTGCGCAATCCCGATTTGTTCCGCCTGCGCGGCGACCAGGGACTCGGCTCGCCGGACGTCGGGACGGCGACGCAGCAGATCGGCGGGGATGCCGACGACGACCTCCGTGGGCGCGTTCGGAATGGGCGTCTCCCCGAGCTGTTTTTCGAGGTCGAACGGAGGCACCGCCAGGAGGACGCACAACCGGTTGCACGCCTGCCGGAGCGCGACCTGCAATTGGGGGATCTGCGACTCGGTCTGGTCGAGATTGCTGTTGGCTTGCGCCACGTCCAGCTCATTCCTCGACCCCGCTTCGAATCGCCGCTCGGCGATCTTCAGGATCCCGCGCTGGAGCTCGGCGTTCGCGCGGAGCAGCTCGATGCGCGTTTGTAGCGTGCGGACTTGCACGTAGTTTGAGGCCACGTCGCCCAGCAGCGTTACCAGCACGTCGTCGTAGCCGGCGACCGAGGCATCCAGCGAATCCTCGGCGGCTGCGATTGCCCGGCGGAACCGGCCCCAAAAGTCAAGCTCCCAGGTGAGATTGAACCCGAACTGCCACTGGTCGAAGAACGAAGCCGGGATAGTGACCACACCGACATCCGACACCGACGGCGGCACCGCAATCGTGTATGCGGGGCTGACCGCTCGATTGTAGGACCCGAAGGCATTCTGCGATTGAGGAAAGATGTTCCCCTGGGTAATCGCAAGCTGGGCCCTCGCTTCCAGGATTCGGAAACCGGCCTCGCGCAACGACAGGTTCTGGCCCGCCGCCGACTCGATTAGTCCGTTGAGCGTGGTGTCGTTGAAGACGGTCCACCATTGGCTCGGCAGTTCCGACTTCGTCTGCACGCGCACGTCGACGTCGTCAATCCAGTTCTGAGCCGTGCTAGCTGCCGGCGGGCAGTAGTTGGGCCCCACTTTCCATCCGTTACGCACGTACTCCCTCAAGCTGGTGCACCCGCTCGCGCAGAGAACAATCGCGGTGACCAGCAGGGCGCGCCGACGAGGCCGCGGTGTGTGAGCCATCTCCCTCATCCATCCTGTTCCCGCCGATCACGTGCCTTGCCGGAGGAATGCGTCGTTTGCGGCGGGTTCCCCCCCGGCGGCACCAGGCACGGACCTTCTCCGGACCGTCCGTGGCGAAGAGGCGCCACGGACGGCCTTTTCCCTAGAATCGAAACAATCGGCACTACCAGAACAGGAACGCAGTCCAGCCCGTCACGACCCGTATTTCCGCAAATGTCAGCCCAATTTTCCCATCTTTACGGGATGGCGTGGCGCACACGTGGCTCAGTCCCTCCGAGATTGAGGAGCGCGGCGTAAAGCGACGCGACCACGTGGGGGGTACTCATTTGCGTGCCCGCCGCCCCTACTCTTCGTCCTCCTCGTCGGGGTCGAGGATCACGGCCGGTTTTCGGAACCACCTCAGCACGGCCACGATGTTCGAGAAGTCGTCGGTCCAAACGCCGACGCGGTCGTCGGGGGGGATGGGTTTCCAGTTGGAGTTGGTGGCCAGCGAGCCCAAACGCTTCTCGTTCCGCACGAGGATCACCCAGTCGGAGGCGAACTTCCCGTTCGTTTTGTCCTCGTCGGAGACATCGTCGTCCTTGCACAGCCGGCACACCAAACCCAGTTTCCGGGCCAGGTTGCCGAGCACGGGCGCAAGCTCCAAATGGCGGTTCGAGATGTGCACCAAGAGGATCCCCTTGGCCGAGAGCTTGCGGAAGTAGAGCTCGATCGACTCCTTCGTCAACAGGTGGATCGGGATGGCGTCGGAGCTGAAGGCGTCGAGGATCAGCAGGTCGAACTTTCCGGGCGGGACCCGCTCGTCATCCTCCAGCGTGATCCTCGCGTCGCCCATTTTGATGTCCACCGGGACGCCGTTGGCCTGGGCGTCTTTCACGTAGCTGAACAGCTTGTCGGAATCATAGGAGAGTCGCTTCACCATCGGGTCGATTTCGAAGTAGGTGACGCGTTGGCCGGGCCGGCCCCAGGCCGCCGTGGTGCCGGTCCCCAGACCAATCACGCCGATTTCCTTCGCCCGGTCGGGAGTGGCCAGCCTCGTGAACACCTGGCCCACGGGGCCCGTGCGGTAATAGTAGGTGATCGGCGTGCGGCTCTTCGTGGCCTCGGCCCAAAGGTCGCGCCGATTCGGCGTCTCATCGGCAAGATCAACGGAGATATCGGCCCACTGGGCGCCGTGGTTGGTCGACCCGTGCACCAGGGTATGCTCGATCCGCTTCTTGCCGTTGTCCAGATTGCTCACGTCTTCCCGCACGCGGATCACGCCGAAGAAGCTCCGTTCCTCATAGATCGTGCCCGTGCCACTGCCGAAGAGCCACAACTTGGCCACGAGCACCATGCCCACGGCAGCCCCGAATCGCACCGGACGGCGCTGCAGCCCGAAGGCCACCAAGCCGCCAAAGCTCAAGAGTGCCATCTCCCCGCCCAGGCTCCACTCGGCCGGGCCGATCAGTTGCCAGGGGGCCCCTCCGAACAACTCCGGGATCGGGTTCAGGTAAAGAAGCCCCTGATGGATCCACTGGAGCACGTAATTCAGGCCCGCCACCCAGTTCAGCCAATCCCAGGTGAAGTCCCAAGGTTTTGCCCCGAGAAACGTGGGGATCTGATTCAAACGGCTACGGTAGTAATAGAGCCAGTACAAGAGCAGCATTGCCGCGAGGAGCAGCATGGGGAGCAAGATGTCGAGCCAGCGGGCGACGACGGGCCGCTTCGCCGGGCGGGGCGCCGGCCGAAGCATACAGGCCACGGCCACCACCAGCGGATACTCCCACACCTCGCGGAAGGTGAGCGGCGCGATGAGGGCGTTGAACAGCCCGCCCAGCACCCCGCCCACCGACATCCAGATGTAGAACTCCGTCAGATAGGCGGGCGCAGGCCGGGAGCGGGCCAACTCGCCGTGGCACACCATGGCCGTCACGAAGAAGGCCGCCAGATGGAGCAGCACCAGCCACTGCATCCACGACGAGGTCGTGCGGAAAAACAGGATCGCCAGCAGCACCACCAGGAACGGCTGGACCCACACCATGAGCCGGTGCGGGAGGATCGTCCATCGGGCGAACACGAGGACGAACGTCAGTAAGTACAGCGCCAGCGGGATCACCCAGAGCAACGGGACCGACGCGATGTCGGTCGAGATGAACGTCGTCACGCCCAACAGCAAGCTCGAAGGGGCGAAGGCCAGCGCGAGCCATCGCACGCGAAGACCGAAAGTCGGCTCGGCCGGGGTCGCGGCCTCGGCGAGGGCGGCCCCGACGTCGTCGCCCGGCATGCCAACCGTCACGAGTGCGACCCTGCCCGGCGACCACCAGAGCACCAGGGCGCAGGCCAGGGTGAGCCCCACGAGCCCCGCGTACCCGGCTGCCCACCACCACGCCTGCCCGGCCAACGGCAGGTACGGCTCCACCAGGAACGGATAGCCCAGCAGGGCCACCATGCTCCCCAGGTTGCTCGCGGCGTAGAGGAAGTAAGGATCGCGGCCCGAAGGATGGCCCGTGTCGGCAAACCATGCCTGCAACATCGGAGCACTCGCCGAGACGACGAAGAACGGCAACCCCACCGAAACGGTCATCAACAAGAGCAACCACGGAATGGGGTTCTCCCCGGCGGGTGGATTCCAGTGGGCCGAAAGCCCGATCGGCAGCACCAGCCACGGCAGGCACAGGAGCCCCAGGTGGACCGCCGCCTGCCGCCGCGTCCCCAGCCATCGCGTGGCCAGGTGGGCGTAAAGGTATCCGGCCAGGAGGTTCGCCTGGTAGAAGACCATGCACGTGTTCCAGACCGCCGGCGTGCCGCCCAGACGCGGCAACACCATCTTGGCGAACATCGGCTGGACGAAGAACAACAAGCTCGCACTGACCAGGAGCGTCAAGGCAAACAGCAATTGCATCGCCGAATCCTCAGGAGCGTTGTGGCAGACCGCGGCTTACACCCGCGACGGACAATAGGGATGGTGCCTGCGGAAAAAGGGGACAGGCGCCGCGGCGGCAACGTTTCTGCTTGCGTCACGCCGGATTGCGCCACGGAGCCGGTCCCTTTTTTCAGCGAACCTCGCGCTGGAGTGTTAGGGAAGGATACGTCAAAGGAGGAGCCCGACCAATTCTCCCATGAACACGCAGGGAGGACAGGATTTGCCTCTCGAACAGCAGCAGGCGGCCGACGCATGGGAAATGGCGAAGGTGCCGCCTTTAACGAGTTTGCCTGGCCGCTTCCGTCCGCCCGAACACCATCCGGCCCGCGCTGGTCTGCAAGACGCTGGTCACCGCGACCTGGATGACCGCGCCGACGTGGTCTCGGCCCGCCTCGACGACGACCATCGTGCCGTCGTCCAAGTAGCCCACGCCTTGCCCCGGCTCCTCGCCCGGCTTGACGATGCGGACTTCCAAGTGCTCTCCCGGCAGAAAGACCGGCTTCAGGGCGTTGGCCAGATCGTTGAGATTAATCACGCCCACCCCATGGAGCCGGGCCACCTTGTTGAGATTGTAGTCGTTGGTGATCAGCTTCCCTTCGAGGTGCTTGGCCAGCGAGACCAGGCGGAGGTCGACGTTCTGGCCGGCGAACTCGGGCAGGTCGCGGTCGTAAATCTCCAGGTCGACCTTGGGGTTGGACCGCAGCTTGTTGAGGATGTCGAGGCCGCGGCGGCCGCGGCTGCGGCGAAGCCGGTCGGAGCTGTCGGCAATCGCCTGGAGCTCCGTGATCACGAACCGCGGCATGATGAGCTGGCTGTCGAGAATGTTGGCCTCCACCACGTCGGCGACGCGGCCGTCGATCACGACGCTGGTGTCGAGGATGTACGGCCGGCGGCCCTTCACCTCTTTGGAAAACTCGACATAGGGGATGATGAAGCGGAAGTCGTCCTTGGTCTGGATCAGAAAGCTGATGCACATATAGCAGAGCACGGCGGCAAAGACCATCTGCACGATATCTTTGATTCGGTCGATCTGCACGTCGCCGCCCGGCCGGGAGGGAAACAGCGGGGACACCGCCAAACCCGCCACGTAGGCGAGGAACAGCCCCACGATCAGCCCGAAATACACCGCGGAAATGGTATCGAGCTTCTTGCGCGGTGTGAGGATGTCGCCGACGATGACCCCCGCCGCCAACAGCAGCACGCCGACAAAGACGACCCATGGAAGCCACGACGGCATGTCGGGCGGGAGCAAACCCGACGTAATGATGACCACCACCAAACCAATGGCTACCATCACGAAGACACTGCGAAGTACGATCAGAGCCATGGATATTGAATCCCCTCAGAAGGAATGAGACGGACGCCCGCGACGCAACGTCTTAACGCCCGTCCCTACAAGCGTAGGTCCCAGGAGTGCCCGATCCCCAGATTGTACTGGATCGACATGTCCAATGGAAGCGAATCCCCTCAGTAGAGTGGATCATGCCTCTACGTTCCGAGTGAAGGTTGCGGATTACAGTGTCCCAAGATGCGTTCACGCAACCGCTCACGCCCCCTCGCGGAGGGCTTCGGTGAGTGCCTTCCACAAGTCGTCGAGTGACTGGGGAATGACTTTCACCGAAGCCACGCTGGGCATGAAATTCGTGTCGCCGCTCCACCGGGGAACAATGTGCCAGTGGAGGTGGCCCGGCAATCCCGCGCCCGCTGCACGGCCCAAGTTCAAGCCAACATTGAAGCCTTCCGGTCGCAACACTCTCTCCAGCAGACCGATCATCCGGGCAATCGTCGGCACCAGCCCGGTCTGTTCCTCGACCGCCAAATCGTCCAGCCGGGCACAGTGACGCCTTGGAGCCACTAGCAAGTGGCCGTTGTTGTACGGATAGCGATTCAGGACCGTTAGCGTCTGTTGATCGTGATGGATCACGTGCCGCGCGGGATTCGCCGGATCGGCCACACCCTGGCAGAGAAAGCACTCTTGGTCGGCCCCCGGCAGGAAACTGAGCGCACGGAGATCCTCCTGAGGCTCGGGGGAAGGCTGCTTGAGGTAGGCCAGTCGCCAAGGGGCCCAAATCTGCTCGTGGGACACGGCGTGTTTGCCTCTGCCTGCCTCCTCGTGGAGCCGCACCCGGCTCCACGACAGGACCAAGGATGCACGAGAGCGCGTTTTGTCGACTAGCCGAGTCTATCCCCGCAACGAGGCCACCGCAAGTCGGCCGGATACCCCATAAGTGAGTGGTATTGTGGGTCTCTCGGTGATTGATACTTCAAGTTAGGCCGTCTCGATGGACGAAACTGATTGCGGGAGGTTTGCCGAAGAATCCGGATGTTCCCCGCTGAGTGGCTGAAAGTCTCGACCCCCATATTGGCGGCTGTTCGGGGCAAGTGGAACCGGTCAGGTGTGCAGGTCAGGCTTTCCAGTCTGGCGGCCGAACAGTCAGACTGGAAAGCCTGACCTACAGACCCGACTTCCTTCCCCGCTGCTTAGCCGACGGCCTCCTCGCCGCTAGACTTGGCACCGGATAGACTGGGAGAGGGTCAGGTTCTCGTTAGGGGCATCTTCGCACTTCCATCCCGACGCCATTGGACCACGTAGCCTATTGGGCCGAGGAGTTCGAGATCGCGTGTCGACCGATTTCCGCATCGAGCTGGATGTCTTCCGCGGCCCCCTGGACCTGCTCCTCTACTTGGTGAGAAAGGAGGAGGTGGAGATCGTCGATATTCCCATTGCCAGGATCACCGACCAGTTCCTTCAGTACCTGGAAGTGCTGAAGGAGTTGAATGTCGATGCGGTCGGCGATTTTGTGGCCATGGCAAGCGTGCTGATCGAGATCAAGTCGCAGCTTGTGCTCCCGCGATTTGACGAGGTCGAAGAGGCGATCGAGGACCCCCGGGAGGAGTTGGTTCGCCGCCTCCTGGAGTACAAGCAGTATCGTGACGCGGCGAGCATGCTGGAGGAGCGGAGCCGCCACTGGCAGCTCCAGTGTCCGCGGTTGTCGAGCGACGTGCCGCCGCGCGAGCGGGATCTGGCCGAGGAACCCATCCACGAGCTGGAACTCTGGGATTTGGTCAGCGCGTTTGCCCGTATTCTGCGGGAACGGGAGCTTATCAAGCCGTCGAACATCGTCTACGACGACACCCCCATCCACGTCTACATGATGCGGATTCGGTCGAGGCTCCAGGAGTGCGGTCGGATCGCGTTCAGCACCCTGTTCGAGCAGGCGGTGCACCGCTCGACCATGGTGGGCACGTTCCTGGCGGTCTTGGAGCTCGTTCGGCACCATCACGTGTTGGTGGACCAGAATGCGCTCTTTTCGGAAATTTGGGTTATTCCCCGCCCCGGTTGCTGCGAACCGCTGGACCTTTCGCGTGTCGACAATTACGATCACGCCCATGTTGAAGGATCAGCCGGTTAACTCGATCGCGCACAAGAACATCACCGTGGAAGGCTACTCCCGCGCGGCGGTGCAGACCTACTGGCGGATCCCGGAATTCAAGATCGGTTTTGATCTTGGGGCCCAGCCGTGGGGCTTCATGGGGACTCCCACATGGCTGGTGTCGCACACGCACATCGACCACCTCATCGGCCTGCCCGTCTACGTGGCCCGGCGGCGCATGATGAAAATGGAGCCGCCCACGATCTACCTGCCGGAGACCGCCATTGAGCCGGTGGAGCGGATCCTGCGTCAGGTGAGCCGCCTGGATCGGGGGCGCTTGCCCTGCACCCTGCTGCCGGCCCGGCCGGGGGACGAAATCCCGTTGTCGCGGGAATTGGTGATCACCGTCTCTGCCACGCGGCACACGGTCCCCTCGCTAGGGTTCGTCGTGTGGGAGCGGCGGCGCAAGCTGAAACCCGAGTACAAGGATCTGCCCGGTCCGGCGATCCGCGACCTGCGGCTCGCGGGCACGGAGGTGACCCATGAGGTTCGCGTTCCCCGGGTGGCCTATCTCGGCGACAGCGCCCCGGAAGGGCTCGATGCCTGTCCGGCCATGTTCGAGGCCGAGGTGCTCATCACGGAGCTCACCTTTGTCACCCCCAGTCACCGCAAGGAGCGGATCCACAAGTTCGGGCACATGCACCTGGACGATCTGGTGGAGCGGCGCGATCGGCTGAAGAACGAGCTGATCCTGGCCGCCCACTTCAGCACGCGCTACCACCCCCGGCAAATCCAGTTCCACGTGCAGAAGGCCCTTCCCGACATGCTCGGCGGACGGCTGCACTTGTGGATATAGAGTGGTACGCAGTAGGCAGTAGGCAGTACGCAGAGGGCGGAGGGCCGTTGGAGGGTTTAGCCCCGGCGCTCGCGCCGGGGCGGGGGTGCGTGGGACCGCTTGGCATCGGCTCTGCCCGTGTCCTACAATAGGTGCGGCTTTCCGCCCCCCCGCACCAACCAATGCCCTGGAGTTCGTCATGTTGCCTCGCTCCGCCACTTGTTCCCGCCGTCAACTCCTTGGCGCCTCGGTTCCCGCCGCGCTGGCCGGGCTGCTGGCGCCGCGTTTTTCGCTTGCCGAGAACCACGAGGAAAAACTCTCGCCCGTTCGCACCATTACCCGGGGGCCGAAGTTCCACTGGTTCGGCTACTACGATAAGCTCCAGTTTGATCCCACCTGCCGGTACGCGCTTGGGATGGAGGTCGATTTTGAGCGCCGCTCCCCGCGGCCCGACGACGTCATCCGCATCGGCATGGTCGACCTGAAGGACGACGACAAGTGGATCGAGCTGGGCGAGTCCCGGGCGTGGTGCTGGCAGCAGGGGTGCATGTTGCAGTGGCGGCCCGGCTCGCAGCGGGAGATTGTGTGGAACGATCGCCAGGGGGATCGGTTCGTATGTCACATGCTCGACGTGTCGTCGCGCGCGAAGCGCACGATCCCGCACCCTATCTACACGATCAGCCCCGACGGCCGGTGGGCCGTGGCCCCCGATTTCCGCCGCGTGCAGGACATGCGACCGGGCTACGGCTACGCCGGCCTGCCCGACCCTTGCCGCGACGACCTGGCCCCCAAGGACTCCGGCGTCTGGCGCGTCGATCTGGAAAGCGGCCGGTCGGACCTCATCGTCTCCCTGGCCGATGTGGTCAAGATTCCTTTCGCCAAGGGGGACATCTCGAAGGCCAAACACTGGTTCAATCACCTGTTGGTGAACACCGACGGCACCCGATTCGAGCTCGTCCATCGTTGGCGCCTGCCCGGCCAGAAGGGTTTTGCCACGCGGATGCTCACGGCCAGGCCGGACGGCTCCGACCTGCGGGTCATCGACCCCTCGGGCTACACGTCGCACTTCATCTGGCGCGACCCGCGCCACATCCTCGCCTGGTCGTGGCACCCGTCGCACGGCGAGCGATTCTACCTGTTTGAAGACCAACCCAACGGCAAGGTCGAGGTGGTCGGCGACAAGGTGATGACCCAGAACGGCCATTGCAGCTACCTGCCGGGCAATGCCTGGATCCTCAACGACACCTATCCCGACCGGCAGCGCAAGCAGCACGTCTATCTTTTTCACGTTCCTACCGGGCGGCGCGTGCCCTTGGGCTCCTTCCTGTCGCCCAAGGAGTATCAGGGCGAATGGCGATGCGACACGCACCCCCGCTTCAGCCCCGACGGCCGCTGGGTCTCGATCGACTCCCCCCACACCGGCCAAGGCCGCCAAATCCACTTGATCGACATTCGCGAGATCGTGGCGTCGTAGCACCTTCCCCCAAGTTGCCGTCGCGGCTGGCAGGATGCGCATACGGAAGTATAATCGACGCTTTGCCTTGCGTCCCAGAAAAACGAGTGCGTGTTGCCGTGCGTTTGAAGCTGATTGCCTGCGAGATTCTCTACCGGGAACTGTGCGCCGCGGTCGCCCGGAGCGTGAATCAGATTGATATTGAATTTCTGCCGAAGGGGCTGCACGACATCGGGCAGGAGGGGATGAGCCGCCGGCTTGAGGAAGTGCTGGCCGGCGTGGATGCCACGGCCTACGAGGCGGTCTTGTTCGGCTACGCCTTGTGCAGCAACGGGCTGGTGGGGCTGACGGCCCCGTCGATCCCGCTGGTCATCCCCCGGGCCCACGATTGCATCACGCTCTTCTTCGGCAGCAAAGAGCGGTACATGGAGTATTTCCAGTCGCACCCGGGCGTGTATTTCAAGACCAGCGGCTGGATCGAGCGGGGCGAGAACACGCACCAGCACAATCCCGACTCGATCGCGACCAAGAGCGGCATGGTGCAATCGTACGATGAACTGGTGGCCAAGTACGGCGAAGACAATGCCAAATTCCTCTACGAGCAGCTCTGCAACATGACGCGGAACTACAGCGCGATCACGTTCCTCGAGATGGGCATCGAGCCCGACGACCGCTTCGAGCGCCGCGCACGTGAGCAAGCGGCCGAGCGGAACTGGAATTTCGAGATGCTCCAAGGCGACATGTCGCTGGTGCAGACCCTGGTCGACGGCCCGTGGGACGACGCGCGGTTCCTCGTCGTGCCGCCGGGGCAGCGCGTGGCAGCGAGTTTCGATGACAACATCATTCGGGCGGAGGAGAACGGAGAGCCGAAAGCGGAAAGCTGAAAGCGGAACTTGCCGCAAGTGTCGGCTTTCCGCTCTCCGCTTTCGGCTCTCAGACATTCCCACGAGGTGGACACGCCATGAACGGCTACGAGCGAGTGCTTGCGATGATCGAAGGGCGGCCGGTGGATCATCTGCCGAACATGCCGATTACCATGATGTTCGCCGCCGATCAGATCGGCCAGCCTTATGGCCGATATGCCCGGGACTGTCGCGTGATGGTCGAAGGACAGTTGCGCACGGCGGAGGCGTTCGGGTTCGACTACGTGTCGAGCATCTCCGATCCGGCCCGGGAGGCGGCCGACTGCGGGGCCATGATCCAATACTTCGACGACCAGCCCCCGGCGATCGACGAAATCAATGCCCTCCTAGCGGACAAATCGACGCTCGCCCGGCTCAGGGCGCCCGATCCGCTCGGTGGCGGGCGCACGCACGACCGCGTGCAGGCCAACGCCTTGTTCCGCGAGAAGGTCGGCGGGCAGCTCTTGATCGAGGGGTGGATCGAAGGCCCCTGCGCCGAGGCGGCCGATCTCCGTGGCATCAATCGGCTGATGCTCGATTTCTACGACGACCCGGCCTTCGTGCGCGACTTGTTCGAGTTCGTCGTCGACATGGAGCTGCGGTTCGCCAAGGCCCAGGTGGAGGCTGGGGTCGACATCATCGGCATGGGCGATGCGGCGGCGTCGCTCGTGGGCCCGCAGATCTACGAAGATCTCGTCTGGCCCTACGAGAAGCGGATGGTCGACGCCCTGCACGCCATGGGCACGCGCGTACGCCTGCACATCTGCGGCAACACCAGCCGGATCCTTAAGGGGATGGGCATGCTGGGCTGCGAGATTATCGACCTGGACTTCATGGTCTCGGTGGCCAAGGCCCGGGAGCAGATGGGCCCGGACCAGGTGCTCCTTGGGAATCTGGATCCGGTGAAGGCGATTCGCAACGGCACGCCGGAATCGATCGCGGCCGGGGTCGCCCGGTGCCATCGCGAGGCGGGCTCGCGGTACATCGTAAGCGCCGGCTGCGAGGTCCCCCGCGACACCCCGGCAGCGAACCTCTTGGCGCTGCGCGATTACGCTCGATCGCAGAGCTGAGGTTGAACAGGAGGAAACGGAGCCAAGAGGCTGCGGAAAAAGGGGACAGGCACCGTGGCACAGCCGCCCTCGGCTGTGCGGCCCCCCCAGCACAGCCGAGGGCGGCTGTGCCACGGATCGGTTCTGGGATAGGCACTTAGAACAGTCCCACCACTTCGCCGTTCTCGTTGATGTCGATCGCCTCGGCGGCGGGGATTTTGGGGAGGCCGGGCATGGTCATGATGTCGCCGGTGAGCACGACCACGAAACCGGCGCCGGCGGCCAGGCGAAGGTCGCGGAGGGGGACGTCGAACTTGCGCGGGCGGCCGCGGAGGCCCGGGTCGGTCGAGAGCGAGTATTGCGTCTTCGCCATGCAGATGGGAAGCTCGCCGTAGCCGGAGTCCTGGAGCGTCTGGAACTTGGCGCGGAGGCTCTTGTCGGCCAGCACGTCGGTCGCGCCGTAGATCTCGCGGCAGATGATACCCACCTTCTCCCAAAGCGAGCAGGTATTGGGATAGAGGAGGGTGAAGTCGGACTTGGTGTTCTCGGCCACCTCGACCACGGCGCGGGCGAGGTCTTCGGCCCCGGCCCCGCCGCGGGCCCAGTGATCGGCCTTGATGATCTTCACCGTGAGGTACGCGCACTTGTCCTGGATGAAACGGATTTCCTCCTCGGTGTCACAGGTAAAGGAATTGACGGCGACCACCACCGGGAGGCCGAAGCGGTGGATGTTTTCGATGTGCTTCTTGAGGTTCTCCACGCCTTTGTCGAGGGCCTCGACGTTGGGCTTGGTTAGCTCCTTGAGATCGACCCCGCCGTGGTACTTCAGCGCGCGGACCGTGGCCACGATCACCACCACGTCGGGCTTGATCCCCGCCTTGCGGCACTTGATGTTGATGAACTTCTCCGCGCCCAGGTCGGCGCCGAAGCCCGCCTCGGTGACGGTGTACTCGGAGAGCCGCATGGCGAGCTTGGTGGCGATGACGGTGTTGCAGCCGTGGGCGATGTTGGCGAACGGCCCGCCGTGGATGATCGCGGGGTTGTTCTCCAGGGTCTGCACAAGGTTGGGATAGAGGGCATCTTTGAGCAAAACGGCCATGGCGCCGTGGGCCTTGAGGTCGGCGGCGGTGCGCGGCTCGCGTTTGCGGGTATAGCCGATGAGGATCCGGCCCAGGCGCTCCCGCAGCTCGGGGATCGACTCGGAGAGGCAGAAGATGGCCATGACCTCGGAGGCCACGGTGATGTCGAAGCCCGACTCGCGGCAGATCGAGTTGTTCACCCCGCCCATGCCGCAGACGATGTTCCGCAGGGCCCGATCGTTCATGTCCATCACGCGGTTCCAAGTGATGCGGCGCGGATCGAGGCGGAGGTCGTTGCTGTGGTGGAGGTGGTTGTCGAGCATGGCGGCCAGCAGGTTGTGGGCCGCGCCGATGGCGTGCATGTCGCCGTTGAAGTGGAGGTTGATGTCCTCCATGGGCACGACCTGGGCGTACCCGCCGCCGGCCGCCCCGCCCTTCATGCCGAAGCAGGGGCCCATCGAAGGCTCGCGCAGGCACACCGTGGCCCGCTTGCCGATCCGGTTCAGCCCATCGCAGAGGCCGATGCTCGTGGTGGTTTTGCCTTCTCCGGCGGGCGTGGGCGTGATGGCCGTCACAAGGACCAGCCGGCCCGTCGGCGCGCCGGCCAGGCGGTGGTAGAGATCGAGCGAGACCTTGGCCTTCACCTTGCCGTAGTGCTCGAGGTCGGCGTCACTGATGCCGAGCTTGGCGGCAATCTGGTCGATCGGCAACATCGTGCCGCGGCGGGCGATTTCCAAGTCCGTCAGGGGGCGTGATCCAGTGGTGCTCATGGTTGCGAAGAAGGACTGAAGATGGTGTTGGTGGTGAATCTTGGGCGACGCGGGTGTAAGGAAAGGGGGAAGAGGGGAAAAGGGAAAAAGGACAAGAATGACTCGTCTCAATCCCCTTCTTCTTTTCCTTTTTTCCCTTTTCCCTTTTTTCCTTTCTTACACCCTCTTCCATTACGTGGTATAGAACTCGCGGACCCGCATGATCGCGTCGAAGCCGGGCTGCCGGATGCAGTCTTCGAGGCAAAGCATAGCGGGGTGGTCGGGTGGGAGGATCTCGTAGTTGCGCTTTACGGAGCCGATGACCATGTCGAGGCCCAGCGGCATGGCCTTGGTGAGGAACGCGCTTTCCAGCGGGCCCTTGACCGGCGACCCGTCGCGCCGCTTCGGCGGCAGCATCACCGTGAAATTGCTCAAGCCGACCGACGCATGGATGCCGGCGAACTGCGGGTCCTTGTGGAGCAACTCCATGGCCGTGATGAGCCGCTTAAGGTTCCCTTCCGAGTCGCTGCCGGCGGGGGCGATGCCGAGGTCAAAGATGCAGTCGCCGTTGGGAATCGGGGGCTTGGTGTTGTGCGCGGCGGCGAGCATAAATTTGGCCGCCTCGTAGGTTTCTTCGGCAGTGCGGCAAGGGCGCGACATTCCATTCTCGACCCGCTCCGACACGAGCAGGATCGGGCGGAACGGCTGGACGGCCATCAGGTCGAACATTGCCGAACGCAACGGCGAGATGGAATTGAGGATCGGCTTCCTGCCGCCGGTCCGGCCCAGGTCGTAGGCTTCGAGGCCCGCGCGGGCGATCTCGGGGTCCGGCGTGTCGATCGAGAGCGGTTTAGCCGTCACCTGCTGGATCTTCTTGACCAGGTCGGCCATGAACTCCGGCGAGCGGGCCCCGACGTTCACGTCGATGTATGCGGCCCCCTTCTCGTCCTGGGTCTTGGCCAGGTCCAGGATGCCGTCGATATCGCCTGCGTCGAAGAGTTTCTTGGTCGAGGGAACCGAGTCGTTGATCGTTTCCCCGATGATCGTCAGGCTTGGGATAGCCATGCTTGGCGCTCCTGTGGGTTGTGCTAGCGTGTAGGGCGGACCGAACGCAGTGACGCCCGCCGAAACATCCGGCTGGATTCGGCGGGCGTCGCTTCGCTCCGTCCGCCCTACTCCCTCCGTTGCCTCCGTTCGCTCCTGTTCACTATTGGTTACTGTTTGTCCTGCCCCCCCTGCGGTCCGCTCTGCTCCGGCGGCGAGCCTTCGGCCTTCTTCTCCGCCTCCTCGGCGGTTTGTTGTTTCTGGTGTTCGCGGCCGAAGTGGTCGCGATCGAGATAGGTGTTGGCCCAGGCGGAGGTGTGTTTCAACTGGGCGTCGTAGAGGACGATCGGGCCCTCGAACATCTGCTCCGACTGGCCGTAGTACTTGAGCCGCTGGTACACCCGGGCCCAAAAGCACTCCTTGTCCAACAGCTCACACTTCCCGCCGGCCGAGCCGCCGCAGGGGCCGTTGCGGGAATGCTTCGAGCACGAGGCCATGGGGCAAAGGTACGCGCAGTCGGGGAGGCTGCAATCGCCGCAGTCCTCGCAGCCGTAGCCGAGGTGCTTGGCCTCGCGCTCCAGCCAGTAGGAGAACCGGCTGAGCCAGCCCGGCTTCTTGTCCCAGCGGGCGAAGATCTTCACCAGCAGGCCGTAAAGCCCTTTGCCCCGCTGGAACGCCAGGTCGTGCACCCGGCGCGACATCCGGTAGCCGAGCGTCACCTCCTTCGATCTCCGCGGCGACTTGAGCGAGCGGAGATAGTCCGGGTTGAACCGGTCCGGGGCGCTCATGCCCGTTTCCGGATCGTGGTCGAAGAGGAAGAACTCGTCGGGCTGGCCGTACCGGATTTCCCTGAGGAATTCGCGCCAGTCGTCCGGCCCGAAGCGTTCGGCCATGTCGATGATTTCAAAGAAGGTCTCGGCCTTCGTGATCCCGCCCAAGTATCCGGCGGCGAATCCGAGCCCTTTGAACACGGCCAACTGCTTGGCGGCGAACTCGCGGAAGAAGGACCGGCCCTTGTCGGGCCCCTTGGCATAGCGGTTGACCGTCTCCAAGAGGGCGTCGCTCACCACGCAGCCGGCGAGCTTTCCGCTGTGAAACAGTTCGGCGACGGGCCGGCTGAGCAGATACACGTTGCCGATCACCGGCACTTCGCAACCCCGCGAGGCGAGGAACAACTTCACCTCGTGGAACTTGC
>Ga0172371_10002333_pt1 | contig 30202 bp, 27 predicted proteins | sample Lak12m_FD_114543 | JGI IMG/M metagenome (GOLD analysis project Ga0172371, IMG submission 114543) | Freshwater microbial communities from Kabuno Bay, South-Kivu, Congo - kab_022012_12m | ecosystem: Environmental > Aquatic > Freshwater > Lake | place: Democratic Republic of the Congo: South-Kivu...
TCGCTTGTAATAGCATACCACATTTGGTATGCTATTATTATACGAACACCGAGTATGCGGTTCCATAAACCCGCCTTTTACAAGAGGCGGGTTTATTTCACCCAAATTTTGGCCTGTTATTTTGGGTGGTGGTATGATAAAATGTTATTATGCAATATTACAAAACACACGCCCACAAATTAGCAGGCACCCACTACCAACGCCTGATGAAAAAGGCTTTTGGCCAGTATAAAGAGATCGTCCGTAAATCAAAACGCCGGCCATATGTGCGGTCAGCGTATTTCGATAAGCAAAAAGTTTTTTTAGGGCTATTTTGGCAACATTTGCACGAAAAAAATTTACGAGACAAAGCCAGACGTTTAGCATTGTTCCCTTGTGCGATTGAATTGATTGAAAAGACAAGATACTCCCCTACTACAAAAGAAAATCCAAACAAAAAAAGTGAATCACTCCACCGCTTTGCTGGCTCAACGCCTGACAATGAGATTTTTTTCGTGCAAATCAAGGAAGATAAGCAAAACAAGCAAAAGTACTTTATTTCTGTATTTCCATTAGGTAGCTAGGCAAAAACAAAAAAGGGTCTTTCGACGTTGTGGTTTATAAACCACTGCCAAAAGCCTTTTTCTAGTGTTATTATATCAAATAAACTAGATATGTCAAGGGGTGCCTGTGGATGACCGAGAAAAGGCCAAAACTTCGCATATCGGCGTACATTCGGCGCAATCGCTCGCTTCGCTCGCTCTTACACACATTGTCTAAAATCGTTATTTTTTGATATAATTAACAAATAAGTAATCTAAAAATATTACTAAAACATAATTAACAAAAAAATATGGAAAATACAAATTATGAAAAAAAATCTTAGTAAAATAAAAATAAAAAAAATCTCAAAAAAAATTTACAAACAGAAGGGATTTCCGTCAACTCCTTTTGTTTCATGTTTAACATGTAAATGTGGGTGTGACAAAAAAGGCGGGGCATGTTGTGATGGTGGGGTTTATATGGATAAAGAAACGTTTGATTTTCTTTCAAAACCTAAATATAAAAAAGAAATAGAAAAAAGAATTGGCATAAAATTCAGAGATTGTTTTTTTAAACGCTGGTCAAATGATTCTGACTTTTTAGGTGGAAATGCGTTACTGACGAGAACTAAAAACGGAACATGTGTGTTTAGATCAAAAACCAAACCAGGGTGTGAACTTGTTAGTATGGTTTTTGAAAAAAAACTACCAGACAGAGTGATTCCGTCTGCTTGCAGATTATATCCAATAACATGGAATTGCGGTGTATTAGAAGTTGATGACATAAGAAAAAATTGTGTATGTGTTGACAAAAAAAATAAAACAACAAAATCAATTTTTGATACTCAAAAAAAAGAAATACAAGACATTTTTGACTTATCCACAGCTGTTTTTGACGACAAAATCTAAACCTGCTACACTTAATTTACAATTTAACCATTTATTTGTGGAAATGGGGTTTAATTCCCCTACTGTGCCGCAACGGTGATTCCGCCTATTGGGTGGATAAGTCCGGTCTTCAAATAGATGAGAACCCCGAGCAGGAAATTGCGTTTTTTTACGCCAAAAACTTTCTCTATCGGGAAAGATTTTTATTTTATGTCATACATACGACAACATAAATATCATTTTGTTGCGCTCGCGACACTAATCATCATTGCTGGGATAAGTTGGAAGTTGAGTGCGGAAAACAAAAATCAGAGTAAAATTTCCAATTTCCAATTTCCAATTTCCAAACAAACCACAAATTCAAAGTCGCAAATTCCAAACGCCAACAACAGTTTAACAATTCAACAGTTTAACAATTCAACAGAATCATCACTAATCACCAGTTACCAATTACAAGTTACGAACACCTCAACTGCCATTGAAGCAATGAAAGGTGCAGAATTAAATTTCAAAACCAAAAACTTCTCTGATCTGGGAGAATTTGTAGAAGAAATTAATGGGATGAAAAATGATCCGCATGCAGGAAAATATTGGATGTATTTTATTAATGGCGAATCAGCCAAACTGGGGATATCAACACAGATTGTTAAACCTGGTGATTTAATTGAATGGAAATATGGAAACATTGATTAAAACAGATTTAAAAAAAGGATTACACAGATTACAGATACAAGTAACAACTATTGTTGTGTTGTTTATTATTATATTATTGGCAATGCCTGTTTGCGCTGAAAATGAAGCGCCGACGGAAAATATCACTGAACAACCAACAACACCAGAACAACAACAGGAACCAGTACAGGCAGAACCAATTCTGACACCTGAACCACAAATTTCAATCAATCTAAATCTGCGCTATCAAAATAATCTGATTTTTTCTAATCAAATTACGATTCCAACGTCTACACTAATAACTGACAGCTCTGGCACACAACATTTCACAACATCAACAAATGTACTGACTGCCCTTCTCGCAACAGATGCGATAAGTGACGACTTGTATGTGTCTGACCTCATATATTATGATGCATACCAAAGCTTTTATGTTAATTGTATTGAAACAACAGCAACAACTTCTCCACTCTGTGCGAACTGGAATTACGTAGTTAATAACACATATCCCAGTATTGGAATGGATCAGTATATACTTACTGGAAATGAAAATGTTTATATATATTTTGACAATCCTTGGAAAATTACGGCTAGTACTTCTGCTTTTCCATTAAACACCACAACGACTTTACAAACCTGGCGATATAATTATAATAACTTAGAAAATGAATGGACAACTGACGCAAATAATTTGGTGGACATTTCAATCACAAATCCAAATCCAACTGGCTGGTGGGACAGTACAATTACAGTAACAACTACTATAACAAATGACGTTGGAGTTATTGACTATCTATTCTCTAGCACAGGCACATTCTACGCAAAAATTATTTCGCCAGACTGGACAAAATGGAGCAATCCGATTACTCTCACTGTTTCTGATTTACCCTCAACACCAACAACGATACCAACGTCAACACCATCAACAGATAACTCATCACAAAGTGACAATAGTGCAGTAAGTGGCGGGAATAATAATGATCAACAACCAACCAATACAACAATTAGCGATACGGACATAAAAACAACTGCGTACAAAATTCTCACTTACTTAAAATCGCAAAAAGACACAACAGGAAAAATAATTGATGGAGGAACAACTGACTGGGCAATAATATCTTTTGGTGCCGATGGCCAATACGCGGACGAATTGTTAAATTTTACAAAAACATATAACTTCACAGACGCCAGCGATATAAATATCTGTGCAGGATACCCAAGACAGATCTTGGCATTGTTGGCCGCGGGAATTCCAATTGACAATCCTAAAATCTTAGATCTAAAATCTAAAATTAATTCCGAATGTTATAATAATAATTTATACGGACAAAACGGTATAAACGACGATGTGTTTGGTGTTATTGCCCTACTAGCTGTTGGACTTGGCCCAACTGAACCGATTATACAAACCGCAATCAACACAATTAAATCAGATCAAATGACAGATGGCGCGTTCACTTGGGCCGGATATGCTGGCGCGGATATAACCGGAGCAGCAATCAACGCTCTTAAATACGCAGAAACAAAAGGTGTGTCTATTGACCCTAATATTCTAACAAAAGCAAAAACATATCTAAAAACCACACAACTTGAAGATGGTGGCTGGGGCTCTAATGCCTCAGACCCAATGACAACAGCTTGGGTTATGATGGGTATAAATGCACTAAGTGAAGAGCAATCAGACTGGATTAAAAACAATAAAAATCCATGGCATGTACTTGTAGAAAAACTTTCATCAAATGGTTATTATGAATGTGACTGGGCTCCTGGAACAACAGAATGGTTTGCTACTAAACATGCTGTACCAGCACTACTTGGAAAATCGTGGCCAATAATTATACCGTCACCAACAAACGAACAACAACCAGCTCCAAATGATAATACACCACAAACAGAAACCCATACATCAATATCCACAACTTCTACAATCGACTTCGCAACCACAACAATCGCTACAACAACAATCGAAATTATGACAAGCACTTTCGTGCTTACCCCAACGACGACTGACATGACTCATGACATACATAACATGACTCAACAAAAAATTACAAATCCAAAATCACAAATTCCAAATAAATATCCAATATCTAATATCCAATATCAAAAACCAGAACCCGCGACAACACCACTAATCACTGATCACCAATCACTAATTTCTAATTACTCCGCCTCCACAACCCCAGTATCTTCTGCCAAAATCGCCTTTGCCACTTCTGTTACTGCCGCCAGTGGATTAGGTCTTTATCTGGCTTGGCGTTTTCTTCAAACAATTGTATAATATTTAATATCTTAATATCTTAATATTTATGTCCAATACAAAAATCATCGCAATCTTACTCATTATACTCGGTTTTGTCTCCCGCCTTCTCCCTCATCCCGCCAACTTCGCACCAATCGGCGCAATCGCATTATTTGCCGGAATTTATTTACCAAAACGGCTTGCATTGGTTCTGCCATTGGCCACAATGTTTGTAAGTGATATTTTCATTGGTTTTTATGATTGGAGAATCATGCTCGCAGTTTATGGAAGTTTTGCAATTGTTGGCTTGATTGGTCTGTTTGTAAGAAAAAATAAAAAATTCCATAGAATACTCGGTGGAACTTTGCTTGGTTCAATTATATTTTTTATAATAACCAACTTTGCTGTTTGGATGTTTGGAACAATGTATGCGTACAATTTTTCCGGCTTGATGGAGTGTTACACAATGGCGATTCCATTTTTCAAAAACTCCATCCTCGGTGATTTATTTTATACCGGAATATTTGTTGGCACATTTGAACTCTTGACAAGAAGCGTCAAGTGTGGTAGAGTCTCAATAACCACGGGCACATAGGGTTCCTCTTGCCTTGCCTTGCACTGCAAAGTGTGCCCGTGGTTCATTAAAAATTTAAAACCGCCTCAAAGGCGGTTTTGTATTAAGCTAAATCACCGAATCATTCTCTTCGCAAAGCGTCCACAGCTTGCAAATGCGCCGCTTTGCGAGCAGGATAAACTCCAAAAAACAATCCAACAATAGTAGAAAAGCTAAGAGCTAAAATAATTGAAGATATTGAAACAGAAAAACTCCAATTCAAACCATAGTTTGTTGCCACACAATAAACAAAATACGACAAGACAAATCCCACAATCACGCCCAACACTCCTCCGCTAAAAGTTAAAAATATTGCTTCTAGTAAAAATTGCCACAAAACATCATTCTTTTTTGCGCCCACCGCTTTACGCAAGCCGATTTCAAATGTCCTCTCAGTAACTGAAACATACATAATATTTGTAATTCCAACTCCGCCAACAATCAATGAGATGCACACAAGCGCTATTAGCAACAGCGTAATTCCACCAACTATTGTTTCCATTGTCTGACGAATTTCATCCATTGTTGTAACCTTAAAATCATCATTGCCTTCAGTAATAATATCATGACGTTCACGCAATAAATATTCAATATCTTCTTTGGTTTGATTTATTTTACTCATATCAATAACCCGCGCGTTAATACCAATGCTGTAATCTGTGCCAAGCATTCTTTTCTGCACTGTTTTTGCCGGGACATATACAATATTATCGAAATCAAAACCAAAACTTGCTCCGCGCTTTACCAACACACCAACTACACGAAATGATTTTCCGCGCATAAATATAATCTTGCCGACTGCTTGATCATCACCAAATAAACGCTCTTTAACAGCAGAGCCCAAAACAACAACCTGACTAAGTGATGATTCCTCCTCTTCTGTATAAAATCTTCCTTCAGCAAATTCTATTTTTTCAACTTTCGGAGCTGCTGCCCCGTAGCCGAAAATAATTGCTTTTTTAGTTTCTTGCTGATATTTGATAATTTGCTGGCTAGTAACATAATTATAAACCGCGTCTATGTTCTTATGCTTTCCAATCTCTTCCATATCGCTATTTTTCAAAGTTGTAATTGTTATGCCAGTTGCCATTCCCATAGCACTTCCTGTTTCGCCTTTTGCTGGGACTCTTACTTCAATATTTAAAGTATTAGGGCTGTAAATATCCATTTCACTTAAAACCATTGTCTTCAATCCAGCCCCAGCCGACATAATCATTACAACAGATGCAATGCCAATACTTAAAGCAAAAATAGTCAAAATTGTGCGCAATTTCTGGCGCATTAATGCAAAGTATGCTTGTTCTGCTCTTTTAAAAAAATTATTCATAACGCAAAGCTTCAATAGCATCTAATTTACTTGCTCTTTGTGCTGGTAATATTCCAAAAATAAGGCCAATGCTGACTGACATTCCACATCCTAAAAATATAGATGACAAAGAAATTACCAGATCCCATTTATACCCAATTGCTTGCGCGACTTTTGCAACTATTACTGAAATTAGAATTCCTAAAATAATGCCAACCATACCACCTAAAAAAGTGATTAAGACGGATTCAACTAAAAATTGATAAATAATGTGTCGAGCTTTCGCGCCAACTGCTTTGCGCAAACCAATCTCACGAGTTCTTTCTTGGACTGCTGCGAGCATAATATTCATAATTCCAAAACCACCAACAACCAAAGCAATCGCAGAAATTGCGACTAAAAATAATTTTAATGCATCTGTTATTTTTGTTATCGCGCTCAATCCCTGTGAAGAAGACCGGACAGTAAAATCATCTTCTTCGCCAAAGCCAATATTATGGCGATCATGCAAAATCTCTCTTATGCTTTCTACTGCCCTATCTATATTCGCAGAATTATCAACTTTCACGCGCATCATGCTTACATAATCTATGCCTAATAATAATTTCTGCGCTGTGAGTAATGGAACAAAAATCTGGTCATCCTGATTTTGAAATCCACTTACACCTCTTTTTTTCATAATTCCTATAATTGTAAAACTGGAGCGCTTAATTCTAATGTGCTGGCCAATTGGATCTTGATCGCCAAATAATTTTTCTTTTACTTCATCTCCTAAAACCGCTACACGTGCCAAGCCTTTTTCTTCATCAGCAGAAAAAAACCGGCCAACAGCGACTGAGGTTTCTTCAACATCTATATAATCAGCAGTGACACCAGCAAAAGTTGTGTTAACAATCTCATCTTCAGAACTGACCACCTCGCTTCCATTTACATACATTGTCATGGCTTCAATACAATCACAGCCATTTTTAATTATTGCCTCGCCATCAGAATTTTTTAAAGTTGTAACCACAATACCCATTACTGATGCGGGCGGGCCATCTTCTTCTGCCGCGCCAGGCAAAACCCCGATTAAATTCGTGCCCATGCTTTTTATTTGATTCAAAATCAAGCTCTGCGCGCCAGCGCCCACCGATAGCACAATAATTACCGCCATAACACCAATCACAATTCCTAACATAGTTAAAAACGAACGTGCTTTATTGCGCTCTAAAATGTGATAAGTATTATGAAGATTATCACGAAAATTCATACGACTATTTCATTAACTCACTCGCCCCATCAGCCTTAATTCTATTTACCACTTTTGTATCTGACTCTATCAAACCATCTTTTACCTTTATCACCCTTTCCGCATGTTCTGCAGTGTATTTTTCATGTGTGACAAGAATGATAGTGTGGCCATTTTTTAAATTAAGGTCTTGCAAAATTTTCATTACTTGTAAGCCGGATTTGGAATCAAGATTACCGGTCGGCTCATCTGCAAAAATTACTGACGGCTCATTTACTAACGCGCGGGCAATTGCCACGCGTTGTTTTTCACCGCCTGAAAGTTGATTTGAAAGATTGTTAATGCGGTGACCGAGACCGACTGACTCAATCGCTGTTTTTGCGCGTTTAATTCTTTCTGATTCAGACATTTTTGTGTAATAAAGCGGGAGCATTACATTATCCAACACACTTGTTCGCGGAAGCAAATTAAACGCCTGAAAAATAAAACCGATTTTTTTATTGCGCATTTCTGCCAATTGATCATCATCAAGTTGACTGACATCTTGTCCATCAAAATAAAACTTCCCTGTTGTTAATTTATCCAAAAAACCCAAGATGTGCATTAAAGTGGACTTGCCAGAACCTGATGGCCCCATTATAGCCACAAATTCCCCTTTTTTAATCTCAAAATCCAAACCAAATAAAACCGGCGTCACCACGCCGTCGTTTTCGTATTGCTTTTTTAGGTTTTCGATTTTTATAAGTGGTGTGGACATATAGGCTTGACTGTTTTACAATTGTGTGTTAAAGTATTGATACTTTGTTAACTTAGAAAACTTAGCTAACTCGTTCTTTCCCACTCCGCAACACCCTTCAAATATTCATCTTTTATGCTTTCAAAATAATCATGAGCCGTACCGTGTTCATTCGCAATCTTTCCATCTAAAATCGCCTCTTCAATGGCTTTTTTTATTTTCCCCACAGTCGGACCTGGTTTGAGTCCACACTCTTTCATAATTTCCTCACCACGAACTGGCGACTGAAACGCGCGCAATTTATCTTTTTCAATTACCTCTGTTATTCTGCGCTCTAAATAATCATAATTTGCCAAACGGCGTTTTAGTTTGACTGGATTGCCGGTTGTAATGTCTGAACGGCATAAATTGAGCAAATCAGGCAATTGCTCGCCCAAATTCACAATTAAACGCCTGACAGCGCTGTCTGTAACACCTTCGTCCATGAGTGAAATCGGCTGTTGATGCCAACGCACTAATTTTCCAATATATTTGCCATCATTTGTGCTTAAACGCAAGCGCTTTGAGATGTGATAAACCATTTTCTTTCCTAAATGCTCATGCATATCAAATGTCCAGCCACGGCCTTTTACGAATTTTTTTGTGTCTGCTTTGCCAATATCATGCAAAAGCCCGGCAAAACGCAACACAACATTGTCTGTACGAGTAGCCAGATTATCAACAACGCGAAAAGAATGTGTTAAATTATTTTTGTGTTTCAAATCCCCTGCTTCTTCAACACCATATAACGCGCACACTTCTGGCAAAAATTCATGCAATAATTTTGTATCATACAAAATCCACAAGCCGATTGATGGCTGTGGAGTTGAAAGAAGCTTAAATAATTCCTCTTGAATCCTTTCTGCTGAAATAATTTTAAGACGCGCGTGATTGCGCGTTATTGCTTGTAATGTTTTTGGCTCTATTGTAAAACCAAGCTGAGAAGCAAAACGCGCGGCGCGAAGCATACGGAGTGGATCTTCGGAAAAAGTCGCGTCTGGATCCATCGGTGTTTTCAAAATCTTTTTCTTCAGATCTTCCTGTCCACCAAATGGATCAATCACACACTCACTTAATTTCTTAATTTCTTTATTACTCAATTTCTTCACATCAACCGCCATTGCGTTTACTGTAAAATCTCTTCTTTTCAAATCCTCGTCCAAACTCGTGCTTTTAACTTTTGGCTTACGTGAACTCTTGTCATAACTTTCTGATCGCGCGCCTGCAAATTCTAACTCTATCACCTCATCACCGGCTTCGTGACTTTCGGACTTTATGGACTTTCGGACTTTATGGACTGGAATCACATACCTCGCTGTGTCAAAATCAGGAAACTCCACCAAACTCCCTAATTCTTTCATCTCTTTATCAAATTTTTTCGCAAATTCCAGTCCGCTTCCGCACACAACAAAATCAACGTCTGTTTTCACATCCGCATGATCCGCGTCATCTGCGTGTAATCCGCATATCCGTGTCACAAGTTCATCACGCACATACCCACCCACCGCGTACACATCAACTTTTTCCTGCTTAGCAACATTATGTATTGTCTTAAAAATAGTGTTCAACGTCACACTGAATTACTTAATTACTGAATTACTTTTTTATTTCACTCACCACCACCTCATCACCCTCTTTCAACCCAAGCTCAACCTCAACCATTCCACCGTCTCCCTTGATACCAAGCGCAACGCGAACTTCTTTTACCTGGCCATTTTCCAAAATCCGCACCTTTTTTTCACCATTGGTACGCACAGCTCTTTGCGGTATAACCAATACACCGCCTTTTCCATCTGTAGAAAACACAACATTTGCTGTCATGCCGTTTAATATTCTATTCATCTCATCTTTGCGGTTAACATAATTACTTTCATCCAACGCAACACGAACATTATAATAAATTACGTCCTGAATCACCGTCTCCCCTTTTTCAATACTTACCACGGAACCATGATATTCCAAATCACTGCCAAACGCGTCAAATGTCACCATCGCGCCAGTGCCAATCTTAATTTTTCCAATATCTGTTTCTGGAATATCAACTTTAATATCAAAATGGTCGCTGACCAATTTTATTACAGTATCATTTATGCTAACATATTCACCAATTTTCGGCCCAATTTTTCCGACCACGCCATCTGCTGGAACTTTTAAAATCGCCTTATCGCGATTAGCAATCGCCTGTGCCAGTGATGCATTCGCAGAAGCAACAAGAGCGTGATATGATGCTGTATCAACCGCGCGTGCTGGTTTTTTCGCATCTTCCAGCATTGCCTGCGCCTTATCAACCGCTGCCTGATATACAGCCACGTCTGCAACAGATTTCTTTTGCGCGTCTTCCAAATCCTTCACAGCCTTGTTGTACGTGATTGAATATGAATCATAGCTGTTTTTTGCTGTCTTTACCGCCTGTTTTTGTGTAAGCAATGATGTGTATTTATTCGTAACATTTGTGCGCTGAGTAGCAATTCCGCTTTTTAGCGCGTCAAGCTCGGTTTGGCTTAAATCACCTATCGCGATTGTTTTGTCCAGTGTATCGCTGACAGCAACAAGAAGATTGTTCATTTTCAAAAGAGCATCTTCAGCAGAATCAGAGGCAGTATCAATTTGCGCATGCGATGAGCTCGCGACCAAGGTGTTGTATTGCGCGAAACTCTCTTTTGCAGCTTTTGCAATATAATAAGCAGAATTGGCCGCGTTCTTTTTGCTTGTGTCCAAGGCAGACAACACTTTTTCAAAGTCATCATTAGCAAGAACATTATCAATACCCAAAACCCCATCTGCTGAATTTAGCGCTGTTGAAAGCACGTTATTTATTCCTTGCAAAAGCGATACTGTGTCCTCATAAGCATCTTGCACAATCTGGCTGTTTTCACCGCCTTCGGCCAATTTCAAATTATTCTTTGCTGTTTCTAATGCTGATTCTGCCGCGTGCACAGAATTATCTGCTGTTACTTTTGCTTGATCGAGTGTTGCCTTGGCTTGATTGAGTGACGCATCCAAACTCGCAACATATTCTTTTGTATTGCCGGCCAAAATTTTATCCAAATCTGCTTGCGCTTTTTTAACTCCGGCATCAGCTTGAGCGACAAGCGCGTTCAAGTCACTAAGCTCAAGAGTGGCAAGCACATCGCCGGCCTTTACTGAATCGCCAACTTTTTTATCCAAAGTTGCCAGCCGGCCTGATGTTAAAAATTTTAAATCAACTTCGTTCGTTGCCTCAACATTGCCAGTCGCGTCAACGGTTTGATTGATATCAGCTCGAACAACTTTCACTGTCTCATATTTCGGCGCTGGAGCTGGCTTAAAAAATTTACCATAAACCACTCCGCCAGCTGCTAAAATAATAATCACAACAAAATAGGGCCACTTACGCGTGTACCATTTTTTCTTTTTTAACAAAATATTTTCTTCTGTCATAATATTTTTTATTTACCTTAACTTCATCCGTAAAAAATCTTTAAAAATATGCCTTGGATCGTGTTGGGCTGACACACACCTATCAATCATTTCCGCAAACGGAACAGGTGTTTTGTACTTGCGCGCCAACCTAAGCAAACAATGAACAGCGCTAACACCCTCAACTGTTTGTCCAACGCGCTTTAGCGCTTGCTCGCTTGTTAAACCTTTGCCGAGATATTCGCCGAATTTCCTGTTTCTACTATCTGGACAAAGAGCGGTGCCAACAAGGTCCCCAACGCCAGCAAGTTCATAAGCAGTGTGCCTATTGCCTCCGGCTACTTTAATCAATTCTGCTATTTCTGTCAAGGCATTTGTAAGAAGCGCGGCCTTGGTATTTAAGCCGAGTTTAAGCCCATCACACATGCCAACAGCGATTGTATAAGCATTTTTGAATGAACCGCCGATTTCAACCCCAATCACATCGCTTGTGGGCACAAGTTTGACATAATCATTGACCATAACTGACATTACTTTTTTAATAGCGCCTCTGTTTTTTGAAGCAATATTCATTGCTGTATATTGTTTACGAGCCATTTGCAAAGCTATTGCCGGACCGGAAATCGTGACAATATTTTTTCGCAGTGATGAACGCACATGCTTGGCAATAACATGCGGAATAAGTCGAAGCGAGTGCGGTTCAATTCCTTTGGAAACATCAACCAAAACAGCGTTATGCTTTATGCTTCTCGCCGCGAATGAAATTGTGTGCTCCATGGCGCCTGATGGCACTACAAAAAACACAACCTCTGCTCCGCGCAGAGCGTCTTCAATGTTACCGCACGGAATAATCTCCTTTGGCAACTTAAAACCTGGCAAGTATTTTTTATTTTCTTGATGTTTTTCAATTTGCTTTAATGGCTCGTGGTCTCCTTCCCAATTCCAAATCCTGACAATGTGATTATTGCCAGCCAAAACAAGCGCGACTGCTGTGCCCATGTTTCCAGCGCCTAAAACAGCGACTAATTTTCGCATATATATCTATTATACCAAAAAATTCACAAATCTGCTATACTATTGACAAAAGTAGTAAAATGTGGTATAATATATTGATTGTTCTTTTTCCCGGCTCCGTGGATAAACGGGCTTAAGGAGGCATTTATGAAGGTGAGTCGTGAGAGTTTTACCCTGTTTGTGTGCTTCTGGTTCCTGATTCTCGGACTGTTCTCTTTCCTCGCCGGGTGGCTCGGCGTGACGGAGCTTTTCATCGGTCTCTGGAACGCCGGAGCTGGTGCGATAGTGTTCGGGCTAGCACTGGTTACCGTCATCAGCGCCTCTTACTACGTGGCGCGAGCGATCTGGAGAACGGTCATCAGACCAATCCTCACTCGACTGGAGCAGCAACGCATCCAGCGACTGCCTGAGTTCGCTGGTGGGCGGTGCCCAAAGCACCAGTTCGACAATTCCGTCTTTCCACGGCTTCGCTTCTGCGGAGCCAGCCACGACCCAGCCACCGGACGTTACAACATCAATCCTGCTCATTAGGTGACAATCATCTGTCACCAATCCCCTCTTTTCAACAGAATCTCTGTTGCAGAGAAAATCAAAAAATCCGTAAAGCGGATTTTTTGATTTAACAATAGAACAATAGAACAATCACTCAATTCCCCACTCTTCTTTCAGCATCCTAATTCCATCTTCTAACTTTACTGTCGGTTCCCAACTAAGCATTGTTTTTGCTTTTGAATTATCTGCTCCTGAAAATCTTGGGTCGCCGGGACGCGGATCAACATTTACAAAACTTCCACCCATGATTTTGACTAATTCGTTAACCGACGTCGGCCTGCCACAACCAATGTTAATCGTCTCGCCTTTTCCGACTGTGTTTGAATTCATTGCCAAAATATTTGCACGAACAACATCATCAACATGCGTATAGTCGCGATAATACTCACCATCTCCACACACTGTCATTGGCTGGCCTTCTTTTTTTTGTTTTAGAAATTTTCCGACAACAAGCGCGTACGCGCCTTCTGGGTCAAAATATGGGCCATAAACATTAAAATATATTAAACTGACTGTTTCTAAACCGTATAACTCGTTAAATAAGCGGCAGTAGTGTTCTCCAATAAGTTTGTGAAGCGCATACGGGCTAACCGGACATTTTACCATGACATCTTCTTTGAGTAAATTTCCAGGTGTTGTTCCGCCATAAGTTGATGATGAAGATGAAAAAATCACACGCTTGACACCATATTTTTTAGCCGCCACCAAAACTTTCAAAGTGCCATTAACATTTACATCATGTGTAAGTTCCGGATTTTCAACAGAGAACGTCACGCGTGGCAATGCGGCCATGTGAAAAATTCCATCAACATCTTTACACGCTTTTTCTAAATCTTTCTCATTCCTGATATCTCCTTCTATATATTTTGCTCCACTGAGCAAACGCTCCAACTTTTTTCCGCCGGCGTAATTATCTAAAACCACAACTTCGTGGCCGTCGGCCAAAAGATGTTTGACTAAATTTGTACCTATAAACCCCGCACCTCCAGTTATTAAATATTTCATATCACAAAAAAATTCTATTATTGCAAATAATGCACTCACACATGACCTTTTTTGGGTGGTGCGGGGTAAATCCAGCACCTCCAGTTATTAAATATTTGGACATATTAAAATTATGGATTCAAAGCCAGTAGCTTTGGTAAATAAAAAACCTTATATATCGGATTGCTGGCGACTCTTATGTTTTCTGTTGTGCCATTCAAAATATCTTCACAAATAATATCTTCCTTTCCGCTTAATATCACCTCTAAGCTATTATCACCATCAACATCTTTCAAATAATGCGAGAGCTTACCACCACGCATAACTTCACCGCATTGCCCATACCCGTATTTTTTAAGATTGTCAGGAGACCAACTAATGTCCGGATTATAATCAACCGCCGGAGTTTTAAGAGACAATTTTAAATTACTGTTTTCAATGGTAAAAACATAAAAATTTCCATGCCCCATGTGCGTTTCACCATAAATTTCAAGCACTGTACGTGAAAATGGCTTCAAATAAGAAAAACTGGCCGATAAAATTGATTGCTCTGTTATTTCGTTCGGAACTATTAACCACTCAATTTTGCCATGGTAATATTTACCAACAACAACATTTTCCCACCAATCTTCATCACGCACGATTACGGCCAAAAACAGCCTCCCACCAGGCCATTTTGTTTTTATGTCAACATCATTAATATAAATCCTTTGTTCTTGAGTAAAAGTATCTAGTACGGCAACCTTGATTGAATGTTTATGATATTGCAAAACAGAGAAAAAAACACCGAAAAATAAAAGAAATAAAAAAAGCCAAAGTTTTATCGGTGACTCACTCTTTCTTTTGTCAACTCCGTCTAAATAAATATTAAACACGTTCTCAACGTATCCACTTGTGCCCGGGCCGTACCTTTTGACTGCCTCTTTCCAAGGAAACCAGTAGCGTTTATTATCATTGCCAATCCATTGAGCCCTGTGATATAACCATCTTACACCCCAATAAACACTATCATATACTGTGTTGACTTTGGCCATACCTTTGTAATCAACCCGCCACAATTCTCCATTTTTTAATTCATTTTCCGGTTTTTTAGATACATTATTTAAAACACTCAGCGATGGATCATCAAAATTTCCAACCTGCATTATATTAATCTTGCCGTTCGGATCATTACCAACCCTGCTTTCTTGAAAAATCATCGCCTTCACCAAATTTGGGTCAAGCGGTTCTTCCGGAGGAAATAAATCAGAAAAAAATTCCATATTCCACTGAGCTGTGGCTTCTAAAATCAAATCATCATACTGATTATAATCTTCATTACCTGATATGCCTTTATAATCATAAATTTTAATTGGCTTCCATTTTTTCCACCACTCTAAATCTCTATTTTTATATCCTCCAACGTTTGTCCCCCCATCACCAACTTCTAATTCCATGAATTCCAACATTGGTGTTCTGTCTGCCCACAATTCTATATAATGAACACCAGTCGAAAAATTAAGATAAAATCTTTCTGTCTCTGTCTTGCCCTTCATTTGCCGACCAAGCCAACGCCAATTTTTACCACGCAGTATTGATTGTTTATTTTTTTGAACTTTTTCGTCAATAATCAATTTAACATCATCGCTGTCTAAAAATTTCTTCTTGCAGGTGACAGAAACGTCTAAAATTTCAAGTGGCAGATTAACAAGAACAACTGAAATCCACGGCTGACAATCTCTTTCCTCGCTTTGAACATCTCGCAAGAGCGTTATAATCCCGTTCTCACTGAGTGAAAAAATAGCTGGTTCAGATTCTATTTCTGCCTCTCCTTTTGGAATAAATTTGAGAGCGTGGCTACCTTGCGATAATTTTAAGACAAATATAACTGTTTTTGATTCCCCTTTTAATTCATTGCCGTTCCAAGACGGAGGGATATTAAAAAATTCATTTCTTTTCTTTTGTGAAATGCCTTTTAACGCAAGTCCATCAATTTCTACTCTTAAATAATTTTTCTTTTCACAAGAAGCGATTATTGAAACAGAATACAGACCATCGGATTTGGTAGAAAATTGATGCGTGTATGCCGAGTCGATCTTTTTAAACACAAATTACTTAACTACTATAATTAACATGTTTAAAACTGATAAAATTATACCACACATGGATAATAAGTGCAAAAAATAAAAATGGCTTAATTAAGCCATTTTACCGGCGATAAATGGCGAACCAACAGCAATAATATCAAAACCTGCCTTTTGCAACTCTTGATATTTATGCTGAAGCATTCTTCTGCCATCCATTATAAGCGGTCTGGCTTTATTTTGCAACAACACATCGCCTAATCCGCGAAACTGCGGCCAATCTGTTGCAATAATGACAATGTCCGCACCAACCACACATTCCGCTTCACCTGCAAAATACTTAAACTGCTCTGATTCCGGGAACACTGTCTTAAACCAGTGCATTGCCGCTGGGTCATAACAACGAACCTCTTTCACTCGTCTTTCTTTGAGATGCTCGGCGATATTTATTGCTGCTGAATTTCGGATGTCATTCGTATCGCGTTTGAAAGCGAGTCCGATTAATGCAACAGTTTTTTCTGACCAATCCATTTTTGCATCCTTTTCTAAGCGGCCAAGAAATGTTTCCAATTGATGCCGATTTGCCAAATATGTTTCATTAACCAATATCGCTTGCTGGCCAGCAGTTTGCAATTGGTGTGATAAAGATCGCGCGTCTTTGATAAAACAGCTTCCACCTGCGTACAAACTATTATACAATCCCCAATCGCCTATTCGCGGATCTGTTGTCAAAATCTTGCGTAGATTTTCAAATTGCAAATTAGAAAATGTCTCGCAAGTTCGTCCAATGACATCAAAACAAACCGCAAGCTTGTTGAATAAATAAAAATTTGCCAACAATTTGCCAGCTGCTGCTTCTTTTGGGTTAACTTCTATATACTGCACAGTTGGTGAATCATAAAATCGTTGATATATCTGGCGCATAATTTTAAAATCTTCTTCTTTCCACGCGCCAATTACCACGCGGTCTGGGCGGAGAGAACCCTCCACCGCCTTACCCTCAACAAGAAATTCTGGATTAGACACAACGCCATAATTTTTAACACCAACCTTATCCATAATTTCCTGTGTCTTGTCCACCATATCAATCGGAACCGTACTTTTGTTTATGATGACGACGTATTTTGATTGCTCACCGTGATTACGTGTGAGCAGACTCGAGGCCATTTTTTCAGCCGCGTCAAAATAGAATGTGAGGTTGCTTTCCCCTGTTTCGCCGATTTCAGGGGTTGGCAAACACATAAAGATCGCGTCACATTCATTCAAAAACTTTTCTGCCGAGTGATAATCGGTTGTAAACTTAATACGTTCCTGATTGCGCACAATAATATCACCGAGCCCTTTTTCAAACAAACACGACTCAATTTCATCTCTGTCGCCAGAGCTGAGTTTTTTTATTTTTATCTCATCAATATCATAAACCAAAACACTATGTCCACTGTCAGCTGACACAGCGGCTGAACACGCGCCTACAAACCCTGAGCCAATGTAAAGGAGTTTCATATTTTTAAATCATTAAAAATTTTTGTTTTAATATCGTGTATACAATTTTGATTCTTATTTTCAATCCCAACCAACGAACTAAAAAATTTTTGGATTTCGTAATTCCACTATTTAATTTTCTATATTTTAACAAGTACTGCGGGATGTTGGCAACTTTATGCTTAAATACTACCCTGCTCCACAATTCATAATCTTGTGCAAAGCGAAATTTTACATCATAAGCACCAACACTATCAATCAATTTCTTTCTAAACACAACACTGGAGTGAATAAAGGGATTGTGAAATAAAATAGTTTTCTTGATTTTATCATATTCAACCGGCACTTTATATTCTCCAACATCATTCTCATTTTCATCAATAAATTTGGCCCAAGTACCACAAAGAGTAACATCTGGATTTTTATTTAAATACTCAACTTGTGTTTTTAACTTATCTTTTTCATAAATATCATCTGCGTCAATTCGAGCAATATAATCCCCAATAACCAACGTGAGTGCGTAATTAAGCGATTTCGTAAGTCCTGTGTTTTCTTTATATATAATTTTTACTCGCGGATCAGTGATCTTTTCTAAAATTTTTCTAGTATCATCGGTGGAGCCATCATCAATAATAATAAATTCAAAATTTCTATATTCCTGCTCTATCACGCTTAAAACAGCCGTTTCAAGATATGCTTCTCCATTATGAACCGACATGATAATGCTGACCAGCTTATTTTCTATCATATTATTTGACAAATTTATGTTTTTCCAACCACAATGCCAATACTAACAATATCCATGTCTGATAATTATCTTTTTTCACGATTTCGCGCGACGCCTCAAATGATATATAATTAAATATTTTATGATTTCTGTCCAATAAATAATTATTTTTTAATTCTGACATCTTTTGTAATTTTAACCATTTTTTCACCGGCGCGCCAAAACCTTGTTTCCCCCTGCCACGGATAGATGTTGGCCATGAATCCGCAAACGCTCGACGTAATATCAATTTATCGTTTTCCGAGTTTATTTTTAATTTATCGGGCAGAGAAATACAGAAAGAAGCGAAATCCACATCCAAAAACGGCGCGCGCAGTTCCAAACTGCTGGCCATGGCGGCCCGATCTACCTTCACCAAGATATCGCCCGGCATGTAATTTTCCAAATCCATTTTCATGGCGTCGTTCAAATTGTTCTCTGGCGAAAAAGAATACGCCGGCACAGGCGCGTTAAAATCAAACTTGGCCAATTCTTTCAGCTCGTCAGCGCTGAAATAAATGTTTTGATTCTCGTGCGCTTCAAAAATAGAACCAAAATCCCGCTTGAATTTATAACCAAGATACTTATACCAATATTTCCGCCGCGCCGGACTCATCAGACCAAAACCAGCCACAAGGGCCCGCCAAAATAAAATCGACTCGGAAAATTTCGTGCCATCCGCCATCTGCGCGAGCGGCGAGTACCAATTTCTATATCCGCCAAAAAGTTCGTCACCACCGTCGCCCGTGAGCACCACCGTAGAGTGCTCGCGCGCCAACATAGAAATGAGATAGGTGGGAATGTTAGACGAATCAGCAAACGGCTCGTCAAAAATATTCTGCATCTTCAAAAGCAAATCAGCGATGTCATAATCTCCCTCAAACAATTCGGTGTGGTTTGTTCCATACAGTGCCGCCGCTTCCCGGGCGAATGGCAATTCGCTCATTGATGCTTCAAAACCGAAGGAAAAAGTCATTAGGTCTTTTTTGTGTTTGGAGGCGAGCGCCACGATGGTGGTGGAATCCAGTCCGCCGCTCAAAAAAGCCGACACCGGCACATCGGCCACCAATTGCTTTTTCACCGCGCCGTCCAAAAGAACCCTGAACTGCTCCGCCGCTTCGTCCATTTTAAAATTCGCATCCGTCGCCGGCAAATTCCAGTACCGCTGGACGGAAATCTGGCCGTCTTTCAATTTTAGCGCGTGCGCCGGCGGCAGGGTGAAAATATTTTTGTAAATTGTCTTCAGTGGATGTACATAAAGATGTTGCAAATAGTGCGCCAAAGAATCCAAATCTAAAACTGGATCTACAATTCCTGTGGCTAAAATTGCCTTAATTTCCGATGCAAAAATAAATTCACCATTCTTACCAAAAGCATAATAGAGCGGCTTTTCACCAAAACGATCACGTGCACAGAATAACTGCTTATCTTTTTCATCCCATAGAGCAAAAGCAAACATACCTGGCAATTTTTCCATCATGTTTGAGCCATATTTTTGATACAAAGCCAAAATCACTTCGGTGTCAGATGTTGTCTGAAAATTATAATCAACGAACATTTGTTTTATATCTTTATAACCATAAATTTCTCCATTAAACGTAATACCTAAAGAGTTATCATGCGTCAACATTGGTTGTGCGCCAGTGGACAAATCAACGATACTTAACCTAGTATGACCAAATGCGCAGGAATCAAAAAAATATGTCCCATTGCCATCCGGCCCGCGGTGATGCAAAGATGCCACAGCTTTAGCAAGCTCTGCTTGGTATTTTTTTGAATTTTTTGCCACTATGCCAGCTATACCGCACATAGGCTATATTTTTATCCAAGTTTCTGGAATTAAATCTCTAGTATTAAACTTTTTATCATTAAACCAATTGACAGGAGCAATCACTATCTTATTTTTGTTTTTGTTCAACCAAGCCCCCCACCAACTAAAAGAGCTATTGGCAATAATATTATGCTTACATTTACTCATAAAAAATAATTCTTCATAATCTTTATAAACACCATTGCTAACATGATTCACCGGATAATTAAATTTCAAATTATTTTTCACCCATTCAATATCATCAGAAAAGACAAAAAAGTGTGGATTAAAAACTGTCAAAGCAATTTTTTCCATAGCTTTTTCATAATATTGTATTGAACAGGTACCGTGAGTTTGGTTAGCTGCTTTGCTTGTGATGTAATCACTTCTGCGAATGTGCAAAGAGACAGAATCAACTTGAGCAATTAAGTCCACTAAATTTTTATCTAATTTTTTAGAATATTCATCTTTCAAAGTAAACTCTTGTCTAATTATATTTTCAATTGAAAAAAAATATTTTTCACTTTGCCAATAGCCATCCAAATAAACATTTTTGCTTGTATTAAAAATTTGGCTATAAAAATTAAAATATGGTTCTTTGATATAATATCTATATTTTGTTGGCAACAAACTGTAAATCTTTAAACAAAGCTTGCCTAACTTGCCTTCATTAAAAAACTTTACTAAAAAATTTAAATCTTTTTCTTCTAAAAAATTTTCTTTAACATTAAAAATATTTAAAGCATACTGGCGTGGTGTAATCCCCGCTTGATTTTTGTAACCCAAAATATCAAGAGATAAATCTGTTTTATTTTTTTCTGCTAGACTACGACCAGCAGTGTATTGAAACATTTGGTTACCCAATCCTCCTGTTAATCTAGTTATTATCATATTATTTTTTTTTAGCAATTATACTTAGGCCAAACGTCAACACCTCCTCAGAGCTGCTATTAAAAACTGACATCAATTTAAGAAACAGTAAAGTAATTGCGATTGGCGTCATAGCAAGTAAGCCAACCAACACACGAAAAGCGGTTTTTAATTTTGAGTATTTTTTAACGATAAAAAATGACCTTTTTAATTCCTGGATCAAGTAATCAAAAAAATTTCCGTTATAATCCATCTCCACTATTTCGAGGCCGTTTTCCTTAAGAAACTTTTCATACCAATATTTACTGTAACCAGTATAAAAAAAATATGGAGCGAAGTGGGTTAGGGAGCAAAACGGGGCTGTGAGAATCAGTGTTCCTCCAGGTTTAAGAACTCTAGAAAACTCTTTAATAGCGCGGATTGGTTCCGAAACATGTTCCAAAACCTCCACACACATAACTACATCAAAAGAGTTATTTTCAACCGGCATGGCTGTAATATCAGATACAATGTCCAGTTTGGAATTATCCCACGATTTCATCTGCAAGCCTCGCCCGTCGCCCTCTCCGCTGTATTGCCCAAAATCCTGACTGATATAATTAAGATGACCACAATATTTTTTATATTTCAACTCCCCCGCCCCGGCATCCAAAATTTTCAGGCCCGGCGTAAGAGCTCTCAGTTTGCCATTAAGCCACGCATCCCTATGGGTCTCGTTTTTTATTCCGACGCCGATTATTTTTTTCAAAAAACGCTTAAGCATATAATTTATTTAGTAAACCAGAAACAACCACAGCCATAATCCTCATCGCGGACTCGCTCCGCTGAAGCATTGTAAATAGGGCCGCCGTTCTTTTCCGGAATTAGTACAAACTCTTTTAAAGTTAGATCTTTAAAATATTCCACAACCTGTCCATAACCGTAAATGCGATGTGCGTTAAAAGCGATTTTCGGTTTCCCAACCGGCACGACAAACAATAAAGACCCGCCCGGAGCCAAAACCCGTTTCAATTCACCAATTGCTTTTACATCGCCTTCCGGATCAATTTTGTCGCCATATCTGCCCAACCCAACATGCTCAACAACATGCATACAGGAAAGAGATTTAATACTACCATCAGAAAATGACAGTTTCAGCAAATCGGCCTGCCCGCATTGGAGGCATGGTAGTTCAATCTTGGCCGGACGGAAATCGTAAAAATCTATTGGCACAAAGGCGGAGCCGACTCCGGCAAAATATAAACTTGAACCGATGTCCACATGCCGCACAGGTCTAACCTGTGCCAGTACACGCGCCGCCCAAGCCGTATGGTAAATGTAATGACGGTCGAAATTCGTGCCAAAGGTTTTATCAAAAGGACAGGGGTAAATATCCTTTAGCGACGCGGCCAAACGACGTTTCACGTTCAAAGACCTGAATTTCAAATAATCCACGGCAATCGGTGGAAACAAGATTATTTTTTTAAACATTTTATACCAAGTTCTAAACATAACCTTATTTTTCAATAATAACCCAGCGCAAAATCGCCTTCAATGCCATCCTAAATTTTCCCGGCCACGAATATACCACCCGTCCGGTCTTCCCCGCTTCGCCTGTCTTCAGACGAATAGGCCGCCGCGACAAATTTGTGAACCAGCTCCTGGCGCCGGCTTCGCTTTTAATGTAAGCCGCGTCGTCATCGCTAATCAAACTCATAAAAGACTCTATCATCTTGCCGGCCATCAGGTTTTCGTTCATTAGTTTGGCTTCGCGAACAAAAAGCGAGCTGTGCCCGTGGCGATGATAATAAAACGAATCCGGCATAATGACAAACTTTGACCCGTTGGCCAATTGTTTCAAACTGAAACCCCAGGCTTCATGTAAACCGGCGCCGTATTCCCAATACTTACCCACCTTTTCCCAACTAGCTTTAGTATATAAAAAATTTCCACCCGGCCCTGGGTTTACCGGCCCGGCCAAAAAATCCGCCAGGGTCAACACACCGCCGGGAAACACCCATTTATGTGTAATCCGGCGCGTGTCCCTTTTGAAAAAATACATGGCTCCAAAGGCGGCTACATCCGCGCCATGGGCCGTCATATATTCTTGCAATTTTTCAATGCTACCGGGAACCAAAATATTATCGGAGTCCAGATTAAACAATAATAAATTTTTAGCGCGCTGAATGCCCACATTACGGCTGGCCGGACAGCCCCTGTTTTGTTCGTTGCGGATAATCTGAATTTGGGGATATTTTATTTTAAGCCGTTCCAGCACAGTCGGCGTGGAATCGGTGGAACAATCGTCAACAATAATAATTTCATCGCCGTCACTAAAATTTCCGTTTATGATGGACTCCACGGATTCTCCGACCGTCTCAGCGCAATTGTAGGCCGGGATGATAAAACTTATCGGCTGTCTCAAAGACATAACTATGATATATCTTTATATCCAAAAATATTTAATTGCATATCCATACCCAAATTAACAATTTTTTTTATAAAGGGCTGATCAGCTATAAAGCCGTTATTTGCAATACTCACTCTAAAATTATTCTCCGCCAGAACAACCAAAAGCTGATGTAAATTTTGTTTACACGAAGCAAACGAATGATACTCGATAAAAATCTTCTCAACGTTTTTTAACAAATCCTTGCTCTCGTTTAACACTTCAAACTCCGCCCCCTCAATATCAATTTTCAAAAAATCAATCTTTTGATGCAAATAGCCGCTTAATTTGACAGCTGGTACTTTAATCACTCTCACTTCCTCAATCTTCTCGCCCACCCGGCCGCCATCTGCACCGTCGGAATAAAAATCCAGAGTGGCCGTTTCGGACCAAAGGGCTGCATTGACAAGCTCCACATCAGAATACTTTAACGAGTCTATATTTGATTTTAAAATTTCAAAAATCCGAGGGTCCGGCTCGAAACCTATTATTTTAGCCCGCGGATACAATTTTTTAAAATATATTATGCTTAAACCGATGTTTGATCCGCAGTCAATAATTAGCGGGGTTTCCGTGTCGCATTTAAATTTGTATATTTCTTTTTCAAAAATTGCCTTGTATGTAGAAATAAAAGAGAGCGAGTCGGCAATCTTCACATTATAACCCAGAAGATCGGATTCTGTTTCAGTAAATCTGGGAAATCTGTAAAGTTTCCAAATTTTGTAATATTTTAAGAGATAAAGCGGGTCTCTTAAAATTTTCTTTAAATTTGTCCAGGAAAAAATCATAGTTTTATCTATAACCGGCCGACGACCGCTGTGTTTAATAAATAGTCGGAAAAAGATTTGATCCTGCCCGCCAAGGTGTGATTTTCCAAAGTCCTCTTCTGGCCGGCTAAAGCTATCTTTTTTCGTTCCTCATCATGCGATAACAAGTAATTGATTTTTTCTATCGCCTCTTCGGCGGATTTAAAGGTGACGATCTCTCTGTCAATCTCAAAAAAATCGCTGATATTTTCTTTCCAATCGGTGAGAAGACATGAACCGACGCCGGTTGCTTCAAAAAGCCTGGAATTTCCGCTTTTTTCTCGTGAAGCATCAACATGAATATTCAGTGAAATTTTTGAATCAGCTAAAATTTGATACATCTCCAAACCGAACGCTTCCCCGTGATTTTGCGATACTAAATTATAATAGTCTTTAAGCTGTTTGAATCGGCCAGCGGCTAAAAAACGCAACAAAGTTTTGGAAAAAAATTGATGGCGAGGTAAGCCTGAAAGCCACAGGTCCACTGGCTTCTCTTCAAATATTTCGTAGAGTGCCTCGAATCGTTTATTGTGCTTATTTTCTTGGATAACGAGGGAGCCCACGAAAGAAAGTTCGTGGATGGCGCCGCCGCGTTTTATCTTATCCAGAACGCCTCTTTCAAAGCCAAACGGAAAAAAATATGTTTGAAATCCATTTTTCGCGTAATATGCGAGAACATCTTCACTGCAAGACAAAATCATATCGTAACCGGCAAAATATTCCGCGTTATTTAAGGCCACTCCATCCCAGCCAATAATTAATTTGACGCTGTGGTATTTTTCTTTTATTAACTTTCTGAAATCTGATTTTATGGAAGGAAAGTCATGAGCGAAAAAAATGTCCGGTTTAAATTCGGCTATTTGAGCTTCCAATATATCCAAAAGCCAATTTTTTTCAGAATATTTCACGCCGTGTTCCCGGGCCCATTGTTTTTGCAGATGCTCCGCATTGGTAATTACTTCGCGTACTTCATAATTTCCAAGTATTTCCAGGTTTACCTTCCAAAAATCGGCCCAACCAAAACAATCATCCATAATTTTTCTGTATTGTACATTGTATTCCTGATCTTTAAGCGATGGATCCTTGCCATATAAGCTATCCAAATAACTTGGATAAAACGGACTCGCTTTAAAAAATTTTATTTTATTGTTCATAACTTCTGCGCAAAAAATTCATTCACACAATCGGCGACATAATTTATTTCCTTATCGGTTAATTCGGGAAAAATCGGCAACGACAGCACTCGGCCGGCCGCGCGTTCGGAGATCGGCAACGAACCGACCGGTAAATTCAAATATTCATAAGCTTTCTGCAGATGCAAGGGTATGGGGTAATGAATACCTGCTTCAACTCCTTTTGACTTCAAATAACCCAATAATTCGTCTCTTGAATCAGTGGCAATAACATATAGATGATAGGAGTGTTTTCCGCTCGAAATCTCCACTGGCGTTTCCACATTTTTTAACAGCTTATTATACTTTTGCGCGATCAAGCGCCGTTTTTCAATCCATTCATCCAGATGGGCAAGTTTAGCATCCAAAATTGATGCCTGCAGGCCGTCCATTCTTGAACTATATGCTTCTTGGTCGTGTTCATATTTGCTTGCGCGACCGTGATTACGAAATTTTTTTATAAATGAAGCATGCTGTTCATTATTGGTGACGATACAGCCTGCATCTCCGTAAGCGCCTAAATTCTTCCCCGGATAAAAACTATAAGCCCCAATATCTCCAATACTTCCGGCTTTTTGTCCTTTATATTGCGCCCCGTGCGCCTGTGCGCAATCTTCAATGACCGACAGATGATATTTCATGGCAATAGCCAATATTTTATCCATATCGGCCATCTGTCCGTACAAATGGACCGGGATGATGGCTTTCGTTTTGTCCGTAATGGCCGACTCAATTTTATCCGCATCAATCAGATGCGTGGCCTGGTCCACATCTACAAAAACAGGCCTAGCCCCTAGATGACCTAGATATTCTGTGGTCGCAAAAAAAGTATTCGGCGCGGTGATTATCTCGTCGCCTGCTTTAAGACCAATGGCTAAAAATGCCATAAACAACGCGTCGGTGCCGGAGTTCAAACCAACACAATAATTGGCACCGCAATACTTGGCAAATTTCGCTTCAAAATCTTGCGTGTGTTTGCCCAAAATAAAATCAGTGTCATCAACGACGCACTGAACGGCTTCGTCAATTTCGTTTTTTATCGCTTGGTATTGTCTTTTTAAATCTACAAGGGGGATATTCATAACAATTTTAATTTAGCCAGCGTACCCACGCCGCGAACAATATAATCCGGAGAATAAATTTTAATCCTCTTGTAACTGGTTATGCCGTTCAAAACGGCTACAGTCTTTATTCTTAATTTCTTCCCGCAAAGAATATCCGTCCCCGTATCGCCGATGATGATATCATCTTTTTGGACGAATTTTTTTAATAATTTATTTTTGACCAGCCAATTTTTTTCGGTTTTGAAAGGGACCGGCGAAAAGACAAAAATTTTCTTAAAAAACCTGTCCAGTCCGAAATTCCTAATCTCCGCATAAAAAGTTTTTTTGTCATGCCGCAAAGAGACCAAGCATAGAGTGATTCCCTTTTTACTAAAATCGCGCAAAATCTTCAGTGCTTCTTTCTGCGTCTTATCTAGAGCCAAATACTTTGCGGATTCTATATTATTCCACCAAAATAATTTATATCCAGAAGTGAGATGATCAGGGATATTTAAATCATTTTTATTCCTCTTGCTGGACCAAAAACTCTTTTGGCCGAGCGGCTTGGCACCGTGCGAAACGCAAAAGTCACGGTAAACGGCATAATACCTCTTTGACACATCCAGAATCGGGCCGTCTAAATCAAAAAAAATCTTCATACTTGTTCCGCCACCATATAAATCTCTGAACATAAATCCGGCATGTCCTCGCCCAATGCAAAAAATGCGTCCGCCAATTCGTCTGACCATTGACTTTCAATCTGTCTGTTTGATATCGGTTTGATCATTATGCCGCCTGAATGAGTTACCCTCAAACCGGCACTTTCAACATGCTGTGTCAACAGCTCCGTCGTGTAAACCCTTCTGTGACCCAATAATTTATCCTGTTCGTTCAGATCGTCTTTTTTCTCCAACATTCCCATTTTTACCCCGATTAGACGGTGAATTGAATTGGCATTCGGAACGGCTATGAGTATCCTGCCGTTTTTATTAAGCCACTTGGATGAGCGAACGAGCAAAGACACCGGATCGTCCATATGTTCTAGAATATGAGTCATAAATATGACATCATATTTTTCCTCCGGATTAAATTCTTCAAACATGGCGCAAACAAGCTCCAAGTTGTCTGATTTGACTTTCTCTTTTACTTTATCCAGAAACATCTTTGAACCATCAACCACAGTCACCCTTTCAAAATCTTTAAAAAATTTTTCCGTCATAATACCATCGGCCGAACCCAGCTCCAGCGCCCGACTACCTATAAAAAAGTTTTTTAACTTTCGATAAAGGTACTCTCTCTTTTTCAGATAAAGTTTGTCCCAGCCCTAAACAATGTCGGAGTGGTATTTGGAAGCGGAATAATCCAAGAAGGAAGCATTATCCATAGAAACAATTACTTAGAATAAAATACTTTATCCCATCTGGCGATATTATTCTCGGCCCATTTCATTTCCCTCTTCACTCCTTCCAACAGCGAAACTTCGGGCACCCAACCCAATTGTTCTCTTGCTCTGGCGGGGTCCAGCATCATCATCTTGAGCTCTTGCGTATTGCGTTTTTTATCGGGCACTAACTTGGAAAACTCGCCTTCCTTAGTATCCTCAAAAATCGTATTTAAATCCCGGTCTGAAGCTTTGATAACCGCGTCGGCTAAATCTTTAACGGATGTACCGAGCCCGGTTCCAACATTGTAGACTTTACCGTTAGCCTCTTCATTTTCTAAACAGAGATTGTGCATTCTGACCACATCTCCGACATAAACAAAATCTCTTATCTGTAATCCATCGCCGAATACCACTGGGGATTCGTTATTTATTACCCGTTTTATAAAAATAGTTAAAACCCTTCTGTACCACTCCCTCTCCCCGTAAACTATTCCGTAGCGCAAACTTATCACCGGCAAGTTGTGATAATCATTATAGATAAAGCCGTATTTTTCCGCAGCCAATTTACTGACGCCATAATTCCAATTCGGACGCGGGTCAAAATTTTCGTCAGTCAAACCCTCGACCTGCCCATAAACACAGGCCGAAGAAGCGTTCATTAACTTCTTAACTCCGCATTTCTCCGCGGCTTCTAAAACATTCATGGTGCCAATTGTATTTACATTCAAATCAAAGAACGGGTTGTCCGTGCTTAAAAATATCTCCAGTTGAGCTGCCTGATGAGATATGCAATCCTGACCACGAAACGCACTCAGTAATGCTTCCTTATCCAATATGTCGTCTTTAATTATTTCTATTTTATCCTGCACCGCCTGCAAATTCTCCATCCTACCGGTGCTAAAATTGTCAAAAACCGTCACCTTGGCGCCCAACTGCACCAAAGATTCCACTATATGCGAGCCGATAAAGCCGGCGCCGCCGGTTACCAATATTTTTGAACCGGAAATTCTCATATAAGATTACTTAATGTTAGGGAACACCTCAGTCAAATAACGACTCATATAAACATTATCCCGATACAAAAGCTCATGCTTGCTTATTGGATGATTGAACAAAATCTTAATCAATAAGGCCGGCAGGTTTACTCCCGCATGCGTGCTCAAAGGCAATCCGCCGGCTGAAAACCTGGTGTTTATTTCAAAAAAAGAATATTTATTCTCCGTTTTAATACACTGAATATTTGCCGGACCGATAATTTTTACGACCTTCAGCAACTTTTTTATTTCGCCCCATAACTTATTATCTCTAATTGTGCGGCACTTTACAGCTTTTCCGTCTTTTACTTCCAATCGCTCCCTGATGACGCCGCCAACTAAATCGCCTTTCAGATCACACAAGACATCTACGGTATACTCCGGTCCGGATAAAAATTCCTGCACGGAAAATTTGTTTAGATTATTTTTTATTTTTTTCCACTCTTTCCAGCTACTAATCATTTTAGAATCGCGGCTTGAACTGCCATTAATCGGTTTAATAAATACCGGTAAATTATTCTTTTTTATGTCCTGAGGACGAAAAGTCTTTGGAGCGCAGAGCCCAAGTCTGGAAATATAATTAACAAATTTTGTTTTATGATTGCACAGATCAACAATATCGGATTCCGGCACTGCAAGCCGTATACCGGCGCGAGAAAAAATATCTTTATTTTTAGAAATCAATAAAATCTCTTTGGACAAGAGTGGAACCAACACATCCACTTTTTCTATTTTGCAAATATATAATAATCTTTTGATATAAACAGAATTATCAATTTTTGGAGTAATGTAAAATTTATCCGCCAGATATAATCCCGCGGCCAACCTATCATTATCGGTAGCCACAATATTAAAATTAAATTCGCTATTCTTATTAAGAGAATCAATAACATTTGGACCGGTTGCCACACCGACTGATGTTAATAAAATTGTTATTTTTCTCTTAAACATAAAATCATATTTTTATAACTTCACCAGTGCGAGACGATTTTATTGCCGCTTCAATAAAACGAATTGTTGTTATTGCATCATCATCGTGGACCAATTCACCGTCACCATTTTGATTCATATGACCTAAAATATCTTTGAATATATGATCGTGATTTGACATAGAGCCTTTATAAGTTCCATAGTCATTAGCCTGAGA
>Ga0172371_10002334_pt1 | contig 30186 bp, 24 predicted proteins | sample Lak12m_FD_114543 | JGI IMG/M metagenome (GOLD analysis project Ga0172371, IMG submission 114543) | Freshwater microbial communities from Kabuno Bay, South-Kivu, Congo - kab_022012_12m | ecosystem: Environmental > Aquatic > Freshwater > Lake | place: Democratic Republic of the Congo: South-Kivu...
AAATCTACAAAGTGGCGAAGTTTATGCGATGAAAACCCAGGCCGGGAAATACGGATTATTTAAAGTCGGACTTGTGACTCCCGAAACCAACGGTTCGGTTGAAATTGATCTTAAAATTCAAAAATAACCATCCATGTTCCGATTATCTCAGTATGTTCTGCTGATTACAGCAGTTGCACTCGCTTTGTTTACTTCCTGCAGCAAAGAGGAATCGACTGATAAAATTCCGATGATTACTTTTATGCACAACGATACCACGCTGACAACTGATGGAGCAATCGTTGGTGAAGGTATGCCAATGAAATTCGGCATTCGTATGCTGGGTGGTGGTGCCAAAATAACAAACCTTGTAATTGAAGTAAGAAGCGACACCGACACGATTACTATGCTCGATTATGGGTTTTACAAAGATGAGTTGGATACCGTACTTACATTTTACAAAGGAAGTTTTGAAAGCGAACTGTGGTACTTCCGCATCATGAATGCCGACCGCAGGATCGCTTTCAGTTCGATGAACATCGAAAAAGATTCTATCACCCATTACGGGAACATCCTCATTTTTCCGTCCATTACGATGGGATACCAGGGTAATACATCTTTGGGGCATTTTCTTAATTTAAATGATGGTAATGTTTATTCCACTCCTGATGCAACAGCCAACCAGGAATCGGTTGATTTACTGGTTTATTATTTTACGGATGGGACGGGTCCTTCCCCAACGTTTTCATCGCCGGGCGACCTGGATGCACCTTCGTATTATTCCGAAATTAATTCATGGCAACATAAAAACTATACCAAGTACGATTATGTAACCAAAATTACGCCTGCCGAATTTGATGCTGCCAGCAATGACAGCCTGCTTATCAGGACTTACAACGAATTCTGGGGAAGGCGGAAATATAAGTACGCTTTGGCCGGAACGGTGTTTCCATTTAAAACCATCTCAGGAAAATTCGGGTTGGTAAAAGTATTACAGGCCGACACCCAGGCCACTGGAAAAATCACATTTGCTGTAAAAGTTCAAAATTAGAAGCATATGAAATTCAGGAATTTTCTAATAGCCATCGTTGTTTTGTTGATTACATCCGGTGGGTTTGCTCAGGAGACTGCAATCATCGGGAAAGTTGTTGATGCCATGACCGGCGAAAGCCTGGCCGGAGCAAATGTGGTGTACCAGAGCAACAAAGGTGTTACCACCAACGATAAAGGCGAATATGTTTTACGGAATCTGGAGGCCGGAACCTTTCATCTTGAAATCAGTTTTTTGGGCTATGAAACGGCGAAAAAGATGGTTTATCTCGAAAAAAATGAGACTAAAAGCCTTACCATACAACTTGTTCCACAGAATTATCTTACGGATGAAGTTGTCATTACAGGAACACGGACCGAAAACCAGCTCAAAAATGTTCCAAACCGCATCAATGTGCTTACGTCGAAGCAGTTAAAGGAAATACCCATGCAAACCATCGACGATGCGCTCGACTATATCTCCGGAGTAAATGTAAACCGTCCGTTCGGGATTTTTTCGAGCAAAGCTACAGTAACCATGCGAGGACTAAGTGGCAAGGAGCAAGCCAGGACACTCGTAATGATCGACGGCATTCCCGTAAACAAAACCGATGGAGGTACTGTAAACTGGAACCTCGTCAATGTTGATAATATCGACAGGATTGAGGTGGCAAAGGGGCCTGCTTCTTCACTTTATGGTGGAAATGCGATGGGAGGTGTTATCAACATCATCACCAAAAAACCCACCGTGCCTTTTACCGGCAGAGTAGCCCTGGATTATGGAACCTATAATACAACAGGCGGAAAATTCTACTTTGCAGGGAGACCGAACAAAAGTAAATTCTTCTGGTCGTTGAACAGTTTTGCCCGCAAAAGCGATGGCTACATCACGCAGGCACCCACTGACCGGACGAAATATACACTTCCCTCCGACCTTAAGGAAATGTCAGTCGGAGCCAAAGTGGGTTACGATTTTTCAGCAAACCAACAGCTCATTGCAGGTTTCAATTATTACAACGATATTCACGGCACTGGTGAAAAAGTATACCAGAAAAACGGGAATTACACCAGCCAGGAAACCTGGCAGGCTAACCTGGCCTATCAGGCCCGACTTAATAAATACAACCTCCGGGCCGGGCTTTTTTATCAAAACGAAAACTACCGCAAAGTTAGCGATTACATGAGCGATAACCGCTACAACTATGTGGAAGTGCTTTCGAAACGTGGAGATGCCGGCATTTTTGCCAATGTCACACGCAAAGCAGGCGAAAACCATACGGTTATTGCGGGTTTTGAACTGAAACAGGGTGCTGTGGATGCATCTGACGTTTATTTTACTTCTACCGACAAGGTAAATAACGCCGGAATCATGGACTTTGCTGCCCTTTATGCACAGGATGAAATAATGCTAATGGACCAAAAAATGAAAATTGTTGCCGGACTTCGCTATGATTATGCAAAATTTCATGATGGCGAGTTTACGATCGAATATCCTTCGTACGCTTTAAGTTATTTGTCGTATTACCAGGTTCCGGAGATGAATGAAGAAAGCTGGACAGCGGTAAGCCCAAAACTCTCGGTACAGTACCGTTTTAATGATCAATACCGTATGTATGTATCCTATGCCAAAGGCTTCCGGCCTTCGGTACTCGACGATATGTGCCGTTCCGGAAAGATCAGTGGCGGTTTTAAGGTGGCCAATCCCTTATTAAAACCTGAGTACATCGATAATTTCGAGTTTGGAGGCGATGCCACCTTCCTGGACAAACTTCATGTTGAAGCCACAGCATATTACAGCCGCGGAAAGGATTTTATGTATTATATCAGCACCGGCGACTCGGTGGATATGCCAACCGGACAGGTACCTGTGATGATCCGCGACAACATCAGCAAGGTTGAGATTTTTGGTTTGGAAGCTTCGGCAACCTTTACGCTTAATTCAGAATTTTCAGCATTTGCAAATTATGCATACGCACACCCCCTGATAAAAGATTATAGCATCAACAATCCGTTTGTAGATGCCGATCTGAGTGGGAAATTCCTCACCGATGTCCCGGATCACCTGATTTCGGGTGGGTTGGTTTATAACCCGGGTTTTGTTAACATCAGTATTTATGGAAAATACACCGGTGAAATGTGGATCAACGATAAAAACGGCTTCGACAATAAATACCTGTTCGCCTATAAATACCCGGCCGTATTCACAATGGATGCAAGAATATCGAAGATGCTCGGCAACAAAATCACACTGACAGGCATTTTCCAGAATATTTTCGACAAGAAATATTACGATAGCAAATCATCTGTTTGCCCTGGAAGGCTGATCACCGGGGAAATTTCGTACAGGTTTTAAAATAGTACTTACGGTGAAAATCGTTGATTGAATGTTAACCGGAAGACTTTCTTAAAATATAAAACCCTTGTCATACCAGAAATAAAAGCTGGATAATGAGCGATTAAAACTCCCGGATAATAAGCCTTACGTATCTAGCATCACCTATGCTGATGTTTTGCAGGCTACTGACAAAATCGTCCTGATGGGAAAAACGTTTAGAAAAAGTCAGGATGATCCGGGTTTCCCTGTTCCTTTTAATGTGTTTTTGGGATGAAAGATATTTCAACTTTCATAAAAACATGTAATTTTGTTCCTTCTATACAACTTTTTCGCTGGTATTTTGTTTGAAATAATTGCATGAAGAAAGTATTTTCCATCGTATTTGCTTTGTTGATTCTCATCTCAGGGATGCATTTGTCGTTTGCAAAACACTATTGTGGCGGCAGAGTGGCAGCCGTAAAATGGTCGCTTACAGGCGAAAAAGCTTCGTGCGGTATGGAGGATACAAGAAATACATGCCCCATTCATAGCGGCTATCATTCGAACTGCTGCCGCGATGAAGTTACATTTTATGCCGTCGATAGCAATTATACCCCCTCTTCATTTCAACTTCAGGATGTAATTAAAAAAATATTAAAGGTATTTACCTTTCCTGTTAACTTACTGGTTCGTCCGATAAGTATTCCTTTCATTACATACACTTCATTTGCGCCACGCGACAAAATTCCCACATCTTTTGTCAGCCTGGCCAACATTTGTGTTTTCCGCATTTGATTTAGATTTCCATTTTCTTCAAATAACATTTTAGGCATTACCGTGCCTTCATTTTACTATTTCGGAAATTTGAATCATTTAATTTAATATTTACAACAATGAAAAAAATAAAATTCGTAGTTATTGCAATGTTTGCAATCCTATTGAGCATGAATACTTTTGCTCAGTCACAAAATCAATCCAAAGAAATTACCACAAAAACAGATACCGTCAGCGTTTCCGGTAACTGCGGGATGTGTAAGGCTCGCATCGAGAAAGCAGCCAAAATCGATGGTGTATCAAAAGCAGAATGGAAAGAGGACACCAAAGTACTTACCCTCGTTTATGATCCGTCAAAGGTAAAAATCGAAGATATTCAGAAAAAGATTGCTGCTGCCGGACATGATACCGGGACATTTATAGCCGACGACAAAACTTACAATAATTTACCGGGTTGCTGCAAATACAGGTAGTTAGAAGATTATTTAATCTTAAGAACTGAACCATGCTGAACAAAGCCATTAAGTTCTTTCTTGAAAACAAGATGATAACCCTGCTGTTATTTATTGTTTTCATTTTGCTGGGAACGGTCTATGCGCCCTTTAACTGGCACACAGGACCGCTTCCACGCGATCCTGTTCCTGTGGATGCGATCCCCGATATTGGCGACAACCAGCAAATCGTCGCCACCGAATGGATGGGGCGGTCACCGAAAGATATCGAGGACCAGATCACATATCCACTGACCACTTCCCTGTTGGGAATACCGGGTGTAAAAACCATCCGGAGTACTTCCATGTTTGGGATGTCGTTTATCTATATCATCTTTGATGATAAGGTGGAGTTCTACTGGAGCCGCTCACGGGTTCTCGAAAAACTAAGTTCACTTCCGGCCGGGACGTTGCCACAAGGTGTACAACCTGCCCTGGGGCCGGATGCCACTGCACTCGGCCAGATTTTCTGGTACACCCTGGAAGGCCGGGATCCGAAAACCGGAAAACCGACTGGTGGCTGGGATCCTCAGGAACTCAGGACTGTGCAGGATTATTATGTAAAATATGCACTCTCCGCTTCCAAAGGAGTTTCGGAAGTGGCTACCATAGGAGGGTTTGTAAAAGAATACCAGGTAGATATCGACCCGAATGCGATGAAAGCATTTGGTGTTTCGGTAATGGATATCATGCAGGCGGTTAAGAAGAGCAACCTGGATATTGGCGCCGAAACCATCGAATTGAATAAAGTGGAGTATGTTATCCGTGGCCTGGGATACATTAAAAGTCCGGACGATCTGCGGGAAGCTGTTGTGGCAGAGAGAAACAACGTCCCGGTACGTGTGAAAGATGTGGCAAAGGTCGGTTTTGGTCCTGCCACACGCCGCGGAGGGCTCGACAAAGACGGCGTAGAAGCAGTTGGAGCCACCGTAGTAGCACGCTATGGTTCAAACCCCTTGGAAGTGATCAACAATGTAAAGCAAAAAATTGAAGAGATCGCTCCGGGATTGCCTCAAAAAACGTTGGCCGATGGTACGATTTCGAAAGTCACCATTGTACCGTTTTACGACCGCACCGGGCTCATCAAAGAAACCATTGGTACGCTCGAATCGGCATTATCGCACGAAATTCTCATTTCGATCATTGTCATCATTGTCCTTATCCTGAACCTGAGGGCTTCAATACTCATATCATCTCTGCTGCCGGTTGCTGTCCTTATGACTTTCATCGTAATGAAATGGGTGGGTGTGGAAGCCAACATCGTGGCGCTTTCGGGTATTGCTATCGCTATTGGTGTGATGGTGGACGTAGCGATTGTGTTCGTTGAAAATATTATCCGGCATCTGGAGATGCCCGAAAATATTGATGCCAAAGGCAAAAACCTGGTTTCGGTCATCTATACGGCCACTGTTGAGGTGTCATCGGCTATCACCACCGCACTGGGCACAACCATAGTCAGTTTTCTTCCGGTTTTTGCCATGCAGGCTGCCGAAGGGAAACTTTTCAGACCGCTGGCATTCACCAAGACATTTGCCCTGCTGGCATCCTTTCTGTTGGGAATTATTGTTTTGCCAACGCTGGCAAATATTTTTTTCTCAGTAAAGTTCGATAAAAAGCGGGTCAGCCGGATTTTTAACATCATCCTTATTGCTGCTGGAATTTTATTCACTATCGCGTGGCATCAGATCCCGGCATTGGCTCTGGTACTGATGGGTTTAAATAATCTTTTCGAATTCAGATGGCCCGAAAACCGGAAAGAATTTGTCAATTACATCAACATTGGGATTACACTCCTGGTAGCTGTCTGGTATCTAACCATCGAATGGTTGCCCTTAGGCGCATCAAACAGCCACCTCATCAATTATCTGTTTGTTGGTGTTATGATCGCCTTTGTACTTGGAATCCTGATGTCGATCGTGCATTTTTATGAACCCATCCTACGCTGGGCATTGCGGAACAAATGGAAATTCATGGCAATACCTATCCTGACTATTCTTTTCGGTATAATGACATGGTTAGGCTCAGATAAAACTTTTGGTTTTATGCCGGAATTCATCAGGAAAACAGACGGATGGAAGTCGGTTTCCCAAACATTCCCTGGAATCGGCAAAGAATTTATGCCCGCCCTGGATGAGGGATCCTTTTTACTGATGCCGACAAGCATGCCCCACAGCGGAATAGAGAAAAATATGGAATACGTCGAATTGCTCGACAAGCGGCTTTCGACAATTCCGGAAGTGGAACTGGCTGTCGGCAAATGGGGCCGCATCAATTCGGCGTTAGACCCCGCCCCTGTTCAGATGTTCGAAAATACAATCAACTATGTTTCGGAATATATCCTTGATGAAGACGGCCGCAAAATGAGCTTTAAGGTTGACAAAGACAACAGTTTTATACTCAAAGATGGCTCAACTTATAATCCTGAGCGCGATGGATTCAGGAAGGTCAGCAAAGATCAGCTTATTCCTGATAAAAACGGTGAATACCTGCGGCAATGGCGGCCTGAGATCAAGTCGCCGGATGATATCTGGAAAGAAATCGTCAAGGTTACAAATATTCCCGGACTGACATCAGCACCCAAATTACAGCCCATTCAAACCCGGCTGGTCATGCTTTCGACGGGTATGCGGGCACCGATGGGTTTAAAGGTTTATGGACCCGACCTTGATGCCATTGAAAAGGCAGGTATCGCGCTGGAACCGATACTTAAAGAAGTTCCATCGATTCAATCATCATCAGTATTTTACGACCGTTCGGTAGCTGCACCCTATATCGAAATTAAAATAAACAGGCAAGCCATTGCCCGATACGGCATGACGGTTCAGGATGTGCAGGATATACTGTCAGTAGCAGCAGGCGGAATGACGCTTACTACCACCGTTGAAGGCCGGGAGCGTTTCCCGGTACGGGTTCGTTATGCACGTGAACTAAGGAGTACACCTGACGAAATCCGGAATATCCTGGTTCCTTCGATGACAGGTGTGCAGGTTCCGTTAGGCGAACTGGCCGACATCAGCTATACCAGGGGACCTCAAATGATCCGCAGCGAAAACACTTTTCTGAATGGATATGTGATTTTCGACAAGGTTCCGGGAAAAGCTGAAGTGAATGTTGTTGAAGAAGCCCAGAAATTCCTGAAAGATAAGATAGCTGATGGCGAACTGGTGTTGCCTGCGGGTGTATCGTACACCTTTGCGGGTAATTACGAGCAACAGTTACGTGCGACCAAAAGGTTGTCGATTGTAATTCCCATCAGTCTGATGCTCGTCTTTTTGCTTTTGTATTTTCAGTTTAAAACATTCACCGCCTCCTCCATCCATTTCTCGGGTGTGTTTGTAGCCTTTGCAGGAGGATTTATCATGCTATGGCTCTACAGCCAGCCCTGGTTTATGAACTTTTCGGTTGCCGGTGTCGAAATGAGACATTTGTTTCAGATCCATACCATCAACCTGAGTGTGGCTGTCTGGGTGGGCTTTATTGCACTGTTCGGCATTGCTACCGACGACGGAGTGATCATGGGAACATATATTCACCAGGTTTTTGAGACCATGAAACCACAAACCATCCATGATGTTCGTGAAGCGGTAGTTATTGCAGGTAAAAAAAGGGTACGCCCGGCCATGATGACGGCAGCCGTAGCAATTATTGCCTTATTACCAGTACTCTCGTCCACAGGGAAAGGTGCCGATATCATGGTACCAATGGCCATACCTACTTTTGGGGGAATGGTCATCCAGATCATGACTATGTTTGTGGTACCAATCCTCCAATGTTTCTGGCGTGAAGGGAAAGTAAAAAGAGCAGAACGACAAGTGATAACCTTAAATGATTAAAGCCATGGGAAAAGTAATAATTCATATCATCATGATTACCATGCTTTTAAGTAATGGTTTTGGCTATGCACAGGATTCCGCCAGAGGACCCGGCCCATACCTGGAAATGGCTGCCCGGAACAATCCCCAAATTCAGGCGGCCTACAGTCAATACCTGGCAGCCCTCGAAAAAGTTCCCCAGGTAGGATCACTCCCTGACCCACAGGCATCGTTCGGCTATTTTATTAAACCCATGGAGTTATTGGGAGGCAACCAGGTTGCCAACATCGAACTGATGCAGATGTTTCCCTGGTTTGGAACGCTCAAAGCATCCAGGGATGAGGCCTCTCTTATGGCAAAAGCCAAATTTGAGACTTTCAATAATATCAAAACAGAATTATTCTTCCTGGTTAGAGCAGATTGGTACCAGTTGATGAAATACGACCAGGAGATTGCACTCATCAAAACCAATATCGAATTACTAGAATCGCTTGAGAAGGTAGCCCTGGAGAAATTTAAGGCGCCTGACGGAGATGCTTTATCTCCTACTATGCCCGGAAATGGCACTTCAAACAATACAGCCATGCCTGCTGATGGTGGAATGAACGGCATGAACGCTCAGCAGAATCCGGTACCTCAATCAGCGAAAACGGCGTCCACTGGCATGAGCCCCGGAATGGGCGGACAGGAGTCCGGATTGGCGGATGTTTTAAGGGTAAAGATGGAAATTCTGGAACAGAAGAATAATCTGGCCTCGGTTTCCGACCAAAGACGAACTGAAGAAGCAGCTTTTAATGCCTTGTTGAACCGCGACCTCTCAACACCTGTTCAAATTTCTGATTCTCTGGTTGAGCTTCAACTACCCATAAACAGGCTGGCAATGGCAGAAACCATCCTGAAAAGCAACCCTATGCTGGCCATGCTCGAAAATGAAAACGAATCGTATGCTTTCATGGAACAACGTTCAAAAAAAATGGGATTGCCAATGCTGGGTATTGGTTTGAATTACATGCTTATCCAGAAAAGAAGTGGTAATATGTCGATGATGAATGGTAAAGACATGCTGATGCCAATGGTTGCAGTAACTATTCCGGTTTACCGGAAGAAATATAATGCCATGCAAAAGGAGGCCAGGTTGAGGCAGGAGGCTGGTACCCAACAGACCATTGATATGAAAAACAGCTTATTGGTGCAATATCGCAAGGTTGAACAAGATTTGGATGATGCAGGGCGTAGGGTAGCTTTGTACAAAGAGCAGGCAGATCTGGCCGGGAAAACTACCGCTCTTCTGCTTGCCGGCTTTAGCACGACCGGAAATAATTATGAGGAAGTACTCCGGATGCAGATGAAGGCACTTGACTATGGTTTTAAGTACATCGAAGCCATCGTCGATTACAACACTGCCGTTGCAATGGCTGAAAAACTTATGAATTCGGTAAACTATTAAATCAGGAAACGATGAAAAAAAATAAATTTCTTTCAAACAAATATATTACAGGCAGTCTGTTGGTTATTGCAGGCTTGTTGCTTGGATGGATGTTTTTCCATCATTCAGCTCCTACCGAAAATTCTGAACAGACTGCGTTGCTGGATCAATCCAAAAATGCAAAGCAAATCTGGACCTGCGCCATGCATCCCCAGATTAAAATGGATAAACCCGGTCAATGCCCTATCTGTGGGATGGATCTGATTCCTTTGCAGAGTGCCAATGCCGAAATCGATGAGCAGGCCATCCAAATGAGTGAATCAGCGATAAAACTTGCAGAGGTTCAGACTTCGATCGTTGGAAAAGAAAGGGCCACTAAAGAAGTCTTACTTTATGGTAAGATAAAACCTGACGAAAGGTTATTGCAGTCCCAGACGGCTCATGTCCCCGGAAGGATAGAACAATTATTTATCAATGTTACCGGAGAAGTGGTAACAAAAGGTCAGTTGATCGCAAGGATTTACTCACCTGAACTAATTTCAGCGCAGAAAGAACTTCTGGAAGCCGTGACTATGCAGGATAAATATCCGGCACTCCCGGAAGCTGCCCGTGAAAAACTGAGAAACTGGAAGTTGTCTGACCAACAAATTCACGACATCGAAAGCTCAGGAAAAGTTACATCGACTTTTGACATTTATGCCAATACCTCAGGGATTATCACTTCATTAAAAGTAAACGAAGGCGATTACATAGGCAAAGGAGCCGTTTTATTTGAGGTAGCCGATTTATCGAAAGTGTGGGCTGTTTTTGATGCCTACGAAACAGACCTCCCCTGGATATCGATGGGACAAAAGGTGGAATTTACCGCACAAGCCATTCCTGGCAAGACTTACGACGGAACTGTTTCATTTATCGACCCGGTCATCGAATCTTCAACCCGGATTGCCAGAGTACGCGTGGAACTCAGCAATGTCGGATTCCGGTTAAAACCTGAAATGTTTATCAACGGGATTGTGAAATCAAACTTAACCAAAGCAGGTCAGCAGATCACTATTCCGCAATCTGCAGTGCTATGGACAGGCAAACGTTCCATTGTTTATGTCAAAATACCGGGCACCGAAACACCTGAATTTAAAATGCGTGAAATCACACTTGGACCCTCTGTGACTGATGCTTATGTTATGGAGGATGGCCTGGCAATAGGTGATGAGATTGTAACCAACGGGACTTTCAGTGTGGATGCGGCAGCTCAGTTAGCGGGAAAGCCCAGTATGATGAATCCGGAGGGAGGTAAAATGACGGTTGGAAGTATGCCTGGTATGGACATGGGAAATAATGGCACCAATAAGGAAGAACGGGCAAAACCAGAAATGGATATGGGTACCACTTCCGGAAATAAAGAAAACGAAAAGCAGCCAGCGATGGACATGAAAGACGGATCGAAACCTATGAAAATGGAAAAGCAAATGGTAAAAGTTTCGGGGAATTGCGAGATGTGCAAGGACAGGATTGAAAAAGAGGCCAAATCAGTTAATGGAGTGGTTTTGGCAGATTGGAATGTTGAAACCAAAATGCTGCAGGTAGAATTTGATGCATCAAAAACCACTCTGGACGCCATCCAGAAAGTGATTGCCCTGGCTGGCCATGATACCGGAAAATACAAAGCCCCGGATGATGTTTACAACAAACTGCCCAAATGTTGTTTGTACAGGAAGTGAGAGAATTAATAAATTCAGCGTTCGAAGAAGGCGGATTTGATGTCCGCCTTTCTTATAAATGTTCTGATCGCCTGCAGAAATAAAATAACAAATCTCTTAAAAGGAGCTTCCCTTTATTTTCTTCTTAAGCGCAGTGCATTGGTAATTACTGATACCGAGCTGAAACTCATGGCTGTGGCTGCAATCATAGGACTCAGCAAAATTCCAAAAAAAGGATAAAGCAACCCGGCAGCTATCGGTACTCCAAGCAAATTGTAAAAGAAGGCAAAGAATAAGTTTTGTTTGATATTTCTCATTACCGACCTGCTGAGATCCTTTGACCTGGCAATTCCATTCAGATCTCCTTTTACAAGTGTGATTTCTGCACTTTGCATGGCAATATCCGTTCCTGTACCCATCGCAATGCCAATATCAGCCTTAGCCAGGGCCGGAGCATCGTTTATACCGTCGCCGGCCATTGCCACGATGTGGCCTTGTTTCTGTAATTCTTTAATTTTATTGAATTTGTCGTCCGGCAGGCAATCGGCTTCGAAGCCATCGAGTTGTAACTCCGCGGCAACTGCTTTGGCCGTAATTTCATTATCGCCGGTCAGCATAATGACTTTTACACCCATTTCCTGCAACTCCCGGATGGCTTTGCCAGAGGTTTGCTTGATTTTATCGGTTACACCAACAATACCTTCCACGGTGTTTCCTAAAACCAAATACATTACAGTCTGTCCCGATAGCTGCCATTCTTCGACCAGTTTCTCTTTTTCGGCATTCAGAGATGCTTGAAAGTCCTCAAGGAGACGCAGATTTCCGAGTCCGATCTTCTTCCCGTTATATAATGCCTGAACACCCTTACCAGTGAGCGATTCAAACTTATCCAGATTTATCAGTCCTATGTTTTTTTCCTTTGCTCCTTTCACAATTGCCTCTGCAAGAGGATGCTCACTATTGGTATCGATCGAAGCGGCAAGCATGAGAATGCCTTCGTTGCTAAACTCACCAAAAGATATAAATCCTTTAAGGCTTGGTTTCCCTTCGGTGATGGTGCCAGTTTTATCGATAATTAATGTGTCAACTTTATTCATCTCCTCAATGGCACGAGCATCCTTTACCAGGATACCTGATTGTGCCCCCCTGCCCGTTCCTACCATTATCGACATGGGCGTTGCAAGCCCAAGCGCACACGGGCATGCCACAATTAAAACCGAAACAGCATTAACGAAGGCAAAGACAAGGGAAGGTTCCGGCCCCCAGATTGACCAAATTGAAAAGGTGAGCAGGGAAACCATAACTATAATTTGAACAAAATATTTAGCTACAACATCTGCCAGTTTCTGAATAGGCGCCCGTGAGCGGCTAGCTTCATTCACCATTTCGATGATTCTTGCCAGCAAGGTATCGTTACCCACTTTTTCGGCTTTCATTTCGAAAACTGATTTGCCACTGATTGTCCCACCCGTTACCTTGTCATCTTTCGATTTATCGACAGGCATGGGTTCTCCGGAAATCATGCTTTCATCAATAACGGCTGTACCTGCGGTGATTACTCCATCAACAGGGATTTTCTCACCGGGTTTTACCCTGAGTATATCCCCAACCCGAACATTTTCAAGAGGGATTACCTCCTCCTCACCATTGTGGACAACCCTTGCAACCGGAGGTACAAGGTTAAGCAATGCTTTGATGGCAGAACTGGTTTTACTGTGCGCTTTAAGCTCCATCACCTGACCCAACAGAACAAGTGTAAGTATTACCGCTGCAGCTTCGAAATACAAATGAACATTCCCGTTCATGTCTTTAAACTGTGCAGGAAATAAGCCAGGAAACAAAATACCGAAAACACTAAACAAATAGGCTACCCCAACACCAATGGAAATCAGAGTCCACATGTTTGGCGACCTCCTTCGTATGGAACTCCAGCCGCGTTTAAAAAATTGCCAGCCTGAATAAAATACCACAGGTGTAGCCAAAGCGAACTCTATCCAATTAAGGATTACTTTTGAAACAATGGTTCCCGGATGGAATGAAGGAATAAGATCGGACATGGCAATAACCAGCACAGGTAGGCTCAATGCTACCGCAATCCAGAATTTCTTTGCCATCAGCCGGTAAGATTTTTCTTCTTCGCTGGTTTCGGCTCCCTTTTCGGAAACCAGTGCCATACCACATTTAGGACAGGATCCTGGTTTATCATACTTAATTTCGGGATGCATGGGACAGGCATAAATAATTTTCACCGCACCAATGCTCTCTTCTTTATTAAGGTGCATACCACACACCGGGCAGTCGCCGGGTGTTTCATAGGTTTTATCACCCTCGCAGCGCATCGGGCAGTAATATTTGCCATTACCCGTTCCATCGCCATGATGGTCATGTTTTGGCTGCTGATCGTGTTGACCGGGACCAGGCATTTTGAAATCTTCACCTACAGGAATCAAATGCATATTGCAGACCGGGCAGTCGCCGGGCTGATCGTAAACTTTATCACCCTCGCAGCGCATCGGGCAGTAATATTTGCCATTACCCGTTCCATGTTCATGATGGTCATGTTTTGGCTGCTGATCGTGTTGACCGGGACCAGGCATTTTGAAATCTTCACCTATAGGAATCAAATGCATATTGCAGACCGGGCAGTCGCCGGGCTGATTATAAACTTTATCACCCTCACAGCGCATGGGGCAATAGTATTGATATTCAACCTTCTCGTGATTTTCTAAACCATGTTCCGGCTCTTCACCTTCATCCTGATGAAATCCATTTTTGGTTTCGATATCTGCCGGGACAAGATGCATATTGCAAACCGGGCAGTCGCCAGGTTGGACATAAATCTTATCTCCTTCGCATTTCATCGGACAGACAAAATGCATGCTTTGGTTATCGTTCATTAAATTAATGTTTGTTCAATAAAAAAGAAAACGGCCAGCAAATTACAAAATGTCCCGCTTCTTTTCATCGAATTCTTCTTTACCAATCTCACCTCTGGCATATCTTTCCTTTAAAATGTCGAGGGCTGATTTATGTCCGGGAATCTGTGACCGGTTGTTGTGATCCATTGTTTTTAAAATAACCCACATCAGGATAACGATGATAATCAGACCAAGGAACCAAAACCAGCCCATTCCCATACCCCATCCATGTTCACCAAATCCATACATTATGATGCCTCCCATTCTTTTTATTTATTCCTCATATTTTCAGGCATCATTTCGTCTTGCATCATTTCAGCCTGCTTGTCCATCAAGGTTTGCAATTTTGCTTTTTGTTCATCTGTAAGCAAGGCTTTCATTTTGCCAGCGGTTTCATAAGCTGCCACCTTTTCATTGATCTGGATATCGGCACAATCTTTCATTTGTTTTCTAACCTCATCGGCTGAAGCATTGCTCTTCATCAGACCCTGCATATTCCTTTGCTTTTTAGCCAGGACGGCCTGAAGATCGATCTGTTGCTTTTTATAGTTTGCCTGCATATCTATCAACTTTTCGACCTGGTCCTGACTTAGCGACAACTGTTCTTCCATATCGGGCAGTCTGTTAACCATCATCATATACTTTTGCATAGGCATCTCCTGGTCCATCATGTTCCCGCACATAGGGCACATTCCTCCCTGCATCATATTCCCCTGCATCATACCCATCCTGTTTTCCTGCATATTGCCCTGCATATTATGCTGCATAAACTCCTGCTGCATCCGTTTTTGTTGCTCCTGTTTCTGATTCATCCCCTGTTGGATTTGAGCACTGGCTGTCAGCCCGGCAAACAACATGAAGACGAATAAAATAATTCCTGATTTTTTCATAATTACTTCTCCTTATTTTATTTTTAATAATAATTAGTTGTCCATTCTATTGAGATTTCTTTATGAAGCCTCAAGTATGTTCGAAAATGAGTCTCAGATAGACTTCTATGCTAATCCGTGATCCGGAAACACCGCATTTCCAGCATCCTGCTCAGAGAATGATTGCCAGTTTTTACACCGATCAGAATATAATTGAAGTTACCGGCATCCTAAGCTATTAAAATACGTTGCTGTTTTTTAGCCAAGTGGAGCCAAATGCATATTGCAAACGGGACAAAGTCCCGGTGAAGCATAAGTCTTGTCGCCTTCACACTTCATCGGGCACTGATAAACCGCCCCTGATGAAGAACTACTCCCACGGCCATGACCATGTGCCTGGTGATGTCCTTCACCATGTGTATGCGTTTCGTGAGTTGCATGTTTTTGATTGGATCCGAATACTTCATTTGACTTTTCCATTGTGATTTAATTTTTATGTGGTATTTATCATTAAAAATTATTTGTTTCGTACCAGGTTAACCTCTCGTTACACAAGTAACCGTATAATCCCGTTAAACATTTAACAAGCATCAATTCCTGTTTTATCATTTGCAGTACATTAACATAAAACGCTGTCCCTCTCATTCATTATGACCAATAAGCATGTAAAGAACCAATGTTTTGTAAACCAATAAGTGTTTAAAGATTAATTTATTAAACGGTAAAAAAACAATTTAATTCAGGGTTGGTTTCGTAATTTCACATTATTTAACCTACTTTGCGGGTTTCGATAAAGTGAGCCTTGAAACCATTTCATAATGGCGGCCGGTAAATTTATACCCACCTCAGTGTTTAAATTATTTAATGAAGGATTTCGTTCGTGACAAAGAAAAGTAAATGCAAGCTCAATTGACAGAATAAGTATTAGCAGAGCTAACAAAACATTATGGCAGGCTAAAAAAATGATGACATTGGGGGTCCGGCCCACCTCCTTTCTACAAAACAAAAGTTAAAGATTCCTTATCCGCAGAAAAGCTGCGGTTTCACCACTATCCGATTTCAGGATAATTTCGTCCTGCTTGAATGAAACGATTGTACTTGTAGTCATTCTGTTTTTTAAACGTTCGTTTTGCACACCGGTAATTTGCAAGCTAAGTTTGCTACCATTGATATTCCATGTTCCTTCAACCGTTCCATCTGCACCTTGCGAAAGCGTATTGGAAATAAACCCTGTGGGATGCAATTCGCAGACGAAAGTGCTGTCGGGTTTAAAATACAAGGTTTCTTTCAAATTGCCGACCGTACCCTGCCATTTCCCCAAAATCCCATTAGAATATTCTGCCTCCGGAATGGGTGCAAGATTGGTGGTACAGCTGGTCAGGTTAAACCCAACAATTACGAGTGTAACTAACCATGTCAGGGACTTAAAACTTGTTTTCATGATATTAATTCCTTTTTATTCGTGATTATTCTGAGTTAAATTTCGAATTATTTGCCACAACTTCCATCAACTTATCGAACACAGGTTTGCTTATTTTCTCTTTCCAAAAATAATCATTTACCGGAATCGTGAACCACCAACGAATTCTCGTAATAAGTACTTCAACTTTTTCAAAAAGTTCTTCAACTTATTATGCAAGCATATTTTCTTTTTAAAATCAGCGCTTATTCTTATGGTAAAAGCATGCAGGGACCAGAAATTTCGAAGCCATTACTTACTCTGTTCTTCTGTTTAAGAAAGAATTGTTTTTGCATGAGCCCCCATAAAAATATCCATCCGAAAACATGATCGAAAAACTTTAATAATTTATCGTTGTTTTATTATATCTTTAGCCCTAAGGAGGCCAATTCCAGGGAAGTCGACAAATAATTCCTGTGCAGAATACTTCGGATACCTAAATCCCTTGCAACATCCACAAACAAGGCTGTGTTTTCGATATATACAACGTTTTCGACCGGTACCTGGGCAATATCCAGCGCCATCCTGAAAATATCAGCATCGGGCTTTCGGAAATGGATAAAACATGACGATATATAAAAGTCCACAAACCGGTTCAAATTAAATTTCAGAATGCGGTGCTCATTTAACTCCCTTGCTTCGTTGTTGACTACGGCTATTTTCAGCTTGTTCTTTACCTTCAGCTTTATAATAAACTCAATCATTTCGGGGTAAGGTGTGGATTGATTAAACATAAATTCCTGAAACTGATAGGCTGTAAATGCACGCTTCTGATAAAATACTACCCGGTTTAAGTATTCGTTCAGGGTAAGTTTTCCTTCTTCAAAAGTGACGAAGGTGAGATGATGTCTTTCTTCCAGGTCACTATAATCCAAATCGAATTTTTCAGCAGCCAGTCTGCGCGACTCATGTCCCCATCCGTTCGAAAGTATTACGCCACCAATATCCAGAAACAATGTTGAAACAGGACTTATTTTTCTCATTTTTTTTCATTTTTCTCGGCTAATTCAGTTGGTACCGGCCAATGATGTCCTGGATTAAATAAACGATTGGCTTCTTCCGGCCCCCAGGTACCTGAAGCATAGTTTGGAAAATCGACCGGAGGGTGTCCCGGCCAGGTATCAAGGATTGGCATTATTATTCGCCAGGCCGCTTCAACCTGATCGGCGCGCATAAAAAGGGTGGCATCATTGTTCATCACGTCCCAGAGTAATGTTTCATAAGCATCGGGTATCGGTATTGAAAAGCTTTCCTGATAATTAAAACGCATAGTTACAGGCTGTAACAATAGTTTTGTACCTGGTTGCTTTGCCTGAAAACGAAGCACTATCCCTTCATCAGGCTGAATAGAAAGAACCAGACAAGAGGTCTGCCAATCGAAAGTTGCATCGGCAGGAAAGGATTTGTGAGGCACTGCACGAAATTGAATCGTAACCTCTGAAACCTGCCTTGGCAGACGTTTTCCTGTCCGCAGGTAAAAAGGCACATCCTGCCAGCGCCAGTTATCAACAAACAGCTTTAAGGCAACATAGGTCTCGGTGAGCGAATCTTTCGATACTTTACATTCTTCGCAATATCCAGATACTTCTTTGCCACCTATGTAACCCTTTCCATATTGTCCTCTAACCACCGAATTATGTACGAGCTCATGTGTTATTGGCCGTATGGCATGCAAAACATCCACTTTTTTGTTACGTATTTCATCAGCATCAAATGAAACCATTGGTTCCATGGCAACCAGACAAAGCAACTGCATCAGGTGATTTTGTACCATATCCCGTAATGCTCCTGCTTTTTCATAATACTCTCCACGGTGTTCAACACCCAAATCTTCGGCAACTGTAATGGTTATATAATCAACGTACCTTCTGTTCCAGATTGGTTCGAAGAGCGGATTGGCAAACCGGAACGCAAGAATATTTTGTACGGTTTCCTTACCCAGATAATGATCTATTCTGAAAATCTGAGATTCGATGAAACTATCCGTTAGTATCTGATTTAGTTTTAAGGTTGATTCAATGTCATGCCCAATGGGTTTCTCAACCACGATACGTGTCCTTTCGAGATCGTTTGCCAGTCCTGCTTTTTTAAGATGTTTGGGAATTTCTCCAAACATGAGCGGTGGTGTAGCCATGTAAAAAATAATCTGGATTTTGGCATTCCACTCTTTTTCCAGTTTTAAGCACTGCTGTTTTAATAAGCTATATATGTCGGGTTTGGTAAAGTCACCCTGTATGTAATAAATATGCCTGGTAAATCTTGACCAAACCTTATCGACACCCTCAGCATTTCGTGAAAACTTTTCAATTCCTTCATGGAAACGCTGATGCAATGTTTTATCGTCGAGTTCTATCCTATCCAGAGCTATGATAGAAAAATCATCAGGCATATTTGAATCCTGAAACAGGTCGAAGAGAGATGGCACTAATTTTCTCCATGTCAGATCACCTGATCCGCCAAAAATAGCAAATACTGTTGGGGGTAGCTTTACATTTGTTTTCATTTTGATCCTTTCAGCCATTCAGTGTGATAGGTTCCTTTTGCATCAATACGCTCATATGTATGGGCACCAAAATAGTCGCGCTGTGCCTGAATAAGGTTAGCAGGCAACCAGGAACTGCGGTAAGCATCGAGATAACCAAGAGAAGCCATCATAGCAGGTACAGGAATTCCCATAGAACTGGCCTGGCTTACGATCTGACGCATATCTTCCAGATTTTCATTGATCTTTTTTGAGACAGAAGGATCGAGCAGTAGATTCATAAGATCATGTTTGTTCTGAAAAGCCGTCCTGATATCCTCCAACAAGGCTGCACGAATAATACAGCCTCCTCTCCATATCCGGGCAACGGCTTCGGGATTAAGATGATATCCGTACTTTTTTGACGCTATGGCAAGAAGAGCAAATCCCTGGGCATATGTGGTGAGCATCGACACATAAAATGCATTACGCAATTGAATCAGAAACTTATTTCTGTCACCACTGAAATTGATTACCGGAGTATGATAGATCCGTGATGCCATGTCCCGCTCCTTCTCAAATACCGACAAATCACGCATACTTACTGCTATATCAATAGTCGGAAGAGGTACCTGTAATTCCATGGCACTCTGCGAAGTCCACATCCCGGTTCCTTTTTGCCCGGCCACATCAAGTATCTCATCGATCAATCGTTTGCCTGTTTGCTTATCTGCAATGCCAAAAATATCGGCAGTAATTTCGATGAGGTAGCCACTCATCTCATGATGATTCCATTCGTTAAAAGTTTTTTTAAGTTCATCGTTAGAGAAACCCAGAGCCTGCTTCATAAATGCATAGCTTTCAGCGATTAACTGCATCATCCCATATTCGATGCCATTATGCACCATTTTTACAAAATGTCCGGCCGATAATGGACCCAGCCAGGTTACACATGGCTCCCCATTCACCTTTGCTGCAACTGCCTCAAGGACCTGTCTGACACGTTCATATGCTTCCTGCTGCCCCCCGGGCATAATACTTGCACCATGCCTTGCTCCTTCTTCTCCTCCCGATATTCCCATTCCCATAAAGAGAATTCCATTGTTCTTTAGCCTGATGGTTCGCAGATCGGTGTCTTTAAAATATGAATTGCCTGAATCTATTATAAGATCATCTTTCTGAAGAAGTGGTGACAATTCATTTATAACCGAATCAACCGGTGCTCCTGCAGGAACGAGTAAAATGACCGTACGAGGTCTCCGTAGCATTGAGATAAATTGGTTAAGGTTATCCGTGCAATGAATATCCCTTTCTTCTGCCTCTATCCGTAAAGTATCAACTTTGGTAATATCTTTGTCGTAACCGGCTACCAAGAAACCTTGATCAGCCATATTTAGCAGCAAATTACGTCCCATGACACCCAGGCCTATCATTCCTATTTCATATCGTTGTTTTATATTTCTGTTTTGCATGATAAAAAAATTAATGTTGCCAATGAATAAGTGTAAATTCAAGGGGAATTGAAATACCCTGAATATCCGGAATTATTCTCGGGGTATAATCCGATACGACTCGTTCAGAAGTCACATCAGCCTGATAAAAGTATCCACCGGATAATGCTTCTGAATTTAAAACCCGGTCCATTTTTGTAATGACAGGTGTTTCACTGTTAATTCCGTCGGCATATAATTCGAGTTTGACCAAACCCGGGTCAAGATCATCCAGGAAAACCTGAACATCGAACGTATGCTTATTGCCAGCAGTTGTTACCTTAACCTCTCCAAAACGCACCAAATCCCATTTTTTCGTTAACAGCTCCATAATCTTTGTTAATTGTTTTCCCTTTGCGGCATTATCATCCGAACGATTAAAATATTCTTTAGCTGCCGGCAGATAGTGTTGTTCGGTATATTCCCTTACAGTCCTGTCGGCTGAGAAACGTGGCGTCAGTTGTGCCATGCTCTTCCTCATCCTCGATATCCAGGCTACTGGTAAACCCTTGTCGTTACGATTATAAAATTCTGGCACAACCTGATTTTCAAGAATATCATAAAGTTGTTCAGCTTCCCTTGCATCGGTTGCTACAATGTCGTCGTGTTCTTTTCCGTCTCCCAGGGCCCATCCAACTTCCGGATTATAGGCCTCTGCCCACCAACCATCAAGTTCCGAAAGATTAATCCCTCCGTTTACCAGCACCTTCATACCACTTGTTCCGCTTGCTTCCCAGGGGCGGCGAGGTGTGTTTATCCATACATCAACTCCCTGAACAAGATTTTCGGAAATATGCATATCATAATCACTCAGGAATATTACAGGTGGATGTGTACTGTATTGCCGTATAAATTGTATCCATTCCCTGATTAAATCCTGGCCCACACCATCAGCCGGATGAGCTTTACCTGAAATGATGAGTTGCACGGGGAACTCAGGATTGGTCAACAGTCGGAACAGGCGTTGTGAATCGTGCAGGAGTAAGTTGGGTCGTTTGTAGCTTGCAAAACGACGGGCAAAACCAAGTGTGAGAATATCAGGGTCAAACAAATGTTTAGCCTGTTCAGCCAATCCGGCTGAATAACCTGATCCAAGCAATTGTTTCGAAAATCGGTCTCTTGCAAATTCGATTAGTGCTTTGTTGGCGCGTGTACGCATCTTCCAGAGTTTTTCGTCAGAAACTGTTTGAATTTCCTCTTCGATGGTTTTATTCATCCCCAGCCAACGGTCCTTACCGCAAGCATCAGTCCATATTTCATCAGCTTCCACAGAGTCCCATGTTGGCATGTGCACACCATTAGTTATATAGCCTACAGGTATTTCGCCTCCCGGCCATTTTGGAAAAAGTGGTTCGAACAAATAACGGCTTACCTCACCATGAAGTCGGCTTACCCCGTTTACAGCCCCACTACCCCGAATAGCCAGATAAGCCATATTAAACGGTTCCAATTCATTCCGCGGATCCTTGCGTCCAAGCGCTAACAATTGCTCACGGGTAATACCAAGCTTCTGTTCGGCATACTCCCCAAGGTACTGATTGATTAGCGAGGGTGAGTAACTGTCAAAACCGGCTGCAACTGCTGTATGCGTAGTGAAGAGATTTCCGGCCCTGGTTGTGTTAAGCGCAACATCGAAGGGTTGACGGGTGTCATTCATAAAGCTGTACGCCCGTTCCAGTATTGCAAAAGCAGCATGTCCCTCATTCAGATGGCATACCTGGGGCTGAATGCCCAATTCTTTAAGAAGACGCCATCCTCCTATTCCGAGTACAAGTTCCTGTTTTAGCCGCAGTTCGGGACCTCCACCGTATAGCTCACTCGTTATACCACGATGTGCCGGGAAATTTGCTGCATCATTGCTGTCCAACAGATAAAGTTTTATTCTTCCAACCTGCACCTGCCAGGCACGCAACCAGACTGAATAACCGGGTAAGTCGATTTCCATCCGTAACCATTCTCCATTGGATTGACGCAAGGGAATCACAGGTAATTGTCCGGGATCGTTATACGGAAAAAGCGCCTGTTGTTCTCCATACTTATCAATCACCTGACGAAAATAGCCCTGCTGATAAAGTAACCCTATCCCTATAACAGGGACTCCTAAATCGCTTGCTGCCTTGAGCTGATCACCTGCAACATTTCCCAAACCTCCTGAATAAATTGGAAGTGCTTCACTTAACATAAATTCCATGCTGAAATATGCTACACCCGTAAGCGCAGACCCGGCGTAATTCTGCTGAAACCAGGCCGGACCTTGTATAGCCTCCTCCCTGGATTTGATAAGACCATCAACTTTTTTACAAAAGACCGGGTCGGCCATGATTTTCTCAAACCGGTTTCTTGAGACGGTCTGCAGAACTACCCAGGGATTATGCGTTAATTCCCAAAGATCAGGCTCAAGCTGACTCCATATTTCGTCGGCTTCATGATTCCATGAAGATCCCATATCCAAAGCAAGCCCCATGAGTGAATCGAAAACCTCCGAACCTATTGGCAATAAACTGTAAAGCGGCTTGCTGATGTCTGTTTTTTCGTTCATGATTTTGTATTATCGTTGTATAATGATTCAATTACTGTTGTTGCAACCCTGGCAGCAATGAGTTGAATGAAATATAAAAGCTTGTTTCTCCAGTTCACAATTACCCGGTTCAACGGCATACATTTAGTTTTTATATATTTAGAATTGGTTTTAACGGGTGATCTGCCGATCGGCTTATCGCTTGTGTTAATCCTTTCATTCCTGTTCTTATTGTTATAACTTCGACTTGTTTGCCACGGCCTCCATCAATTTATCGAAGGAGTCAATAAATTTCCTTACGCCTTCATTTTCCAGTTTTTTGGTAATATTCTTAATATCAATTCCCAATTCCGTTAATTCAGACATCACCCAAAAGGCCTTATCCAGTCCGGTTTCGAGCTGAAGGGAAGGGTTTCCATGATTACGATAGGCTTCCAGTGTTTCAGGTGGGAGTGTATTTATCGTATCTGGTCCTATGAGTGCTTCAACATACTTTACATCACTATATGAAGGGTCTTTGGTGCTGGTACTGGCCCACAGCAGCTTTTGGGGCGATGCACCCAGTTTAAGAAATTGCTCACTTCCGAAGGTTTCTTTATAAAAATTATAGGCAATTTTTGCGCTTGAAATGGCAACCTGTCCGAGGATGTTTGTTGCAAAATGTGCCTGCTCCCCACCTAAAGCAGCAAATTCGTCTTCCTTCGGATCAATAGCAACATCAATCCGGCTTAAAAAGAAACTGGCTACCGATACAATATTATTTACAGGTTTCCCCTGAGCGATGCGATCTTTGATACCGGCGATATATGATTTTACAACAAGTTTGTATCTCGCGATTCCGAAAAGCAGGGTAACATTAACATTGATGCCTTCGCTGATGAGTTGCCGGATGGCAGGCAGGCCTGCAGCCGTTGCCGGAACTTTGATAAGCACATTGGGCCTATTCAATGCTGCCCATAGCCGGCGGGCCTCCTCAATAGTACCCTGGGTACTGTGTGCCAGATGGGGATTTACCTCAAGGCTGACGAAACCCTCCTTACCTTTTGTTTTTTCATACACCGGTCTGAAAGTGTCGGCGGCATTCCTTACATCCTGCTGACTGAGTGATTCGTAGATGGCTTTTACACCTTGACCTTGAAAAGCCATTGTACGAATTTCGTGGTCGTATAGATCACTTTTTGCGATTGCTTTCTCAAAGATGGATGGATTCGAGGTCATCCCTCCCAGCCCATCTTCCAGGATTGAACGTAAAAGCTCTCCGCTGCTGATGAAATCGGCACGGATATAATCGAGCCATACCGACTGACCTAATAATTCCAGTTTCTTTAAAGGATTGTTCTTTGCCATGATTATGCCTCCATTTCAATTATTATAAAAAACCATTTATCATCTATTCTGTAGTTCCTCCCGAAAACTCCAGGTGTCGAAAGACAGACCAGAAAATATTCCGGAAACTCCACCAAATAATGACTGAGCCCGATTCAAACCGGTCATTTATTCCGGTACATTGCTTTGCTTCATTATCGTCTATATCCACCAGCTACTCGTTTTTGTGTTTCAGTGTATAAAACAAAAAAAAATATCGAATGTTAGACACTTTTACTAACGATTATGATTTATTAAGGAAATCGGATGGAAAATTGGCAGGCTGGAAGAATGGAATTATGGAAAACTGGAAAAGAGGAAAGATGGAAAACTTGAATATTGGAAAATGGAATGTTGCAATATTGGGCCTGCCGGCGTGACCTTGTCAGGCAGGTATTGAATATTGAACCGCGGAAGGGTTGAAATTCAATATGATGTCTTATCCTGAAATGAGCAATATTTCAGTCGAATTGCCCGGTTATTTTGTTGGGGAATCCAGGTAGATTGCTGAGTTGAAAAGTGTTAGAAAGCAGGCTTTTTTAATCCTGTATTGGATAGCTCATCCTATACTCATCTTATACTCATCCTATACTCAAGGTCTGCTATTCAACCGCTGAAAATTTGCAGGCAGTTTGGGCGAAAATATAACTAAAACCGTGTCTTCACGAAAAGGCAATAGTGCAATTGCAGGGAACAATGGAAAATTGAAATAATAGGTTGGAAAGATGGAACACTGGGCGGAAGTACTGTGAAAATCCATATATTCGCTTTAATATCCTGTTAAAAGGTTACCGTAATCCCGATGATAAACCCCATTGAAAAAGTCTTTATCTTCAAATCAGTATCATCTTTATAAACCATCCTGCTCATCCCATAAACCAATTGGGTGTCGAAAGCTACATTTTCGGTAAAAAAAGCGGAAACTCCAACCCCGGCGTCTGCAATGATTACACCATAGGTATCGTCGTATGGTGTTCCAACATTAGATTTGGTCTTGGCTTTAAGATATCCGAAATCAAAATTGAAATATGGCCTTACCTTTGAATCATTGAAATAATATCTGATAAAAGGTGCAATACCATATGACATTTCAACAGTACTTATAAGATCCTCCGAATTCTTCGAATATTCCAATGGAACCGACAAGCCTAAAGCAAAATTATTGCCAACAAATACGCCTATTGATGGCTCGAATGAAATTTGCTTTGTTTTCGTCATTTTCAACATTTTACCATCATATTCAAGGGTATTGCTGCTGAAAAGAACAGAAATATTGGAACCAGTGGTTACCAAAACTTTTCTTTTTTCAGTTTGGGCATTTGCGATCAGCACATTCAAACAAATAAATACTACAATATTAAATCGTTTCATCATCAGATAATATTTGGTTTATTCCTCATCATCATTATATTTCTTAAACTTGGTTAACAGGAGCTTACCAACTGTTTCAGGTAAGTACCAATACGATCAGCCATCATTTCGTGATATTGTTCGTTTACGTGTATTCCGTTTTTTTGCAATACTTCTTTTCCTTTATAATTAACATCCAAACCATTAATATAATGAATTCCCGGAAAGGAATTTCTCATTTTGTAATCCAATTCTTTGGATAAGTGTGGCTCATATTTGGTGTTTGCCCTCAGATTAGGACCAAGAAGTATTAATTTTATATTATTGTTGCTACAGTATTGAATGATTCTTGCTACCAATTCGACATTCTTTTTTAAAGCATAGGATTTGTTTCCAAATAACTCTCCGATCCGATAGTTGAAATCAATCAGGAATTTATAAAATACTGCTTCCTTTTGTTTTCTACCATAATTATATTTTCTGCTTAAAATCAAAATATCGTATTTTTCGGGATTAACAATTTTAAACACTGGCATATTCAATGAGTGTTTTATAGTTCCTTCGTTATCAATATATTGATAATAAAACTTAACAAGTCTTAAATAGGGTTCAGGTCGAATACTAAATATTAAAATGTTAATCGATTTGTGGCCATTGAGTTTTTTGATCTTATCCATCACAGTCGATAACCGTTCATACCTGATAATATCTGTCTGTAACTCAATATTAAAAAAAGATTCAATTTTCTTTTTCGCCTTTGTCAGGAAAATATCTTCATAAAGTATATTATGTTGAACCGGGAAACAGCCACCAACAAATGCTAAACTGACTTTTTCCTGGCTTTTACGAGACAAATATTTTTTAGCACTAAGGTATTCCTGGATAGAAATGATACGGTTTAAGCACTTTGACAAGCCTTGGCCAGTATTGAATTTTTCAAAATTATAGATCAATTCTTCCAAATAATCGTTAGTCGGGTATGATTGGCACCTGTTATTCAATAATTTATTAAAGTCTTGGTTGTTGTGCATTGGAGGATGTAAGCACAGTTCTGTATGTGTGCTTGTTAGTGAAACCAGGCCGAAATTATTGTTTGTGATTTTGTTTAAATGGTCAATCATGGCACAAAAAAAATCTGGATTTTGCAAGGAAAGATAAGGCGAGTTTATAAAACAAATATTATTCCTGTTAGTTTTTGACACAATTTTATAAATCCATTTCCAGTATTCAAAATTTTCCTGGTGGAAAAAAGGTAAATTGTTCAAACTCATATTATAATCACAATGTCCAAAAGCGATATTTCTAATATGATTCACCTTTATAATTTCATCAATATTATTTAATCCGATCCTATTTTCAATAACCGGTATTATCTCTTTGTAAATGATTTTATTATCCTCAAGCTTCCTGATAACAGCAGATAAATCTTTTGCTCCCTCAATTTTTGGAATAAATATTGAATGAATATGTATTCCTTTTATTTTTACGATGTCCTTTTGAAATTCAACTTTATCTTTTGCATTCAATCGTATGCCAATCTTTATCCGATCCTCGATATTGGTTGTAAGCGAAACGAAGTATTCCCGATGTTTTTCCTTTAAACTACTTGTTTTATCTTCATTCAGACTGTCCTGTATCCCATCTTCAAAGTCAAAGCACACAATCAGATTATCGTTGCCATAATTCCTCAAATGGTCAATTTTTGTGTCTTGATTATATTTAATAAACTGGTACACTTTCATTTTTGAGAAGCGTCATTATTCAGCCTGTTGCCGCATTTTTGGTGTAAATTTCCGGTTGTTGGACTGGTTTATACTATTAAGTGGTTCATTATTAACTAAAATGATTTTTCAATCTTACTTACACATTTATCTCGACTGTTCCAATCATTATCCTTTTTCATGCATGTTTGCCGAACGCATTGTAAAAGTAAACCATTTTTCAAATATCCAAATGATGCGGTTGATTTTTTATTTGATCAAATCCAAGCCGGCCAAATTCCTGATTTGTAATTTAGTTCGTAAACAACTACTGCTTAGCTTGTAACCAATTGATTAAATGCATTTAAACAAATTATATCTCGATAAATTCAAATTCAAATTCCTTGAATCTGCAAGCAATCCCGACGTGGGAAACTTTAGTAAAAAATATATTTAGTAGTGTCGCATTTTGAAATTTGACACCATAAAAAGAACAATTTTCAAAACGACTGTTCTCCATAGTTCCTTCAAAAATAATATCCTGAACTGCCATTTCAAAAAGGATAGTCCCATTCAACTTTGCTTTTTCTATTGTATTTTTACCAAATCCTCCATTTTTAAATTCCGCATCTGTAAAATCTGCTTCTATAAAATCACAATTTTCAATATAGCTTTTTGAAAATTTAATGCCTTTTAGTGAACAGTTTCTGAATTCATTCTTATTAAAAATTGAATTCTGAATCTGGCTGTTACTCATGTCAGAGTTTGTAAAGTCACAGTTAAACACATTATTGCTATTAAGAAAAAGTCCCGACATCTCCGAACCAATAAACAAACACCTTTGAATATTAGTAGAACTTAATTTTTCGTGTAAACTTTTTAGTCCAGAAAAGTCGCCGTCGGTCAAGTTTAATTTTGACATATCCCAACTTGGCTTTTTTTTTAGTTTTTAACAACTCATTTGAATTATTATTAGTTTTCTCTAAAACTGTCGTTTCTGCATCAACAGTTTGAAAATTTTCAGAAAAATAATTGAGGTCTACACCCAGAATTTCCGCAAGGCGATTTAATGTTGTAATGTCAGGCATTGACTCACCTCTTTCCCATTTTCCATCTGCCTGTGGGCTTATGGCTATATGTTTTGCTAACTCAGCTTGAGAAAGGTTTTTGTTTTTCCTTGCTGTGGCAATTTTATTACCTATTATATTTGAATTTATCATTTTAGTACTATTTAATCTTGCAGTTACTTAATGTTACTATTTCTCTTACAGCATCAGCCACTGCAAGAAAGTCTTTTTTTAGAATATGGTCGTGGTTGCTTTTTACTTTAGCCTTGATTTTGATGTTGGTATTTCGTTCTACCACTGCATTTACTCCTGCCCGGATGACCTCTTGTTCGTCACCCTTACTACCTAAAGATGAACCTGAAGCAAGTACATATAGGGTTGGTACTGTGATTTTATCTACAACAGGGTCCAGCTCTTTTTTACTTGCTACCCAACCAAGTTCAATATTTATCTCTGCCATTTTTGAAGCAGACAATCTTGGTGTAATACCCGTTGGACGAAGAAGCCACATTAAAGGATTTAACCATCGAAATAGCTTTCTTATTCGTGTTGCCATTTCTGGTGACATCCAGTCATAAGGTTGTGCACCATCAACTAGCACTGCTCCATAACAACGGTCAGGATTAAGACTAGCCCAATGAGCTGCAATAAAAGCACCGTAGGACCAACCAATCACTATACAATTTTTTATTCCTCTTGCAGCTAAAACAACATCTACATCACGAACACAAGCCTCAAAAGAATAGTCAGAAGATGTACCTGATTTTCTACCTCTTGCTCTTTCATCATAAGTGATGTGCCTAAAGCCAGAACCTAGTTCAGCAATGACTTTTCTCCAGTAATTCTGAGTAGCAAACTGACCATTTAAGTATATCAAAGGAATTCCAGTTCCTCCAGTGTCGGTGACAAACAATGCTGTGTCATCAACAGGTAACATCCCAGTCCAAGCTTGGTGAACTTGATTATTACTTTTAATTGCTTCGGCAGTTTTATTGCCTACTGATTTTAAATTTAGCATCTTTATTTAATTTTAAAATTTGATGCTACAAAGTTATTTAGTCCCCTTGTCGTTATGCAAATAAAGTTCACTACTATTAGTTTCCTTTACACTACTTTCTGTTGTATTCCAACAACTATACATTGTTTTTGAATCTTTTGTTAATTTCCTTTTCGATTTTGTCATCGATTGTCGTGGTTGTGTGGTCGTCTAACATTCTAACTAACGTTTTTGTAACATATTTATATTCTGATATTTATACTTTCCATTTTCTCATGGCATTTTCTCTAATTTATCACGAACGTTAGCTTTGGAAGTCAATGTCGTGGTATAGGGTGGATTGCTGGTAATCGAGTCGCGCGAGGGAATTTCACCCTCACGTTCTCACGGAACCGTGCTTGAAACTCTCGCTTCACACGGCTCTTCTTGTTTAATCACAAAAGTGTGAACACTTTACGGATTTACCAATT
>Ga0172371_10002336_pt1 | contig 30165 bp, 28 predicted proteins | sample Lak12m_FD_114543 | JGI IMG/M metagenome (GOLD analysis project Ga0172371, IMG submission 114543) | Freshwater microbial communities from Kabuno Bay, South-Kivu, Congo - kab_022012_12m | ecosystem: Environmental > Aquatic > Freshwater > Lake | place: Democratic Republic of the Congo: South-Kivu...
ATCGAGACGGCCGGCCGCCAGGCGCTTCAGGATGTGGAGCGCATGCTCGGCGTCCTGCGGGCCGAACACGACGACGTGCTGGCCGCCCAGCCCGGGATCGGGCAGTTGCCGGCCCTGGCGGAGCGGGTCGCCGAGGCCGGCCTGCCGGTCACGGTCACCACCGAGGGGGCTGCGACGGCGCTGCCGTCCAGCATCGATCTGACCGCCTACCGCATCGTGCAGGAGGCCCTCACCAACTCCCTCAAGCACGCCGGCCAGGCTCGCGCCACAGTCACCGTGAGATACGCTGGCACCGGCATCGAGCTGGAGGTCGTGGACACCGGCCGCGGGGCCGCCGCGCCGGCGCCGACCACGGAGGGCGGCCGCGGCATCCCCGGCATGCGGGAGCGGGTGGCCGTGTTCGGCGGCCGCCTCGACGTCGGCCCGCTCCCCGGCGGCGGCTTCCGCGTGTGGGCGTGGTTGCCCACGGAGGCTCGGACGCCATGACGGCGATGAGGAGGTACGCATCATGCCCATCCCGGTGGTGATCGTCGACGATGAGCAGCTGGTCCGGGCCGGTCTGCGCATGATCGTCGAGGCCGAGCCCGACATCGAGGTCGTCGGCGAGGCCGGCGACGGCGCCGAGGCCGTGCGCCTGGTGGAGCGCCTCGACCCGCAGGTGGTGCTCATGGACATCCAGATGCCGGGCATGAACGGCATCGAGGCGACCCGGGCCATCGGGGCACTGGGCCGTGAAGAGAGCTCCCGGGTCCTCATCCTCACGACCTTCGACCTCGACGAGTACGTCTACGAGTCGCTGCGCGCCGGCGCCTCCGGCTTTCTGCTCAAGCGCACGCCGGCCAACGAACTCGTCCACGGCATCCGCGTGGTCGCCGCGGGAGAGGCGCTGCTGGAGCCGTCGATCACGCGTCGCCTGCTCGAGACCTTCGCCAGCCGCGGCGCGGCCGGCGCCGCCGAGACCCGCACGCTCGCCGAGCTCACCGATCGTGAGCGCGAGGTGCTGGGCCTCATCGCGCGCGGTCTCTCCAACACGGAGATCGCCGAGCTGCTCTTCCTCTCTGAGGGTACCGTCAAGACGCACGTGAAGCGGATCTTCGCCAAGCTCGGCGTCCGCGACCGGGCCCAGGCGGTGGTCTTCGCCTACGAGGTCGGGCTCGTGGAGCCTCAGCGCGGGTAGACGGCGTGCCGCCGCACGAAGAGCGGGCGCTCGGCGCAGGCGACCATCTGACGCGCAACCGGGCCGCCTGGGATTCCTGGGCCGCCGACTACGTGAAGCCCGGCGAGACCGCCTGGGCGGCCGGGGAGCCCACGTGGGGCATCTGGTCGATCCCCGAGAGCGAGCTGCACCTGCTGCCGGACGACCTGGCGGGCAAGGACGCCGTCGAGCTGGGCTGCGGCACCGCCTACGTGTCCGCCTGGCTGGCCCGGCGCGGCGCGCGGCCCGTCGGCATCGACCTCTCGAGCGAGCAACTGGCCACCGCGCGCCGCCTGCAGCGGGAGCACAGTCTCACGTTCCCGCTCATCGAAGGCAACGCCGAGGACCTGCCGTTCCCCGACGAAAGCTTCGACCTGGCGATCTCCGAGTACGGCGCCTGCCTGTGGGCGGACCCCTACCGCTGGGTGCCGGAGGCCGCCCGCGTGCTGCGCCCCGGCGGCCGTCTCGTCTTCCTCACCAATGGCCTGCTGATGATGCTCTGTACTTCCACCGACGCGGACCAGCTGCCCGGCGACCGGCTCCTGCGGGACCTCTTCGGCATGCATCGCTTCGAGTGGCCGAAGGAGCCGGAGGTCGAGTTCCACCTCGGCCACGGCGACTGGATCCGGCTCCTGCTGCGGAACGGGCTTGCCGTCGACGACCTGATCGAACTGCGGCCGCCGGCCGGCGCGAGCACGGTGTTCACCGACATGGTCACCCTGGACTGGTCCCGCCGCTGGCCCTGCGAAGAGGTCTGGAAGGCCGGCAAGAACCCGTGACCACGCGTGCCCGCATACCCCTCCAGGGGTAGTCGGGACGGGCGCAGAATCCCCCTGGCGGACCACGGCGATTCCCGCCGCGGGACGACGTCGGCGGCGCGATTCCCGGGTACCCTTCAGTCATGACCAAAGAACCCTGCGACGCCTCAGCCGGCCGGCGGGCCGCGAGACGTCGAGGAGCGGAGGGAGCACACGGATGAGCGACACCATGGACAGACCGCAGCAGCCGGCCGCCGCGCAGACGACGGCCGAAGCGTCCGCGACGACCGATGCCGTCGTCGCGACCCGGTCCCTGACCAAGGTCTACGGGACCGGTGATGCCGCCGTCAAGGCGCTGCGCGGGGTGGACGTCGAGATCGGTCGTGGTCAGCTGACGGCCATCATGGGGCCCAGCGGCTCGGGCAAGTCGACGTTGATGCACATCATGGCCGGCCTCGACCGGCCCACCGAAGGCACCGTGTCCGTGGACGGCATCGAGATCACCGGGCTCAAGGAGCGCGACCTCACGCAGCTCCGGCGCGACAAGATCGGCTTCATCTTCCAGTCGTTCAACCTGCTGCCGATGCTCAACGCGCAGGAGAACATCGTGCTGCCGCTCACCATCTCCCGCACGCCGGTCGACAAGGGCTGGTTCGAGCGCCTCATCGGCATCGTGCGCCTCGAGGACCGTCTGACCCACAAGCCGAGCGAGCTCTCCGGCGGCCAGCAGCAGCGCGTCGCCGTGGCTCGCTCGCTCGTCGGCCGGCCGGCCGTGCTGTTCGCCGACGAGCCCACCGGCAACCTCGACTCGCGTCGCGGCGAGGAGGTCCTGCAGCTCCTGCGTCAGTCTGTCGACGAGTTCGGCCAGACCATCATCATGGTCACGCACGACGCCCACGCGGCATCGATCTCCGACCGCGTGCTGTTCCTTAAGGACGGCATGATCGTGCACGACCACGGCTCCATGGCCAGCGACGACATCTACGACGTGATCCGCTCGCTGGAGGGCATCTGCCCCGCCGACGCCAACGGCGACGGGAATGGGTGCGCGGACGGCGACGGGCAGGGCCTTGCGGCCGACTCCCGCAGCGTCGAGCCCGCAGCGGCCGAGCTCGCCTGCCTCGCCGCCCCCGGCGGTCGGGACGGCGCCGGCCTGAGGGCCGAGCCATGATGCGCGTCGCCCTGCGCAACCTCTGGCAGCACAAGCTGCGCACGTCGCTGACCATCCTGGCCGTGCTGCTCGGCGTGGCCATGATCAGCGGCACCTACGTGCTCACCGACCAGCTGCGCTCCGGCTTCGAGGACATCTACCAGAGCGCGTACAAGAACATCGACGTGGTGGTGGCTCCCAAGCCCGCCTTCGGCGAGTCGTTCGAGGCGGGAATGGAGACGCTTCCCGACTCGCTGGTCGCGAAGGTCGAGGCCGTCGAGGGCGTCACGACCGTCAACCCGTCCCTCTCTGCCCTCGGTGTGCTGGTGATCGACGGTGAAGCCATCCAGACCATGGGCTCGCCGACCCTCTTCTTCAACGCCGCGCCCGCGGAACTGGACAGCGTGACCTACTACGCCGGATCGAAGCCCGCCCAGAGCGGCGAGATCGCCGTCAACCGCGACGCCGCCGAGGCCAACGACCTCGGCGTCGGCGACGAGGTCGCGGTCGGCACCCAGAACGGCGCCGTGCCGGTGCGCATCAGCGGGCTCTTCGACTTCGGCAGTGAGGGTGCCTCGCTCGGCGGCTCCATCCTGGTCGTCGGCACCACCGAGGACCTGCGCGACTGGTTCAACATGCAGGGTGTGGTCTCGGCCATCGAGGTCAAGGGCGAGGACACCGACGCCGACGCCCTGGCGACCCGCATCCGCAAGGCGATCGACTACCCGCAGGCCACCGTCAAGACCGGCGCCGTGAGCGCCGCGGAGCAGACGCAGGCCGTCGGCGACGCTCTCGACTCGGTGCTCACGCCGGCGCTGCTGGCCTTCGGCGGCGTCGCCGTGCTGGTCGGTGCCTTCATCATCTTCAACACGTTCTCGATCACGGTCGCCCAGCGCCAGCGCGAGTTCGCCATGCTGCGCACGCTCGGCGCCACCCGCCGCCAGGTCCTCGGCACCGTCGTCGCCGAGGCGCTGGTCATCGGCGTCGGCGCTTCCGTCGCCGGCCTCTTCGCCGGGCTGGGCGTGGCCATGGCCATGAACTCGCTGTTCAAGGCCGTCGGCGCCGACATCCCTGTCGGCGGCCTCGAGATGGCCCCGCGGACCATCATCATCGGTCTTGCCGTCGGTATCGGCATCACCCTCGTCTCGGCTCTGGTGCCGGCCATCCGCGCCACCCGCGTGCCCCCCGTGGCGGCCCTGCAGGAGGGCGCCGCCCTGCCGCCGTCTGCCCTGTCGCGTTACGTGCCGTACTTCGGCGGCCTGCTGGCGGCCTCGGGCATCGGCCTGCTGATCCTGGGGCTCATGAGCCAAGGCTCGGTGACCGACCGGCTGCTGCAGATGGCGATCGGCGGCGTGCTGATCTTCTTCGCCGTCGCCACCGTTGCCAAGTACATCGTGCGTCCGGTGGCTCGCCTCCTCGGCTGGCCGGTCGACAGGGTGGACGGCTCTGCCGGGCGCCTGGCGCGCGAGAACTCGATGCGTAACCCGGCGCGCACGGCGGCCACCGCAGCGGCGCTCATGATCGGCCTGGCCGTGGTGGTCTTCGTGGCCGTCTTCACGGCCGGCTTCAAGAGCTCGTTCGTGGACGCCGTCGACGAGATGGCCAGGGGCGACCTGATCGTCCGCACCCAGGCCGGCGGCATGATGACCGCCCTGCCGGCGGCGGCCGGTGAGGCCATCCGCCGGACCCCCGACGTCGCCTCCGTCTCGGGCATCGGCTTCCAGCAGGCCCGGATCGACGGCAAACAGGTCGGCACCGTCATCGGCGTCGAGCCGAGCGACATGAAGCAGCAGTGGGAGTACCGCTGGCTCGAGGGTGGCTCCAACGCGCTGCTCGACGAGCTGGGACCGGACACGGCCATCGTCGAGGAGCAGTTCGCCGTCACCCACGATCTCTACGTCGGCGACACGGTGGAGGTCACGGCGCGCTCGGGCAAGAGCGCCGATTTCGAGATCGTCGGCATGTACCGCGATCCCAACCTGTTCGGTGGGCTCACGGTGAGCTACGCCGGCTGGGACCGCCTCTTCGATCAGCGCGACGCCGTCTTCTACCTGGTCAGCGTCGATGCCGGCGCGTCGGTGACACAGGTGCAGAAAGGCGTCGATGCCGCCATGGCCGACTATCCGCAGGCGGTCGTGGAGACCAAGGCAGAATACATCGACTCGATCGTCAAGCAGCTCAACCAGTTCCTCTACATGCTGTACGCGCTGCTCGCGGTGAGCGTCATCATCTCCCTGTTCGGCATCGTCAACACGCTGATCCTGGCTGTCTACGAACGGACACGCGAGATCGGCATGCTGCGCGCCATCGGCGCCAGCCGCAGCCAGATCCGCCGCATGATCCGCTACGAGAGCGTCATCACGGCCATCATGGGCGGCGTGCTCGGCATCGTCCTGGGCACGGCGTTCGCCTACATCGTGACCACCCAGCTCGGCGCCCAGGGCATCAGCTTCACGGTGCCGCCGGTGCAGCTCGTCATCTGCCTGATCGTGGCCATCGTGGTCGGCGTGCTGGCGGCGGTGCTGCCGGCCCGGCGCGCCGCCAAGACCGACATCCTGGCCGCCATCCACTACGAGTGAGCGTGGAGCCTGCGAGCCCGGCATGACCGACCAGACCACAAGCACGCGGCCCGATCCCGGGCCGGGCTCGCCCGGAAGCGCCGGAGCCGGGGCGGTCGGCTCCGGCGCCGGCGGGCCGGCCCGCGCCTTCTTCGGCGTCGTCGCCAGACGCCAGACGTGGCTCAACGTCGTCTACCTGCTGACATCGTTCCCCCTCGGCCTCATCTACTTCGTGACCGTCGTCACCGGCCTCGGCCTCGGCCTCGGCCTCGCCATCCTCTGGGTCGGCATCCCGATCCTGCTGGTGGTCGCCGGTCTGTGGTGGGCCTTCGCCGCCCTCGAGCGCCTGCTGGCCCGTGGCCTGCTGGGCCTGGACTGTGGCCTCTCACCGCGCCCGTGGGAGAACGAGACCGGCCTGCTGGGCAAGCTGCGCGCCCACTTCACCGCCTCGTCGACGTGGCGCGACCTCGCCTTCGTGCTGCTCAAGCTGCCGCTGGGCGTCATCTCCTTCGGCCTGCTGGTGGCCACGGCCGGACTGACCAACGTCCTGCTCTTCGCTCCCGCCATCGACATCTCGAACCAGGCCGACGGCGCCTTCGACCTCTGGGGCTGGCGCATCGACAGCTGGTTCGAAGCGCTGCCGTTGCTGCCGCTGGCCGTGCTGGTGCTGCTGATCGGCCTGCATCTGGTCGACCTGCTCGCCGAGGTCTGGCGGCTGCTGGCCGATGCGCTGCTGAGCGAGCCGCACCGCGGCACGCCGGCGGACCCCGCCTTCTACGCCACCCAGGCCGGCGCTCCGTGGGACGCGCCGGGCTCGTCAGGACCACCGCCGGCGGGTGCGCCGGCCGCTCAGCCCCCGTTGGGCGGGCCGGCCGGACCCTCCGCACCCGTACCGCCGGTCGTCCCGCCGATGACCCAGTCGCCCCCACCGGCGCCGGCTTCATCGAACAAGGAGGTCCCCTCATGAGGAGTATCGCCCGGGCATCTCGCGCGCGGCCGCGCGGCCTGGCTCTCGGTGCTGCGCTGGCCCTGGTGCTGGCGCTGCTGCTCTGCCTGGCGCCGCTGGCGGCCGCCGACTCCCGCGACGCCGGCAGTGACGACGGCTACCACCTCGCGGTCGCCGCACTGGCGGGCAAGGGTGACGGCGTCGTCTTCCAGTTCGGCGAGGACGCCGTGATAGACCCCGGCGAGCGGGCCAACGCCGTGGTCGCCGTGGGCGGCGACGTGCTCGTCGACGGCACGGTGGATGTCGCGGTCGCCGTCGGCGGTGACGTCACCGTCGTCGGCACCGTGGAAGAGACGATCGTCGCCGTGGGCGGCGACGTCAAGCTCAAGCCGACCGCCGTGGTGGGCTCGGAAGCCAAGGACGGCGACGCCGCCGTGGTGCTCGTCGGCGGCCGGCTCTACCGCGACGAAGGCGCCCAGCTGCTCGGCGACACGACCACCGTGAAGGGCGCCTGGGTGGCCGACGCGCTCCGGTCGGGCGTCTGGGACCCGCTGGTCAATCCGTTCGGGATCGGCTCGCTGCTCTGGAACCTCGTGTGGACGATCGTCTGGGTGGTGCTGGCCATCATCGTGGTCGCCATCGCTCCGCGGCAGGTGCGGGCGGTCGGCGACACCCTCCTCGCCCGCCCGCTGGCCTCTCTCGGCTGGGGCGCCCTGACCGGCTTCATCATCCTGCCGGTGAGCATCGTCCTGATCGCCATCACCATCATCGGGCTGCTGATCGTGGTGCCGGGCGTGATCATCGGGTTGCCGCTGCTCTACGTCTTCACGACGGTGAGCCTGGCGGCCTTCATCGGTACGCAGGTGTTGCGCGGGTCAGACAGCAACCGCGGCAATCTGATGCTGGCGGCGGTCATCGGTGTGATCATCATCAACGTCGTCCGCCTCATTCCCGTCGCCGGCGGCATCATCATGTTCGTGGCCGGTCTCATCACGTTCGGCGCTCTCGTGCTGGCCGTGGCCGACTGGCAGCGGCGGCGGCGCGAAGCGCGGCGGCTGGCCGCGGCGGCCGGCCCGCAACCGCCGGCCCCGGGCGCCCCGCCGGCCGGCGGACTCCCGTACGGCATCCCGCCGGCCGGTCCGCAGGCTACGCCACCGGCCGGCGCGCCGTATGCGCCGCCGCCGGCAGGCGCACCGCATGCACCGTATGCGGCGCCGTATGCGCCGCAGCAGCCCGACACCACGGCCCTCGCCGTCCCGCCTGCCGACCCCTACGGCATGCCGTCCGCAGCAGTCGGCGAGCACGCGGACACCACCGATCTCTTCTCCGGCGTAGACGACGCGGCCGGCTCGCAGACGGTACCGCCGGAGGCCGGCGGCGACGCCGACTCCCCCACGGCCGGCGGGAGTCCGGCGCCGGCGGCCGCGGCGCCCCCGCCCACGGTCGGTACCGGACCGGCGACGCCCGAGCCGCCGATCGGTACCGGGCCACCTGAGGCGCCGGCGGCCCCCGCCGCTCCGGAGCAGGGCGGCGACGCGCCTGCGAGCACCCGAGCCGCCGACGACGATCCGGCGGACACCGGCGGCGACACAAGTCCCGACCACAAGGACTGAGCTCCAGGCAGCCCGTCGACGTCGCACGACGATCCAGCCCGGGCCGGTGCTCGTTTCGAGCACCGGCCCGGGCACTCCACGCTGTCGGCGACCGGCGCCTGAGCCGTACCGACAGACGCGCAGGTGGTCCGGCGCGAGCCTCCGTCTCTGTGAGCCCGATGGCCGAGGCCCCGGCCACACCTGGACCGGTGGATAGCGAAGGTACGGCTGCCTCGGTAGACTGTGCATATCCCCGCCCCAGAGCGGTGGCCGGCGCGCCGGGAGTCCGTGCGCCCGCCACGGCGGCGCACGATGCGGCGCTGGGACCGTGCCGGGCAGAGCCGTGAGGAGAGACGCATGTTCCCAGTGGTCAGCAACGAGGAGATCGCCCCGCAGCTCCACCGCATGGTCATCGAGGCGCCGCGCATCGCCAGGGCGCGCAAAGCGGGGCAGTTCGTCATCGTCCGCGCTACCGCCGGCGCCGAACGCATCCCGCTTACTATCGCCGACTACGACAGCGACGCCGGGACCATCACCCTCATCATCCAATGCGTCGGCGCCGCCACGCAGCGCATCTGCGCCGTGCCGGCCGACGGCGAACTGCGCGACGTCGCCGGCCCGCTCGGTCAGCCCACCGAGATCGAGGATTGGGGCAGGGTGGTCTGTGTCGGCGGCGGCGCCGGCACCGCCGTCCTCTTCCCGCTCGCCAAGGCCCTCGCCGAGGCCGGCAATGACTTGACCACCATCATCGGCGGCCGGACCGACGAGTACGTGATCCTCAAGGACGAGCTGTCCGCCATATCGACGCGGGTGCTGATCACCACTGAGGACGGGTCGCTCGGCGAGCGCGGTTTCGTGACGCTGCCGCTCAAACGCATCCTCGACGACCCGGCCCAGAAGCCGGCGGCCGTCTACGCTGTCGGACCGGTGCCCATGATGAAGGCCATCGCCGAGCTCACGCGGCCGTACGCCGTGAAGACCATCGTCTCGCTCAACCCCATCATGGTCGACGGTACGGGCATGTGCGGCGGCTGCCGCGTGACCGTCGGCGGTGAGGTCAAGTTCGCCTGTGTCGACGGACCCGAGTTCGATGGCCACGAGGTCGACTTCGACGAGCTCTCCGAGCGCCAGAAGATGTACCAGGAGCTCGACGAGCACGGTTGCCGCCTGGACAAACAAGTGGCCGCCCTCGCCGCCGCCGAAAAGAAGGACTGAGACGATGGCCGAGCAGAACGCCGGGGTCGCGACCAAAGACGGGTTGAGCGCCAAGGAGCGCATGAAGATCGACCGCGTGCGGATGCCCGAGCAGGATGCCGCGGCCCGCAGCGGCAACTTCGCCGAGGTCAACCAGGGACTCGATGAAGAACGTGCTCGTCTCGAAGCTCAGCGCTGCCTGCGCTGCAAGAATCCCCCCTGCGTGAACGGCTGCCCCGTCTCCGTGCGCATCCCGGAGTTCGTCTCAGCCATCGCCGACGGCGACTTCCAGCGGGCCGCCGAGGTCATGCGCGTCGACAACGCCCTGCCGGCCACCACCGGCCGCGTCTGCCCGCAGGAGGTCCAGTGCGAGGGCTCCTGCCTGCGCGGCAAGAAGGGCGATCCGGTCGCCATCGGCTGGCTCGAGCGTTTCATCGCCGACTGGGCCGCCGAGCACATGCCGCCCGAGACCCCGCCGCAGACGTGCACCGGCTTCCACGTTGCCGTCGTCGGGTCCGGGCCCGGCGGGCTCACCGCCGCCGGCGAACTGGCCCGCATGGGCCACCAGGTCCACATCTACGAGGCTCTGCACGACACCGGCGGCGTGCTGCGCTACGGCATCCCGGAGTTCCGTCTGCCGAAAGCGATCGTCGACCGCGAGGTCGAGAACCTGCGCAACCTGGGCGTCGAGGTCGAGTGCGACGTGGTCGTCGGCCGCACGCTCACCGTCGACGAGATCGCCGCGCACTACGACGCCGTCTTCGTCGCCAACGGCGCCGGCCTGCCGATGTTCCTCGGCGTGCCGGGCGAGAACCTCAAGGGTGTCTACTCGGCCAACGAGTACCTCACTCGCGTCAACCTCATGGGCGCCTGGAAGGGCGAGACCGACGGCACGCCGATCGCCCGCGGCGAGACCGTGCTGGTCTTCGGCGGCGGCAACGTCGCCATGGACTCGGTGCGCACCGCCAGGCGGCTCGGTGCCGAGCACGCCATCTGTGCCTACCGCCGCACCCGCGCCGAGATGCCGGCCCGTGTCGAAGAGATCCACCACGCCGAGGAGGAGGGCATCGAGTTCCACTTCCTCGTCGCCCCGCTGGAGATCCTCGGCGATGAGCACCGCTGGGTGCGCGGCGTCAAGCTGCAGAAGATGGAGCTCGGTGAGCCCGACGCGAGCGGACGTCGTCGTCCGGTGCCGATCGAGGGCAGCGAGTACATCCAGGAGTGCGACATCGTCGTGGTAGCCCTGGGGACGGTCGCCAACCCGCTGCTCACCGAGGCGACCCCCGAGCTGCAGCTCAACAAGTGGAAGAACATCGTCGTCGACGAGCGCCAGGCGACGACCATGGAGGGCGTCTTCGCCGGCGGCGACATCGTCCGCGGCGGCGCCACCGTCATCCTGGCGATGGGCGACGGCAAGACCGCCGCTCACTCCATCGACGAGTACCTCCGGGACCAGACGCCGAAGGGACCGCCGACCTGCTGAGGCCGCGGACCGCCTGACACCGGCAACGGTCCCCCGATCCCGGCACTCCAGTCACGCCGCCCCGGGCCCGCGGGGGCGCCGCGTCAGCCGTCGATGTACTCGATCTCGGCGAGCGTGTCGGTCGGGAACGTCCACATGAGCACGAACGGCCGGTCGCTCCGGTTGCGCACCCCGTGCGTGACTCCGCCCGGTATGTACGCCGCGTCGCCGCGTTCGATCGGCCGCCATCCTCCGTCCAGGTGGATCTCGGCGCTCCCTTCGATAGCGTAGTAGGCCTCCTGAGGAGCGTGATGGTGCGGCGCCAGCTCGCCGCCGGGCGGCACGATGCAGATGCCCGTGGTGACCCCACAGCTCGGTGTCTTGTCGGCCGAGATCAGCGTCCGCCATCTCACGCATGTCTCCCCTCTCGGGCCTTCGTCCCACTCCCAGTCGCACTCACACTCGTTCAGAAGCACTGCTCGCTCGCTCACGATGTCCTCCGGTGATGACCGCGAGCGCCCCTCGCGGCGCTGATCGCCGAGCCGGGCCGCCCACGCGCTGCCGCCGTCCGCGACCCTAGCAGAATCCAGGCGACGCAGGTACGCAGCGGTCACACGCGCCCGGTGGCGTTCGGCCTCGTGTATACTCGGCCACCTCGCACCGCGACCCGGCGCGTGGTCCGGACACGGGGGTGGGACCTCCGGTCCCCGGCGCCCGCCACGGGGCGACCGTCCTGCCGACGGCGGACAGACTGCGGAGGCGCAGGCGGAGCACGTGCGATGAAGCTGAGTCGCAGCGCGGCCATCGATCTGATACTCGCAGGCATCACCATCGCCCTCGGCACAGGTGCGCTCCTGGCCGCAGTGATACCCGACGAGCCGGCATGGAGCATCCTCGCGACCCTGCTGGGTCTCGCCGGCGTGGCGGCGGGCATGGCGGTCGCCCGCTGGCTGGCGCGCGGCGATCACGTCCAGGCCGTCCAGTCCCAGCGTGTCCTCGCCATCGCCGACGAGAGCCTGACCCACCTTCGCCAAGGACTCACAGAGCAGACCGCACAGGCGGTCTGTGCCATCGTCCTGGGCCGGACGGAGGCGGCCGCCGTCGCCATCACCGACACCACGCACATCCTCGGCTTCGCCGGTGTCGGCGCCGACCACCACCAGGTCGGGCAGCCGATTCTGACCACGGCCACGCGCCAGTCCCTGGAGCACGACGAGCTGCGCGTGCTGCACACCCGCGAAGAGATCAACTGCCCCAACCGGCGCTGCCCGCTCGCCGCCGCCATAGTGGTCCCGCTGCGCATGGGCGGCGTGCCGGTCGGCGCGCTCAAGTTCTACTACCGCCGTCCCGGCGCGCTGAACGAGACACAGAGCGCCATGGCCCAGGGCCTCGCCCGTCTGCTCTCCACACAGCTCGAACTCTCCGAGCTGGAGCATCAGACCGAGCTGGCCTGCCGCATGGAGCTCAAGGCCCTGCAGGCCCAGATGAACCCCCACTTCCTCTTCAACACCATCAACACCATCGCCAGCCTGATCCGCACCGACGCTCCCCGCGCGCGCGAGTTGTTGCGCGAGTTCGCCGCCTTCTACCGGCACACACTGGAGCGGGGCGACGATCTGATCACCCTCGATCAGGAGCTGCTGTACGTGCGGGCCTACGTCGGCTTCGCCGAGGCCCGCTTCGGCGACCGTGTGCAGCTCTGCGACGAGATCGACGACCACCATCGCGGCCTGCTCGTCCCGGCCTTCATCTTGCAGCCTCTGGTGGAGAACGCCATCCAGCACGGCATGCGCCCCGAAGAGGCGCTGCACATCCGGCTCACCTCCGAGGTCGACGGCGACCTGGCCATGCTCAGCGTCACCGACGACGGCATCGGCATCCCCGACCAGGACGTGCCCCGCGTGCTCGAGCCGGGGTTCGGCAAGGGCCACGGGATCGCGCTCAGGAACGTCCACGACCGCCTGCGTGGCAACTTCGGCCCCGGCTCCGGCGTCTCGGTGAGCAGCCGGCAGGACACCGGCACCACCGTGTCGCTGGTCATCGCCAGACCGCCCCACGCCATCGCGCACGGTACGAAACCGTCCGGGCGATCCATCCTGCCCGACGCCATGCCGCGCCAGAACGGCCGACCCGCGGGAACACGCGCTGACGGCCGAGCCGGCGACATGTCCCGGCGCGCTCAGGCATACACAGATACGCGAGATGCGACGGAGCCGGCACGCCACGCTGCGGGCCTGGCAGAAGACGCGGAGGACCCGGCACGCGACACTGACGACCCGCCATGCGACGGAGGGCGCTCATGACCGACCCAGTCCCGCTCAAGGCCTTGATCGTCGACGACGAGGCGCCGGCGCGATCGGAGCTGCGCTATCTGCTCGGCGAGGCCGGGGGCGTACAGATCGTAGGTGAGGCGACCGGCGCCGCGGAAGCGCTGCAGCTCATCTCGGCCATCGAGTACGACGTCGTGTTCCTGGACATCGAGATGCCCGGGCTGTCCGGCCTCCAGCTGGCGGCCGCGCTGCGCGATGCCGCACGGTCTCCGGCCGTGGTCTTCGTGACGGCCTACGGCGAGCACGCCGTCAAGGCTTTCGAGGTCGCCGCCGTCGACTACCTCGTGAAGCCCGTCGAGCTGCCGCGCCTGCGTCTGGCGCTCGACCGCATCGTCGCCGGCCTGCCACCCGGCACCGCAGCCGGCGGTCCGGACGCGCAGGAGTCTGCCGCGCGTCCGGCCGGGGAGCCTCCCGAGCACGCCGACGGCGCCGGATCCACGGCGCCTGCATCCAGGGTGCCGGCGTCCGGCGCCACGGGACCGGCGCCCGGCGGCGCCACGCCGGCCGCGGGGGAGCACCGCGTCGCCCCTCTCGACCGCATCCCGGTCGACCGCAGCGGCCGTAAGCTCCTCCTTGCCGGAGAGGACGTCCTGTTCATCTCTGCCTACGACGACTACACGTACGTGCACACCGTCGACGGACGCTACCTCTCCACGCTTTCGATGAACGCCCTGCAGCAGCGACTGGCCGGCCTCGGCTTCTTCCGCACCCACCGCAGCTATCTGGTCAATCTCAGGCGGGTCAAGGAGGTCGTCCCCATGTATGGGGGCACCCTGCTGCTCACGCTCACCGATCGCGACGGCACACAGATCCCCGTCTCCAGGCGGCGTGCCGCCGGATTCAAGAGAGCGCTGGGCATGTGACGGCGGTCCGGGCAGCGACGCCGTTCACCCGCGGAACGGCGCCGCTCACCGCTCCCGCGCGGCCGCTGACGGAACGGTCCGCGACGGCGATGCCCGCTGCGCCTACCATTGCCACATCGCGCGGATCGCCATCGTGCACCCGGAGACCGAGACCCAGGGGGACGGTCGTGCAGAAGACCAGACATCATCGAGCAGACCGGCGCATCGATCACAGCCGGCGACGCGCGCAGCTGCGGCTGGTGCCACCGCCGCCGGACGCTGCCGCCCATGCCGTCCCGACTACTGCATCGCCGCGCCACCGCGACACGGGCCCGCCGGGCCCTGCCGCGACCCGTCACCCGGCACACCCCGGTCGTCGCCGGGCGGCAGCACTCAGCATCACTGCCGTGGCGCTGCTGCTCGCCTGGCTCTGCCTTCCGGGCTGGTGGACCGTCCCGATCGCCGGCAGCTTCGCTCCGGCCCACATGGCTCTGGTCGTCTACGCCGTCGTCCTGATCGTCCTCGCCCTGACGTACGTCGCGCGTCTCGACCGACGGCTCGAGCCGGTCACCGGCAGCGTCGCCGATCGCGAGCGCACGCTGACGCTCAACACGCTCTTCTGAGCATCCGTCGCCCGACGACCGGGGCTCCCGCCGCAGCGTGCCGTGACCCCGGACGCTCCGTGATCACCCGCCGCGAGGACGCCCCTGAGCCTGCACCGCGTCCCGTGAGCGCCACCGCCACAGATACTTGAGCGATCGGCGTTGACTGACCCGTCAACGCCTATCGGGCCCGACCCCGTCATGCCCGCCCTGCTCCTGCCGACAGCACAGAGGACACATCCCCACGGAGGTCCTCCCGGTGCAGAAGCAGAAGCTCGTCGTCCTTGCCGGTCCGCTCCTGGCCCTCTTCTTCGTCACGACCATGACCGTCTTCTGGTCTGCTGAGTCGGCGGCGGCGAGTGGCCCGTCGGACACATGGGTGAAGGCGCGCACCACCACCCTGCTCAAGACCACGCGCGTGCGCGAGCGGCAGGTCGGCCTGCTCCTGCGCACGGTGCAGCGCCGCGGCGGCGCGGCGCAGTTGCGGCGTGCCACGCTGGCGCGCACGCGCAGCGTCGTGAGGCTCAACCGGGCCGTCTCCAGGCTCAACGCCGCCGTCCTGGCCGGCGATCACGCCGCCGGCGACCCGCTCGTCACGCGGCTCGTGCGGCTCAACAAGCAGGTCCGAGCCCTCGATACGCGATCGGCGCGGCTGGCCCGTCGCACCCGGGTGCCGCGGATGCGGGCCCACGTCCGTACGCTGCTGGCCGCGCGCGGCCGACTGGCGGCCGGCACCGTCAGGCTCGGCAGGATGGACGGCTCGTCCTCGGTGCGCGTCCCCGCCGCCACTCAGCCCCAGCAGCCCGTCCCGCCCCCCGCATCGTCGCCGGGCGACTCGACGCCGCGCAACGACGCCCCGTCGTCTCCCCCACCCACCACCAGCACGATCACCGACCTCGAGCTGAGGTCGGGCCAGTCCGGCATCACGTACGAGAACGTACGCTTCCTGAGCTCACACAGCTTTCAACAGGCCACCGTGACGATCACCCGGGCCAGCGACATCACGTTCCGCGGCTGCGTCTTCGAGGGTAGCGCCTGGAACGGCATCACCATCAACGACTTCGGCGGGACGGTGGGCGACATCACGTTCATCGACTGCTATGTGAAGTCGTCGGCGCGCATGGGCTTTGAGTGCACGTCGCGCGGATCGGACACATCCTGCTACTCCCGGGTCGACCTGCGCCGGGTCACCTTCGACCCCCAGGGCTCCGAGGCCATCAGCTACGACGGACCGGCCGTCCACACCGACTGCACCGTCGAAGACGTGCTCATCAGGGGCAGCGGCATACGGCCCGATCTCTTCCCCTGGGGCCAGGGGATGGAGATCAACGGGCCACGCGGCTTCCTCGTGCAGGACCTGACCATGTACCGCACGCGGGGCTCCAACTGGAACCTCAACGGCAAGGACGGCGTGGACATGGACTGGACCTTCCGCAACATCGTCGTCGACAACACTGTGGACCGTCTCGGTAGCGTGACGCGCCACCCCGATGCGAACATGATCTGCGCCTTCAACGTCGAGCGCAGCGAATGGATCGACTGCACCTTCCGCAACGCCCGTCCGGGGGCGGCGGCCGCCTATCTCAGCGACTGCGACCGCAACCGCTTCGACGGCATCGCCCTCTCGGGACTGTCGCAGCAGATCTCCGAAGTCGACGGCTGCAGCGGCAATATCTGGTAGGCTCCCGCGCGGTACGCTTGGGTATCGGCCTGGGCAGGGCACGCCGAGCTCCACGCATCTTTGGACAACGGCGTGCGCCGGCAGTGCGCACGCACTCGCACAAGGAGCCTGGACCGATGAGAAGAGCGACGATCGTCATCCTGTCACTCGTCCTGCTGGCGGCCCCGGCCGCCGTCGCCGCCTGCGGCGGCGACGTCACGGCCTCGGGGGGCGCGACCGGCGACGAAGCAGCCGAGAGCACCGACGACCTGAAGAACGTGGTCGACCGTGCCGTCGAGACCGGCAACCTGGAGACCCTCACCACGGCCCTGACAGAAGCCGGCCTCGTCGAGACCCTCAAGGGCGCAGGACCCTTCACGGTGTTCGCGCCCACCGATGAGGCATTCGACGCGCTGCCGGACGGAGCGCTCGACGAGCTGCTGGCCGACCCGCAGGGAGAGCTGACCAAGGTCCTCACCTACCACGTGGTGCCGGGAGAGATCATGTCGGCCGAGCTGACCGACGGCATGACCGTGGAGACGCTGCAGGGGGCGGAGCTGACCGTCTCGGTCGACGACGACGGCAACGTCAAGATCGACGACGCCGTCCTCGTGACCGGCGACGTCTTCGCCGAGAACGGCGTCATCCACGTGATCGACGCCGTGCTGCTGCCGCCGGAGAAGAAGTAGGCGGCGGACCGGCGCCGGCGGCGGCCTCGGGACGGCTACGAGAGGCGCGTGAGCGCCTCGCGGATCGGCTCTGACCCGGAGACGACCTCGAAGGCGCGCCCGACGGTCTGCGGCACGTCCAGCGCCGCCACCAGCGTCTCCGCCACGTCCGAGCGGCTGATGGAACCCGACTGATCGGCCAGGTAGTCGCCGGTCGTCACCAGGCCGGTGCCGGCATCGTCGGTCAGCCAGCCGGGCCGCACGATGGTGAACTGCAGGCCGCTCGCCGCCAGGTACTCGTCGGCGGCGCCCTTGGCGTGGAGGTAGGGCCGGATCTTCTCCGGTCCCTCGGCCGGATGCCCGGCGAAGAACGAGCTGAGCATGATGAAGCGGCCGCCGCCGGCGGTCTCGGCGGCGTCGATGAGACGCATGGCGCCGCCGCGATCGACGCCGTCCAGGTCCTTTCCTTTCGAGCCGGCGGCGAACACGATCGCGTCGCTGCCGGCGACCGCCGCCGGCAGGGTCACGACCTCGGTCAGGTCTGCCACCACCGGCTCCGCACCGAGCGCCCGCACCTGCTCCGCCTGGGCCGGGTCACGGACCATGCCGCGCACCTCGTGCCCCGAGCCGACCAGCCTGGCGGCGACGAGCCTGCCGACGGCGCCGTGCGCGCCCGCTACGAGTATCTTCATGACGGTGAGACCTCCCTCTCGGTGACCACCTCGGTCTTGAGCCGGCCGACGAGCCGCTGCAGGCCGCCGAAGACGTTCTCTCGGATGTCACCGGCGACCAGGACGGCCATGATGTCGTCGCCCACCGCCAGCCGTCCTTCGTTGAGCCAGGCGCGCACGGCGACGATGCCCGGCCACGTGCGCGCCGCGGCCAGCACCTCGTCGAGGCGCTCGCGGTCCACCGAGAGCTGCATACCGCCGACCGGCTCGCCGCTCCGTGACGTTCCGCGCACCACGCCGCGGTGCACCAGCACCATGCCGATGCCCGCAGCTCCCGGACCGGCCTTGACGTCGGCGACCCAGCGGTCGGTGTCAGGCGCCTGCATCTCGGCGCTTTCCATGCTGGTAGAAGGAGACCTTGTCGTACGGCAGCGAGGACACCGGGTGGCCGGGCTTGGCCTCGGCCGCATACCCGATCCCCACCATCGCCTCGACCGTCAGTCCGGAAGGCAGGTCCAGCACCCCGGCGACGTACTCCCCCGCCGTCTGCCGCTCGTCGTGGTCGCGCAGCCGCGTCTGGACCCAGCAGCTGCCGAGGCCCAGGTCGTGCGCCTCCAGATGCAGGACAAGCGTCGCAATGGAGGCGTCCTCGACCCAGACGTCGGCCTCCTGCGGGTCGGCGCAGACCGCGACGACCAGTGGTGCCCCCTTGAGGAATCCGGCGCCATGCGGCTTGGCGGTCGCCAGCTTCTCGATCGTCTCGGGCTCGGTGACCACCACGAACCGCCAGGGTGCCCGTCCCATCGACGAGGGCGCCCGCAGCGCCGCCTCGATCAACACGTCGAGCTTCTCCCGCTCGACCGGCCGATCCTCGAACTTCCTGATGCTTCTTCTTTCGCGCAGCAGCTCAATGAGCACAGCAGGCCTCCCGGTCAGCGCCTCAGGCTGCGCAGCCGGAACGCCTGGGCGATCATCCCGATCCCCGAGACCAGCACCGAGATGCCCACCAGGACCGCGATGAGCGCCAGCGTGGGTCCCGGCCAGACGATGACGATCAATCCCAGCACGGCCAGCACGGCGCCGACGAGCGCCGGACCCCAGCCGCCGTCCTGCCGCGCGCCCACGGCGCCGACGATGGTCACGACGCCGAACGCCAGCAGGATGATGCCGACGACGATGGCCAGTGTCTTGACGCTGCCCTCCGGCACGACGATGAGGACGATGCCACCGATGAGCGCCACGATCGGTCCCAGGACACCCATGCGAGACGTCCCGCGGATGGAGGCGACGATACCGAAGATGCCGGCGACGACGAACGCGATCCCCACCACGACGGTGAGGAACCGCACGCTGTCGAACGGGTTGAAGATGACGATGATCCCCAGGATGGCCGCGACGATGCCCCCGACGAGCAGTCCGCCCCACATCGACGCCGGCACGCCGCCGCGATTCCCAGATGCCATGTGATCCTCCTTCGCTCCACCGGCACGTCGTGCCCAGTCCGCCACGCCGTCACGCGTTCAGCAGGCTGCCTGAGCCGCGCCGTCCGCCCGTTGGCAGGCGATGTCGGGTCTGCTCTTTCCCACTGGAGGTCGATGGCAACCGCGCGAGCGGACGAGCGCCGCCGGCGACCGTCCGTCTCCGCCCGTCACTCCTCGATCGCGATGGCCTCGGCCGGACACTCCTCGGCCGCCTGCCGGCACAGGTCCTCCTGGTCGCCGGGCACCGGGTCTGCAAGCACCACGGCCACATCGTCCCGGAGCTCGAACACCTCCGGGCAGGTATCCTCACAGAGTCCGCATGCCGTACAGGCGTCCTCGTCGACGATCGTCTTCATGGTCCGTCATCCTTCCGGGGCTCGCCGTCTCACCGGCCGCCGGTGAGCTTCCTCACCGCTCTTGCCCAGCCGGCCCGGACGTCAATCGCTGCTTGCGCTTCCGGGCTCCTCAGGAGTCCGGCACGCGCACGAGCGACGGCGCGTCGACGAGACGACCCGGCACGTCCGGTCGTTCCTGTGCCGCCTCCGGCAGCAGCAGGAACGCGCCGATGAAGAAGCAGACCGCACCCACCAGCGTACCGAGACGAGAGAGTCCCGCCGCCAGCATGTGGCCGGCGGGCGACTCCCAGGCGCTCAGGGCGGAGACACCGAACGCGATGGCGCCCACCATGTTGGCGGCCGCGATCCACCAGGACAGCGTCCGCACACGCTGGTGCCAGAACGAGTGACTGATCTCTGCGTCGGCCAGGTAACCGGCGATCAGGAAGCAGATGCTGCCGAGCGCGTTCGGCCGCCACACCGTGTAGTCGTACTCGCGTCCACTCAGTGCGATGTCCAGCGCCCAGAACGTCGTGACGTTGAAGAACAGTGTCCCGACGAACTGGACGAGCGTAGACCAGTAGTCGATGCGGCGCGGCTGCCAGGCCAGGGGCACCAGGCGCCGGGGAGCCGCCCCGGTCGCCGCGGGCTCCGCCTCGCGGCCGGCGTTGATCGATTCGAAGAACTGCAGGTAACCGGCGCTCGTGAAGAACAGCGATCCGATGAAGTAGACGACGGCGACCGTCCTGGCGGACGTCGCGGCCGCGAACACGGACAGCGACGGCACCGCGAAGCACGTTGCGCCGAACATGAACAGGACGCTGATCCACCAGGTGAGGCGGCGCGGCGCCCAGAGAAACGCCCGCTTTCCGTGAGCCCCCCGCCGCAGCGCGGGATTGAGCCGCGGCGACTGCTTTCGTCTGCATCGCGAATCGAGGGCGACCGTCTCGCCGACCTCGGATCGCCAGACCTCCTGCGTCACGAAAGGTCCCGGCCCCCGGGTGGCGATCAGGTCCCAGCGTTCACTCATGCCCGGAAGTCTACCGCCTGCCCGGCGGCCGATCGCGACGCTCCGTGACGAGTCGCGGGTGCTGTCGCCTTACCTGTCGGCACGATAGTATGCACCCGATTGCACGGTGTTCACGCCGGGGGGGTCTGAACGGTGGCCAAGGTCGTCGAGCTGCAGGACGCGGAGCTGCGCCGGCTCACCCGGGACGTGACCGCACCCGGCGCGTCGGAACCGTTCGGCGCTTACCTGTTCCGCCACGACGAGCCGGGCGCCGACCTCTGCCGCTACCTCGAGCAACAGGTCTTCTTCGAGGCCTGCGGCGACCTTCCGGAGGTCATGGCCGCAGGGTACGCGCCCTACGACGCGAGCAGCATGTTCTTCTGCATCGTCGACCACCTGCGGATGCTGCCGGCCGGCATGATGCGCGTCGGCCTGCCGGGGCCGCTGGGTTTCAAGAGCCTCAACGACGTGGAGCCGGTCTGGGGCGAGCCGGTGACGGCGATGATGGAGCGCACCGGCGTCACCATCGATCCCGAGAAGACGTGGGACATCGCGACGTACGCCATCGACGCGGGGTACCGCGGCAGGGCCGCCCGCGGCCTGGTGGGCATGGGCCTCTATCAGTCGCTGTCGCTGGCCGCCCTGCGAAGCGGGGTCGAGTGGTTCGTCACCATCATCGACATGCCGGTCTTCCGACTCGTCCGCTGGCAGCTCTGCCTGATCTTCGCCGGCTACAAGGGAGTCGGTCCTAAGCCGTACTACGAGTCGCCCACGAGCATCCCGGCCTGGTGCGACGTGATCGCAGCCGAGAAGCGGCTGGCCGCCACCAACCGGGACCTGCACGAGATCCTCATCCAGGGTGTCGGGCTGGAGCGGGCGCTGCGACGGGTCGACCTCGACCGGCTGGATCAGCAGGTGGCCGTCGGCGGGGGCACGGCCCGCTGGTCGCAGGCCGCCGGCGACCTCGCCAGGCAACTTCGCCGTCGGACCGCCGCCGCGACCTTCGCGCCACATCGCCCAAGCCGCGCATCGCTCGACCGGCGGTCAAGACTTCACGAGCTGCAGCTTGTGCGTCCCCAGAGACGTCACGACCTCGGGAAGCCGGTCTGGCCCCACCGGCCGCGAGTACAGGTAGCCCTGCGCAGCGTCGCACCCCAGCGCGACGAGCCGCTCGCTCTGCGCCGAGCTCTCGACGCCCTCCGCGACCGTCCCGATACCCAGGCCCTGCGCCATCGCCACGATGGTCGCCACCAGAGTAGTATCGGGGCTGTCCGGATTGGCCACGTTGCCCACGAAGGACTGGTCGATCTTCAGGATCGTGGCCGGGAAGCGCTTGAGGTACGCGAGCGATGAGTACTCCGAGCCGAAGTCGTCGATGGCCACCTGCACGCCCAGCCTGCGCAGCTCCCTGAGGACCGCGGCGGCGGCGTCGGGGTCGTCCATGACCACCGACTCGGTCAGCTCCAGGCAGAGACAGGATCCCGGCAAGCCGTGGAGCGTCAGCGCATCTGTGACAGCGGTCACGATGGTGTCGTCGTAGAGCTGAAGGCCCGACAGGTTGACGGAGACGTAGAGGTTGGCCATCTCGGGCCACTGCCGGCGCCAGGCGGCGAACTGACCCACCGCCTCCTTCAGGACCCAATCGCCGATCTCGGAGATCAGCCCGTCCTCCTCGGCCAGCGGGATGAACCTGGCCGGCCCGACGACGCCGTGCTCGGGGTGCGTCCAGCGCACCAGCGCCTCCATGCCCATCGTCATGCCGTGAGGCAGGCGGACGATCGGCTGGTACACAAGGTGCAGCTGATTGAGGCTGACGGCGTCGTGGAGGTCGCGCTCGATCTCGACACGCTGCTCCACACGGACGCGCATCGTCTCGTCGAACACCGCCACGGCGTCGCGGCCGGCGTCCTTGGCCTGATACATCGCGGTGTCGGCGTCGCGGACCAGCGTCTCCACGGTCGCCGCCGTGTCGTCGCCCGAGGCATACGCCAGGCCGATGCTGGCGGAAACGTAGAAGGTCATGCCGCTGATGTCGAACGGGACCTTCAAGCAGGACCGCAGCCTGTTGGCCAGGTCCAGAGCATGCGAGAGGCTGACCACGTCGCCGAGGAGGATCATGAACTCGTCGCCGCCGATACGGGTCACCAGGTCGCTCGGCCGCACGTTCTCCCGCAGGCGGCCGGCCACTTCGACCAGCAGCTCGTCGCCGTGGCGGTGCCCCAGCGTGTCGTTGACCAGCTTGAAGCGGTCGAGATCGATGTAGAGCAGCGCCACATGGGTCTCATCGACGCGCGCCCGGTCGAGCAACCGCGACAGGTGGCGCTCCATGAGCCGCCGGTTGGGCAGCTCGGTCAGGCTGTCGTGATGAGCCTGGAAGACCAGCCGGGCCTCCGACGACTGGGCGATGCGCAGAGCCTGGACGACGCGCAGCACGGCGGCGGTGGCCATCGCCAGCATGAGCAGGCTGAGGACCACGCGGTCGGTCGTCGTCGAGCCCACGCCTTTGAGGACGAGCAACGCCGGCACCACCAGCGCCATGCCCACCAGCGCGATGCGGACCGTCGAGCGGGTCATGCGCGTCGGCCGGCCCGGTTCGGTGAGCATGCGCATCGTCGGATGCAGCGCCGCCACGCCGGCGCTGAGGAGCGCCAGCATGTAGGGCAGGTCGAGCAGCCGCTCCGGCACGGCGACGAGGCCGGCGTCGGCAAGCATGTACAGGACGTCGCTGGCGAGCATGAAGGTGACCGCCATGAGGAGCAGCCAGTACGCCGGCACGCGCTCCTGCTCGGGGTTGAACGCGATGCGCAGCGTCACGACGACCATGAAGATCGACATCGACGGATAGAGGATCAGGACGATCGTCACCCGCGGCGCGGCGCCCTGAGCGAGCATCGGCTGGATCGCGGACACCCAGATCACGGCGGCGGCGGCCAGTGCCGCGATCGAGGCGTCGAGCACGACGCTCCATCTGCGCTGCGGCTCCACCGACGAGCTGCGCGAGAAGCCGAGCAGGCCGGCGGCCAGCAACAGGTAGCCGGGCATGGTGATGAGGTCGGGGATCAGCGAGCGACTCTCGGTGATGTTGCCGGTGACGGCCAACTCGTAGCGCGCCACGCCTCCGATGAGGAACAGGACGAACGCTGTGATGATGGCGATCCAGTGACCCATGTGCGCTGGGCGGCGGCGCCAGACAGAGACGGTCATGGCGGCGACCGTCGCCAGTGCAATCACCAGATACGCGACGGACTCCCAGGCGCCGAGTAGACCACCGGCCGCCGCGACGACGATCGATCCCCCCGCCACCAGGTAGACGACGATGGGCCACGACGTCAGCCGGCGCGGACACGGCGCATCGGCTGCGGCGCCGCTCCCTTGCCACAGGAGTCCGTCGGTACGCAGGGTGAACATGCCTGCGGTATCGGCAGAAAGCGTCGTCTCCCTGAGCAACTTCCTGGGGCTCCGCCGCGGCCGGACGATGCAGCACCCGCACGACGGCCTTGCGGTCCCCTCCCGGAGGAACACGGTTGAAGCGCGGCGATGGCGGGAACCACGACCGCAGACGCCTCTCTGGGAGCCGCCTGTCCCCTCGCCGTCGAAAGGAGCGACCATGCCGCGCAAGGTCCGCGAACTGACCCTCGAGGAGCTGATCGCCGAGCTCAACACCGACCTCACCAAGGAGTACTCGGCGCTCATCCAGTACGTCCAGCACGGAGCGGTGATCACCGGACCGGAATACGACGCCATCAGCAAGGAGCTCCTGGTCCACGCCACCGAGGAGCACACCCACGCCGTGGCGCTCTCCGAGCAGATCGCCTTCCTCGGCGGCGTGCCCGGCCACGACGTCGCTCAGGTCCATGTCTCCGACGACAGCACGATCATGCTCGAGCAGGATCTGGCCGGCGAGCTGGACGCCATCGCCCGCTACAAGGAGCGCATCGCGCAGGCCGAGATGCTCGGCGAGTACGGCCTCCGGCGCGCCCTCGAGGACATCCTGATCACCGAGGAGGAGCACGCGCGGGACCTGCAGGCCTCGCTGCGCAAGTAGCCGGCCGGGCTCATCCGGACCCGGAGTCGCTCTGCGACTATCATCCGGGAGACGGCTCCGCGGATGAAGGGTCGGTCGCAGCAGCCTCGAAGACCCGGCCGTAGTCCGGAGAGGGCCGTCAGGATGCAGCGCGAAGACGACCGCGACACACGAGGACCACAGAGCTCCGTCCACCCACGGAGCCCAGCCACCCCGGGAGCGTCCGCGTCCGGCGGCGACGCTCCGCCGTCCGACCGCAACGCTCCAAGCGGCGGCGCTGCTGCGGCCGATCGCACCCCCTCGACCGGCGGCGCTCCCGCGACAGTCGGCGCCCCGGCCGAACGCGGGCGACCGGTCGAGACGGACCGGGCCCGGCGAATGCGCACGGCGCGCCGTGTCCGGCTCTACATCTACGTCTTCCTGGCTCTGGTGCTGATCGCCTACCTGATCGCCCTCGGCGCCATGAACACGGCGGCGGTAGAGGTCAGCTGGGTCTTCGGCACGTCGTCCGTGGCGCTCGTCTGGCTGGTGCTCTCCGTCGCCGTCCTCGGGGTACTCCTCGGGCTCTTCATCAGCCTCCTCATCAGCTGGCGGACCCGTCGCCGTCGCGCCGACGATCGCGCCCGCGCGGCGAGCAAAGCCGGCGGCTGACACCCCGGACGGGACCGGCTCCAAGCCGCCCCCCCGCGCCGCGGACACATCCCGCGACTGACGACTCCGGGCGAGACCCGCTTGGGAGCGCTCGGATCCCTGCCCGTCGTGCGATGAGCCGACGCGCGCCGCACGACGGGCAGCGCCCGTCACCAGAAGTTTGTAGTGTCTGGGTCTACTTATCATTAACCAATCAATAGACCAGCATCCGCTCGCGTTCATCGAGCGGTACCATGAGGTGGAAGCAGGCACGACCTCAGGCGGCGCCGCGATGTTCGCATGGGTCCTCGAGAAGTCACACGGCACGCGCGGTCATCCCGGTCGGGAGCCGTGGGCCTCCGCACGCCGTCTGACAGACGCGACCGATCCACATCCGCACGACTCGCCTCGGTCGGCGCCACAGCCGATCAGAGTCTCCGGCGACCTGCTGCTGCCGGTGGAACGACTGGCGCGCGAGAAGCCGCTCCGCTGCGGCCCCGCGACGACCATCCGCCACGCGGCCTCGCTCATGAGCCGGCGACATCGGGGCGCCGCCCTGGTCGAGGACGGCGGAGTGCAGGGCATCGTCACCGACGCCGATCTGCGGGACAAGGTGCTGGCCGCGGGGCTCTCGCCCGAAGCGCCGGTCGGCATGATCATGAGCCGGCCGGTCGTCACCGTCCCGGCCGGCACACCGATCCACGAGGCAGCCGCTGAGATGCTGGTAGCGGGCATACGACATCTCCCGGTCGTGGACGACGACGGCCGCGTCATCGCTCTGGTCGCCGCCGACGACTTCCTGACCGCCGACGAGAGCGGTCCCCTGGCTCTGTTCCGGGCCGTACAGGACGCCGCCGACGAGGATGCTGTCGCGGCGGCGGCGGCCGGCCTGCCGGCGCTGTTCTGCGGCCTCGTCGACGCCGGTCTCGAGCCTGCCGCCGTCTCGCACATCCTCACCATCCAGCACGACGCCATGACCCGCCGTCTGATCGACCTGTCGGTGAGGCGTCACGGCACAGCGCCGGTCGACTTCGCCTGGCTCGCCCTCGGCAGCGCCGCCCGCGGTGAGCTCAGCCTGGTCTCGGACCAGGACAACGCACTGGCCTACGCCGCGACCGACGACCCGGCCGTCGAGAGCTACTTCCGGCAGCTCGCACGGGACGTGAACCGCGGCTTGACCGCCTGCGGCTTCGCCGCCGACATCTCGGGGGTGCTCGCCCGGGAGCAGATGTGGCGCCACCCCATCGACGAATGGGTACGGATCGTCGAGCGCTGCCTGGACGTGCCCAACCGCTCGCACCTCATGCGGGCCACGATCGCCTTCGACCTTCGTCAAGTCGCCGGCGAGCTGCCGCTGGTCCCCGCCGTTGCGGAGCTCATGGCGACGGCGCCGCGGCACTCCGGCTTCCTCGCCGCCCTGGCCGGCACGGTGACCGAGATCCCGTCACCGCTGGGCTTCCGCCGCCGCCTGGCCGGCGCGGTCGACCTCAAGAAGCGCGGCCTCGTCCCCATCGTCAACCTGGCACGGTACTTCACGCTCTCTGAAGGCATCGTCTGCTCGGGGACCGCCGAGCGGCTCGAGCGGCTGGCCCGCTCTGAGGTGCTGCACGGAGAGACCGTCGAGGCCCTGCGCGACGCCTACGCCACCATCGCCAGGCTGCGGATGGTCCGCCACGCCGAGCTGGTGCGAACAGGCGCCCAGCCGAGCAACGTGATCGGCGCCGAGAGCCTCCCTCGCCTGACCAGGGCGGGCCTCCTGGAGGCCCTGCGGGTAGTCCGCGACGCGCAGTGTCTCCTGCCCCCGCCGCTGCACGGCTGGTGATCTGACGCCGTCACCGCATGGCGGGGGTGGCGCGAGCGCCAAGCGTACCGCCACCCCGTCCACGATGTCACGCGAGCCTCAGTCGAGCGCAGCCGTGAGCTGCATGCGCAGATCGGCGATCCAGGCCACGGCCGCCGCCGCGACATGGCGCATCAGCTGCAGTCCCTGACGAGGGTCACGCTCGGCGATCTCTTCCAGCACGGCGGCCGGCACCTCGACAAGAGCCGTCTCGCGGAGACAGCGGGCCGTCGACACGTAGCGCCCGGGGTCCGCCAGACACGTCCAGCCGAACGGCTCGGTGGGACTCTTGTCCAGCACCTTGATCTCGTGCCCGTTGGGGAGCGTGACCATGAGGCCGACGCGCCCCGTCACCACGACGTAGAGGTGTGGTGCTTCGTGGCTCTCCTGAAAGACCATCTCCCCCGCGTCGAAGAACCGCTCGTTGGACCGGGACGTGATCTCTGCGAGCAGCTCGTCGTCGAAGTCCCGGAAGAACTCGCACCGGGCGAGCACGTCGCCCGCCAATCCTGCTTCCAGCTCCTCCACCGCACACCTCCTCGCTCGCGGCCTCTCACAGCAGGATACACCTGCTCCAACGGCTCCGAGCCGGAGAAGGCGCCGGCCCGTCACGATGATCCGGCGGGCGGCTGCGAGGGAAGGGGGCAGGACGACGAGGCTACCGTCTCCAGACCAGATCCGGCTCGACATCGGCACGGTCCCGGCGACCCGCCGCCGCGACGACGCTCGACGATGGTAGCCTTGGCGCGGATGGTCGGCCCGGCCGGCTGCCCATACGGGCACAGGGGCCGCCTGCGAGGTCGCTCCATCCACATCCGGAGAGCCGGGCAGAGGGAGCGGCCGCGCGACCGAGCGCCTACCGGTCGGTCTGTCAACCGGCACACAGGGGGAGAGATGGAGCACACGATGTCAGATCGGCCGGAGACTCCCAGGCACGAGACCGACCGACGCATCGCCGCCGTGCGGCAGAGGATGGGCGAGCGGGGCCTGGACGCACTGATCGTCTTCTCGTCGCCCGGCAGCCTGCGGTTCGGACAGCGGGGCCACGTGCTCTACCTGTCCGGCTACGAACCGTACTTCGGCGACTGCATGATGATCCTGCCGCTCGATCCGGCCGTCGACGCGGTCCTGGTGAAGGACGAGGCGAACCACTTCCCGCAGGGCTGCACCTGGATCGCGGATGTCAGGGAGGCCGGCGACCGCATCACGGTGGTCCGCGACTTCCTTTCCGGCAACGGCCTGAGCCGGTCCGCCGTCGGCGTCGCGGGCGAGTACTCGGTCGGTCCGGCCTTCTTCTCGCGGCTGCGCGAGGAGGTGGGCGCCGTGAGGCTCGAGCCGGCCTCAGACATCCTGGAGCAGGCTCGCTCCGTGAAGTCGGAGTACGAGCTGAAGTGCCTGAAGGAGGCGGCGGCCATCGCCGGGCGGGGCTTTGAGGCTGCGGCAGCCTGCATGCGACCCGGCGTCACCGAGTCGGACGTCAAGGGCGAGATGGAGCGGGTCTGCAGGGCGTACGGCGCGCAGGCCTTCCCGCACTACACCATGGTCGTCTCCGGCACAGATGAAGGCTACGAGAGCGGCTGGTGGCACTGCGAGCGCCGCGTTCTCGAAGCCGGCGACCCCGTCTCCATTGATTTCGGCACCATGTACAGGGGGTATTGCTGCGACCTCGCGCGGCCTTTCGTGCTGGGCGCGGCCTCGCAGCGACAGCGGGACGTGCTGCAGGTCCTGCTGGAGGCACATCAGGCCGCCGCCGCCGCCGCGCGGCCGGGTGTCCGCGCCTCCGCCGTCGATGCCGCGGCAGGCACGGTCCTCACGGCCGCGTGGGGAGATCGCGACTGGTGGGGCCTCGGGCACGGCGTGGGTCTGGAGGTCCACGAGTGGCCCTTCATCGGCTACCAGCGGATCGTCGACGACGGCGCCTACGAAGACCGCGTCCTCGAGGAGCACATGGTGATCTCACTGGAGCCGACCATGGCCTTCCCGGACATCGGTGAGATGCAGATCGAGGACCAGTTCGTGGTGACGCAGGAAGGCGGCGTCCGGCTCAACGACATCCCTCACGTGATCACGGAGGTGTGACTCTCCGCAGTCCGGCCTCTGGGAAGGTCCGACCCTGCGGCAGTCCGGCCCTGCGGCAGTCCGACCCTTCGCAGGTCTGGCCGGCCGGAGTCTCGTCCGTCACGGACACAGCACGGTAATTGGATGCCACGGAAAGAGGAGACGACCATGGAGCCGAGTCCACCACGTGAGGCGGCCGAGCCGCGCGTGCTGGAGATCAAGGACTTCAAGACCAACGGAGTGGACCCGTACGTGCCGGCGTGCTGGTACACGGAGATCGCGGAGATGGAGGGCTTCGGGGAGTTCGGTCTCTACGTGATGTCACCGGGCGCCCAGACGACGGTCTTCTCGCTCGAGAGCGAGGACGACGGCAGCGCGGATGAGTACTACGGACCGTGTCTCGAGTTCTACTACGTGATGGCCGGAGAGGTCACGATGTACTGGGGCAAGGACGCCGAGAGTGTGAGGCGGGGTGAAGGAGAGCAGCTGCTGCTCGAAGCCGGCGACTTCGGTCGCTGGGAGAAGGAGCTGAAGTACTCGGCCAGGAACAGCGGCGAGATCCCGGCCCTGTTCTTCTGGGGGCTGGGCGAGAAGCCGCCGGGCGTCGACAAGCGACTGCCGGACCTCTGACGACGGCCGCCGGACCTCTGGCGACGTCCGCCGGACCTTTGGCGACGGTCCGCACCCGGGCTTTCCCCCGGCTCCCTCTCGACGCCGGTCGGTCAAGGCTCGGTCACCGCGACGCTGCGGGCACGAGCAGGAAGAGGCGGGAGAAGTCTGGTCTGGAGGCGGCGACCGGAGTCGAACCGGTGATGGAGGTTTTGCAGACCTCTGCCTTACCACTTGGCTACGCCGCCACACTGGAGATGAGGGTGATGGCCGGACCGGCAGCGAGGGGCCGCGGGGTGCGGCCCTGGCCTACGCCGGATGCGGGTCTCCCTCCGACCACACGACAAAGGGCAGACGGCAGAGATGCGGACCTCTGCCCTCTGCCCTTCGAAGTGGTCCTGGAGCGGGTGAAGGGACTCGAACCCTCGACCTTCTGCATGGCAAGCAGACGCTCTAGCCGACTGAGCTACACCCGCAGCAGAACGGCAGTATACATCGGGGGGTCGACGGGCCGCAATCCGGGGCGGAGACGTGGTGCCGGGCTGCGCCGG
>Ga0172371_10002337_pt1 | contig 30163 bp, 26 predicted proteins | sample Lak12m_FD_114543 | JGI IMG/M metagenome (GOLD analysis project Ga0172371, IMG submission 114543) | Freshwater microbial communities from Kabuno Bay, South-Kivu, Congo - kab_022012_12m | ecosystem: Environmental > Aquatic > Freshwater > Lake | place: Democratic Republic of the Congo: South-Kivu...
GCCCTCATCTCGGCGTATGCAGAACCCGTACCGCTCAAACTTGTATTCCAGTTCTTGTTTCCATAAACAACCTGTGCCCTCCCCCTCACTCCTGGCGAGACCCGCTTTACCGAAGGAATTGCCGCAATTGCTTCCGCATCTTCCAGCGTTATGCGGGTAACAGAACCGGCAGCAAGGGAAACGCCTCCCTTTGACCTGAATGCGCCAGGATGCAGATGGAGCATGTTCGAACCCAGCGACGCGAGTCCCTTCTTTACCGAATCACTCGCCCCCTGTGCCACGGCCATCATTGCGATGACAGCAGCAACACCAATCAGGATGCCCAGCATGGAGAGCGCCGACCTGAGCTTATGGGAGAAAATCGAATGAAACGCCTGCCTCACCTGGTCCCTGAACTCGGCCTTTCTCGAAACTATGAGCAGAGACGAAAACACATCCCTGATCCTGTTCGTGTCGCCTGCCGGAATCCCTATCCCGGGTATGCTGCCGCCCTGCTGTACAACCGTGGCACCTTCCGACTTTTTCTCATCCGACACTATCCGGCCGTCCCTCATCTGGATCAAGCGTCCGGCATGCTCCGCGATCTCCCGTTCATGCGTGACCATGATAACCGTCTTTCCTGACTCGTTGAGGGTTTTGAGGATCGAGACAATCTCCTTCTCGCTTTTCGAATCCAGATTGCCCGTAGGCTCATCGGCAAAGATAACAACCGGATCATTCACCAGGGACCGTGCAATGGCCACTCTCTGCTGTTCTCCACCGGACATCTGGTTGGGCCGGTGGTCTTCCCTGTGCGAGAGCCCTACCCTTGCCAGCTTGTCTTTCGCCGAATCACGAAGATGCCCCCGCCCCGCATATACCAGAGGCAGCATGGCGTTCTGGATAGCAGTAAGCCTTGGAAGAAGATGGAACTGCTGGAAAATAAAACCAGCCAGCCGGTTCCTGAGGGCGGCAAGCTCATTGTCCCCGAGCCTGGTCACATCCGCGCCCATGAAATGGTATTTTCCGGCATCGGGCCTGTCCAGGAGCCCCAGTATGTGAAGCAACGTTGATTTTCCCGAACCGGAAGGACCAATTATAGCGACAAACTCACCCTGCTCTATCTTGAGGTCAACATCAACAAGGGCATTGACAACAACACCTTCACGCTTTCCGCCGTTGCCCGCACCCCTGCCCGCGGAATCAGTCCAGTAGCGCCGACTTATCCCCTTGAGCTCTATCACTTTCTACCTTTCCTGCCGCTGCTACCCAGGGGCATAAAGGGATTGGACGCCTTATCCTTCGACGGAAGCTGGTACGCTTTCTTTGCAGCAACCACGACTATGTCGCCGGCTGACAGGCCTTTGACAACCTCGCTGCTCCTGTCATCACCGGCGCCGACAATAATCCTGCGCTTTTCAGCCTGCGCCCCCGGCGAAGCACGCACCATCACGTATGTGCCATCCTTCTCAACAGTTGTGGCTTCGGCCGGAACCAGCGGAACATCTTTTCTGGCATCACAGATGACCGTGATAGTTGCGCTCATTCCCGACCGGAAAACATCGGGCACCTTTTCGGGAACAATATCCACGTAATAGGTGGTGACATTGTTCACGAGCTTTGATTCGTAGGAGATATGATCCACGATACCCTTCGTCTTTACGTCCGGATAAGCATCAAGCGTTATTTCCACCGTCTGTCCGACTTTCACTTTTCCGATGTCTGTCTCATCGACACTGGCCTTGACAATAAGCCTGTCCGAGAGGACGACAACAGCCGACGAGGGGGAAATGCTCTGACCGGGTTCAAAATCACGCACAATCACCTCACCGTCTATTGGCGAACGCAGGGGAGTTGCCTTGTAAACATCCTTCCAGTAAGCCAGCTCATCAGCGCCATGCGCCATGGCAGCGTCCAGGAGGGATGCTCTTTCCGTGGAACTGATCCACCCTATTATCTGTCCCACCTTGACCTTGTCACCCTCCTTTACCAGGATTTCCTCAATCCTGCCGTTGGAGGGAGGCTTGACTTCCAGCCGGTTCTGCGGCTCGACGTTCGCTGTTGATTTTACAGCGATCACAACCGTTCCGTTGGTAATTGCGAGATTCACTTCTTCGCCGGTTTTGTTCTCCCCTGCCATTTTCTTTTTTATCAGCACCGCGGCAGCAACACCCGCGGCAATCAACACCAGCACAAGGAATATCTTCAATTTCTTATTTGGCTTCATTCTCCAGAGTTCCCCCTTTCGCGTATATCCAGTCCGCCTCCGCCATCAGCGCGCCCGCCTGGGAATCAAGCAGCGTCCCCTCCGAGAGGACAAAATCATCCTCAATGATTATCCAGCTGTCAAAGCCGAGCAGGCCGGACGAATACTGCACTTCCGAAATCCTGGCCCTCTCCTTCGCCGCCGCCAGGAATTTTTCACTGACCTTGACTTTGTCAACGGCATTCTGGACAGAAATCCATTTCGTCAGCAGCGTAGAAGTCGTGCCCAGCCTGCCGCCTTTTTCATCAGCTTCCGTCTGACGAACGACCGACCTGGCGCGCGAAAGGCCGGCGGCACGGCTCCCGCCCTCGAACAGCGGCAGGGACATGCTCAGGCCGATGGACCACTGGTCCTGCTCAGGAGGCCATTCCGACGAACTCCTGCCGGCCCCGGCCGCCGCGTAAACACCGGGATAAAAACCTGCCTTTGCGGATTTTACGCCAAGCCTGGCAATACTGCTCTGCTGGATCAGTTCTTTCACAATGGGTGTTGTTTCCGCAAGTATTACGAAATCGGGCCTGCTTCTGTCGACCTCAGCAACACTAAGTTCACCTTCCACAACCAGGGCGCCACCATCTTTTTCCACCGGAGAACGCCCCAACAGCTCCTTCAGGCCGGCCTGCGCCAGTTCCACGCTCCGCTTCGCCTGTACAAGGTCAAACTCAGCTTGGGCTTCCTTGGCCTGCGCCGTCATAAGCGCCCCCTTGTGTTCACGCCCGCCCTCGTATCCCAGCTGGATCAGCCTGGTATTCTGCTTCCTGCGCTTGAGAATACCTTCGGTAATAGTCACCTGCTTCTGGGCCTTGAGAAGGCTCACGTAGGCCAGCCTGAGTCTATAGCGGATACCTGCCGATGTTACGTCATACTTGTATTTCAAGGCGATGAGCTGTTCTTTCGAACTTTTCGTCTCCGACGAAGACTTTCCGCCGTCAAACAGCAGCTGTCTCGCTGAAACATCGACGGAATATGAGTCGCTGGCACCGGAACCATCACCACCCGACCGCCCGGCGTTCAGGCCGGAACTGACCTGGGGCAGAAGTGAACTGCGCGAAATGGTAACAGCAGATTCACCCTGCTTGACCGACTCAACCGCTGAAATAATATCCGGGTTGTCTTTGCGGGCCTCCTTCACACAGTCATTCCACGTCAGCGATTCCGCGGCCAGGCGGCCGGAGGCAAAAGGCAGTATCACAGACAAAAGGATTATCGACTTCTTAAACAAACGCCGCTCCTTTCCATTCATTATTTTTTCTGGAAACTTTTTGCTATTCTCTTCGACAGCTCTTCGGCAGGATTTTCAACAAACTTCCTGGTAATAACAAATTTCGTTTCACCGGTGTTGCGCGAAATCATTTTCAAGCCGTACTCGCAGTCCTTGAAACGCCCGGAGCAAATGACATTAACCGGCTTTCCGGACTCAAGGCAGATGTCAACAAGCGCGTCAACTGCCTGCCTGTTGAAGGCCATCTCGAGGCCGTGCTGGCGGTGGAACTCGGAAGAAAACTTCCTGATCTCCCCGGCGACAACATCGTGCCGTATACTGTCCTTCTTGTTGAGGAGCTCCTCGAGGGCTGCATCGCTTTTCTCAGCCATTCCCCCGGTAACTTCAAATGATTTTATTCCCGTTGACGGCAGTTCGAATTTGTAGTTCCGGAAAATCTTTTCAAGGACAGTCATCAATCCCCTGGCACCAGTTCCCTCGGAATGCGCCCGCCGGGCCACGGCCTTTATTGCGTCAGGAACAATGGTAAAATCTATGCCATAGCCGGAGAAATCTGCCCGGTACTGGGCAAGGATACTGCCCTCGGAACTGACCATGATCTTCTCAAGGTCCTCCGCCGCTAGTGTCTCGCATACAACACGGATCGGCAAACGACCAATGAATTCGGGCTCAAAACCATAGTCAACGAAATCCTTCGTCCCTGCCAGGCGCAGGAAATCCGTATCCGAGTCTTTCCTGGCTCCCGCCTCGCTTTGGGAGAATCCAATGGTACTGGCCTTCACCCTGCGCCTGACGATATCGGAGAGCTTGTCGAAAGCTCCGCTTACAATGAAAAGCATGTGCCGAGTGTTGATCGTCCGTTTCCCCGGCGCCTTGCCCTTCTGGATATCCATCACCGCCTGTATCTGGCCGATCAGGTCCGTCTGGCTGAAAAGGTTTACGTCGGTCTCCTCCATCAGCTTGAGAAGGTTGATCTGCACGCCGCGGCCCGACACATCCTTGCCGGCCGTGGCGGGAGCGGAAGCGATTTTGTCCACCTCGTCCAGGTAGATGATTCCATACTGCGCCAGCTCCGTGTCTCCATCTGCGGCCTTCACAAGGTCGCGCACAAGATCTTCGACATCATGTCCAACGTAGCCGGTCTCGGAAAATTTCGTAGCGTCGGCCTTCACGAAAGGAACGCCTATGAGTTTTGCGATACAGCGGACGAGATACGTTTTCCCGACGCCGGTCGGACCGAGAAGAACGATGTTGTGCTTGGCATATTCCATTTCCCTGGCGGCGGGATTCTCCTGGCACCTCCGCACATGGTTGTAGTGATCGCAGATGGCAACGGACAGGACTTTCTTCGCCTCGTTCTGCTTTATGACAAACCTGTCAAGGTAGTCCCGGATGTCACGCGGTTTCAGGTTGAACTCCCTGACCGGCTTGAGCCTGTCGGCGGAAGGCTCCTTCTTCTCTTCGCGGTCTTCGCCGGCTGCCGGCTGCTGGAAAGGCGCCGGTCCCATCATGAAAGAAATATTGGCCTTGCGAAGGATATCGCGAAACTGATCCTCCAACTTTTCTTTTCCTTCATCAGCCATAATTCCACCATGTTGAGTTTACACTATGCTTATACAACGAAGATTTCCCTGAGAAATTGCACAGGAAGCGCTGTTTCCAAAACAAAATGGCCGCCTCGGTTATGCGGGCGGCCATTTCGCTAACAAACGTTTGTTCCAGCGTTATTTCTTGAGAACTGCATCCTTTGCAGCTTTTGCAATGCGGAACTTCAAAACTGTCTTGGCAGGAATGGAAATAGCCTCGCCAGTGGCAGGATTACGACCCATGCGCGCAGCCCTGTTCACTTTCACAAGCTTGCCGAGTCCGGGAATGACGAATCCATCCTTGGCTCCCTTGTACGCCATGTTGACAAGCGTTTCAATCGCAGCCTTTGCCTGCTTCTTGCTGATCTGCGTGCCTTCTGCAACCCCTGCTATGATCTGACTCTTCGTTAGTCTGGCCATGTTTTGAGCTCCTTTTAGTTGTTGTTGAAATCAACGATTTCGGGTGCATTAAAGCAGAAAGGAAAATAAACGCAACTAGAATAATGAAAATTAGAAACTTTTTTTCAGGCAGTGAAGCTTTAAAAAACGGCTGTCAAATTACCCCGTTTTGTATTTAAATGAATCATGATTGAGACGTGTTACATCCTGCGATCTCCATGGTCCGGTTTTGGGCACATAATTTATGCAACTCTTTGATTCTCATTGCCATATTCAGGATGCGCGGCTGGCAGGGCAGGCAGATTCCATTATAGAAGGTGCCCTTGCTGCAGGCGTTCAAAAGGCCGTCTGCTGCGGAAGCTCGGAAACCGACTGGGCCGCCGTAAGGGACATCTGCGCCGCGCACCCGGGGCTCATTCCTGCATTCGGCCTGCATCCCTGGTACGTCCATGAGCGTTCGCCAGCCTGGCTCGAAAACCTTGAAAAATTTCTTGCTTCATCACCGGCAGCCGGCATCGGGGAGATCGGCCTGGACCTCACTGTAAAAAACAGCAGCAGTGAACAGTCTGAAGTTTTTATAGCCCAGGTGGAACTGGCGGCAAGACTCGGCCGCCCGGCTTCAATCCACTGCAGGAACGCCTGGGAGCCCCTGGCAAAAGCGATGGATTCACTGAGCCGGATCTCCCGCGCATTCGTTATTCATTCATATTCAGGCTCAGTCGAAATGATCACCCCGCTTCAGGAATCAGGCGCTTTCTTCTCCTTCTCCGGGTCCATTACCCGCCACAATAATAAAAAAGGAAGAAAAGCCGCTGCCGCGGTCCCTCTCGATCGGCTCCTGATCGAAACCGATTCTCCGGACATTCCCCCGGTCATCCCGGGCAAAACCATTACCGTAAACGAACCCGCAAACCTGATTTATGTCTTGCGCGAAATTGCCGCCATAAGGAATATGCCCGAAAAAGAAGTCGCCGCGCATACCTGGAACAACGCATGCCAACTTTTTATTAGAGGGCCCAATGTCTAGAACCTGTTCCAAAAGATTTGCGAGGACAGAATTACTTCTCGGAAGCGATGCCATGGAAAAACTCCGTCGAGCAACCGTCGCCGTTGTCGGGCTCGGCGCCGTCGGCTCCTACGCGACCGAGGGACTCGCCCGGGCTGGAGTCGGGAATCTCCGGCTCGTTGACTTCGACGAAATCCGCGAGACGAACATCAACCGCCAGCTTTACGCCCTCGACTCCACGATCGGGAAACTGAAAGTCGAAGTTGCGCGCAGCCGCGTGCTCGACATAAACCCGGCGTGCAGGGTTGAATGCCTTCCTGTCTTTGTCGACAGGACGACTGTCGGTTCAGTTCTGGCGAAACCGCTCGACCTTGTGATAGACGCGATCGACAGTCTCGGTCCTAAGGTGGAACTGATCGCCTCCACGCGCGATGCTGGTATTGAAATTATTTCCGCGATGGGCGCGGCCACCCGTACGGATTTCTCGATGATCCGGGTCTCCGACATTTCAAAGACAAAAATCTGTCCCCTCGCCCGACTTGTCCGTAAAAGACTCAGACAGAGAAATGTTGAAAGCGGCGTAACCTGCATATATTCGACCGAACCGCCTGATCCGATGGAAGATCACGCAACGGTAGGACCGGAACTCACGGAAAAGGATTTCCTTGAGCGCGGCCGCGCCCGCAAGCCGCTGGGCAGTTTATCGTGCCTGACGGGCATTTTCGGCCTTATAGCCGCCCGCGAGGCCATAAGGAAGATTACTGCTTCGTAAGGGTTATCTCGAGACGCGGCGAGAAAACCAGCCTTTTCGGGGATTCAGCCTTCTGCAAAGTAGGTCCAGTTGTACCAACTGGACCAATATCAGGAACCGCCATGAGACTCACCACAAAAACCACAAAGATTCACAAAGAGCACATAGAAGAACACGTTTACACCACCTCATGAAGCTCTGTTTTGCTTGCGGCGGGTTCGGCGAACCCCGCACTACCTTAAACAAAGTAGGTCCAGTTGTGCCAACTGGACCAATGCAAGATGAGAAAGATGGGCCAGTTGCGGAGACAACATGAATTGTTCCTCCGAGCTGGCACCCAAAGCAATGCTGTAGCCTCATCACCGGAAAGCAATTTGCGCTTTGATATGTCCGCAGCCAACCGGAGCGTCTGGTTCAACGCCTTGAGCCTTTTCTCATTAACACTGTAGCCCTTCACAATGTGCTGCTTCAGGACATTTGTGGCCCAGATTCGGAATTCCGTACCACGCTTTGAATTGACCCGGTAACCAACGGAAATGATAGCGTCCAAGTTGAAGTATTCCACTTGATAAGTCTTCCCGTCAGAGGCAGTTGTTGCATTTTTTGCAACAACTGATTCTGAATCCAACTCCCTATCCTCGAACACATTACGCAAATGCCTGGAGATTACCGACTTATCCCGCTGAAAAAGGCAGCTTAACTGATTCAAGCTGAGCCAAATAGTCTCCCTTTCAAGCTGAACATCAAGCTTAACTGTTCCGTCCCTGCTCTTGAACAGGACAATTCCCCTTGCTTCATTTCTCATTTTACCATCCCCAATGCCTTCAGGTAATTCGGTCATTCTATTCTATCCATTTCTCCACTCCGATTTCTGTTACAGGGTATCAATCCTGGAGAAAAAAGGAAATAAAACCTCAGCCCCTTGTTTGTCCGCCACGGCGCACAAACGACGGCCCTGTGGGCGAATATTGGACAAAGACTTGTACTACTATCCGTCAACTTCTTGCATTCTTTCGCAGAAGATAAGAAATATTTTACCACAAAGGAAGCACAAGGGGGAACAAGTCAGAACCACGTCATCCGTTAATCGACGGATAAGTGGCCACTTGGCTCGGAGAGCCGACGTGGCAAGCAAGCAGGAAGGAACTCTTGCCTTGAGTTTCCCTTCGGGCACTTGAGGCCGGGAGGCCGGGTGGTGAATAAATTTCTTCATTTGGTTGTGGCCTATGGCAACGCTAGGCAATATTCGTGCTAGCGCCCCACAACTGCCATGAAGCCTGGTTATAACGCGGCAATTTGGCGTGGCCCGGCTCTGAGCGCCAACGTGTTTTACTCAATGCTACAGGGACTCGGGCTTAAAAGTCATAAACACGTAAATCAAATACATGCCAAGCAGCAGGAATCCGCGCCAACGCTGGATAACTCCTGCCTTTGTCGGATAAGCAGGTATTAACGTGAGAACGCCGAACATCAGGACAATGGCCACAGTCCCGAAGGGAATCTGAAAGGGACAGAGCATCGACACCACTCCTATAATTCCAAGACAATTAAAAATGTTGCTTCCCAGGATAGTTCCAAGGCTGATCTCGTCGTGACCTCGAATTTTGGCTATCACTGAGGTGGCCAGTTCGGGAACGGATGTGCTAACAGCGACAAGCAGAGCCCCGACGACGAACGTTCCAATTCCCCATGAAGCAGCAATCCCAATTGCACTGGAAACTATCAGCCTGCCAGCCACAACCAGTATTACCAGTCCAAGGACGCAAAAGAGAATTGAGCGCCCTTTGCCGTTGCCTTCAAATTCGCCAGCATCCCCCTGACGCTGCCGCCGTGCCGCGAAAATAACGCTGGTCAGCCATGCGATAAAAAATACAATAAGCAGCATCCCGTCAGCTCGGGATAACCTGCCATCAATCGACAGCACGCCTATTATAAAAGGAACTGCAATTGCGACAGGGAAATCCCGCTTCAAATCCGCCCTTGAAGCACGCAGGCTGCCAATGGCAAGTGTCACCCCTGTAATCAAACCGACATTGGCCACATTGCTGCCGAGTACATCGCCAAAAGAAACCTGAGGAGTTCCCTCAAGGGCCGAACTGATACCTACGGCCAATTCCGGACTGGATGTGGCAAACGCCGCAAACGTGGCACCCACTATCGCAGGGGATATACGCGCCCATCGCCCAAGAGAAACCAACCCTCTTACAAATAACTCGCCGCCTGTTCCCGCACAGGCGATGCCAATCAGAAGCAAAACATAGTCATTCATCGATGCGCCACTGAATCTCCAAGGTCAACACAATCAGACAACATTTTCCATTTGCCAAGCACATTCATTTAAGATGATGAAACAGTTTTTTCAGGAAAACAACAACTTCCGAAGTATCTTTAAGAAAGAAAGAAGCAGCAGACCTGCCTCTGCCGACGCGGACAGTAACTCCCCTGCCCCTGAGAGCTAAAAACGCCGCTTCGTCCGTGACATCATCCCCCAGGACAATCGGCAAACAGGAATTCTTTCCCCTCTTGTGTTCCATCCTGTGAAGCAGCCATTCCGCGGCTTTCCCCTTATTCCATGTCGTGGCGAGATTGAATTCAACAACCTTTTTTCCGAGCAGCGGATGTACCAGGGAAGAGGCAAGAAACGGCTCCGAGATCCTGACGAGTGTTTCCCTGAATCTGTCGAGGTTTTTCCGGCTGACTTTCCTGAAATGCACAGCAACCGACATGGCTTTCTTTTCCAGAATCACTCCCGGTATTGTTTTCATGGCAATCGACAGCTGACGGTACAGTTTCTGGAGGCTCCTTCCCATCGCCGGGGGAAAAGAATACCTCCATTCGAAATCCGGGCCGGCAATCGAGCAGCCGTGGTTTCCGGCATAGACAATGCCTGAGACTCCAACCATTTTCTTTATTTCATCAAGATCTCTCCCACTGATAATTGCCAGCCTGATGTTTGGAACCGAATACAATTGTTTCAGTAACTTCTTCGTTTTAGAGGGAAGATGCGCCCCGGAAGGAGTGGAAGAAATAGGAGCCAATGTGCCATCAAAATCAAGGAGAAGAAGAATTGTTCGCCCCTTTATGAGCTTCTTGACAGACGTCCACTGTTCTATCGCATGTTTCATATGATCGTTGAATATTACCTGGCCCTGCCAGATCTAATGTTCTTTTAGAGACGTCAACTCTGTTATGATGTTGCCGGCCCAGCGATAGACATTGTTTGTTTTCACGGTGCTACGCATTTGAGTCATCCGGTTCTTCCGCTCTTCTTCCGGCATCTCGACGGCAAACTTTATACTGTCGGCAAATTCTTCTATGGCATACGGATTTACCCGCACTGCCTGTGTCAGCTCCTTGGATGCACCAGTGAACCGGCTGAGAATTAATACGCCATTTGAGTCATTCCTAGCCGCAACGTATTCCTTTGCCACAAGGTTCATTCCGTCGTGCAGGGAACTGACAATACAGATATCAGCAATCAGGTAATACGGCATGATCTCTTCCTGCGAGAAATGCCGTTTCAAATAAACCACAGGTTTCCAGTTTTCTTCCGAATGTTTCCAGTTTATCTTCTCAACCAGTTCATCAACCTCTCCGGCAAAGTCATGGTAACGTTTGATGTGAGTTCGGCTGGGTGCCGCCAGCTGAACAAAGACAAATTTCTTCCTGTACTGCGGGTACTTTTCAAGAAACCTGTCAATTGCAAGCATACGCTCGACCATTCCTTTGGTGTAATCAATCCTGTCTACGCCGACGGCCACAATTTTTCCGCGCAGCTGAAATTCACTTCTAATACTTTCCACCTGGTCTTTGTCTTCATCAGAAAACGCTTTGCCGGGTTCACAATCTACACTTATCGGAAATGGCCGTATATACGTTTCCCTTCCAAGCCTGATTACTTTCGACGTCTCGGTATCGATCCGGGACTCAAGGAGCCTGTTGGCGGTATCGAGGAAATTGTTGCAGTGCATCTGCACGTGGAAACCGATGAGATCGCACGCGAGCATTCCTTCAAGTATCTGTTCCTGGTAAGGACAGGTGGCGAACACTTCCGGATTAGGCCAAGGGATGTGCCAGAACAATGCAATTCTTGCATCCGGCCTCTTTTGCTTGATCAGGCCCGCAAGAAGCGTGAAATGATAGTCCTGGATAAACACAAAAGGCGAACTCGCCGGCAATTCTTCAATAATACTATCAGCAAATTTCTGATTCACATTCCGGTACATCTGCCAGTCGGATTCCCTGAAAATCGGACGGGTATGCGTAATATGACAGAGTGGCCACAATCCCTCGTTTGAGAATCCATAATAATAGCCCTCTTCTTCCTCCTTCGAGAGCCAGACCCTCTTCAATATGTACTTGTCGTCATCAGGAGGAACGCCCAGCTTGTCTTTTGAATTAACAAACTGGCGGTCGGCGTTTCCTGACCCGTGCGCAATCCATATTCCTCCACAGGCGCGCATTATCGGGTCTATCGCAGTCACGACACCGCCGGCAGGTTGTATGCATTCAGGTTTTCCCGTTTCTCCGTTGATAACATGCATATAGGGTTCCCTGTTTGACACCATGTAAAGAAGACTATCCCCCAGGCGGGCCTGTACAATGTCCTTGAGTTTTGATTGGGTCCATAAATCTTCCTTGCTGAGCCGTTCCGATGCTTTTTCGGATACAACCTTACGTGCTATTCTGAGGCTCAGGGCAACCTGTTCAACTTCGCTGGCAAGCTTGCCCAGCTCATCCTCTGTTTTTATGGAATGCGATGAGTTTGTTTCTCCGCGCTGAAAATGCCAGAACCATTCAGTAAGGCGAATGACCGGCAGGGTGAATATTTGCCGCTGGATCAGGAGCATGATCAGGACAATTACAATCAGCAGGGAAATCAAAGTTATGGTCAACCGCTTCCAAATGCCGGTCAACGTGGTGAGCACATAGGAAGTGTCGTAAACCACCTCAGCCATGCCCAGAAAGTTCTCCTCATCGTCCAAAATAGGTAAAACGTAACTGTAAGCAGAATAATTACCAAACTTCTCCAACGCTCCGCGGGGAATTTGTTTTACAAGCACTTCATTGATGTAAGCCTTTTTGGCGTTACCCCAGTCGGCAATACGCTCGGTAACAGCCACAACCTGCCCGGTCTTGCCGTAGATAACACAGCCCTGCAATCGCTCTCTTTTCTGAAAACTCTCAACAAGGAGCTTGGCTCTTTTAATGTCGTTATTTATGAGAATATTTCGGACCGAGAATGTTATGCTCTCATCGACTGCGACAGCTTTTCTTTTAAGTTCATCCAGCAGTTTCTCTTCTTCATGGCGGACCTGAATCATCCCGAATACCGTGAAGGCAATAGACACTATCAGGAGAACAGGCAGAATGAACAGAAGAAGCCTTTTCATCTTGTCCTTGTTGTTATCTGAAAAAGAAAGTCAATGCCCATACAGCAGAAGAAACAATCAGGAGAATAAGCGCATATCTCCGGAAATCACCGGCAGAGGCAGGCTTTCCTTCTGCTGTTTCGCCATGCATATAACTGATATCAACATAACGAACAATGGCAAGTGTTGCTGCAATCATCAAATAGGCAAGGTCGAGCCATGATGGAAACCCGGATCGTTTCTGAACAAGAAAAACAGCCAGGAACAACAGGATAATATTCCCGCCGAACATCCAGTACAAACGCAACAGGCATCCGCTTCCGCTAACAGACCTCTTGACGGGCTCTTCCATGATCAAACTCCAGTCTATGCACTTACTGTGCCGTTGACTGGATGGCGGCCCGACCACCCAAAAACCTGCGACTGACATAATTATTCAGCCGTACCCTTTGTTAAAAAAATCTGTACCACATTCCGGAATTGCCGGCAATCTTTATCAGCATCCTGCTCCTCAAGCCTCAGGAAAAGAGCGGATGACTAAACATGCGTCTCGCACAGTGATATACTCTTGTCAACAGTTCCCCGTTTTTTTGTATCGTAAAGCTGTTGGACAAGATGCTTCTTCAGGTTTAACGGATCGATGGGGCTTATGCATATGCCTGTAATCCCTTCAAATCCCGCCGGGGTATTGGTTCGCTGTCTGATGCATACGCGCCATGGCATCAGGACGTCCGCCCCCCTTGGCGTATAATACCATTCTTCGTTACACGGCACGGAACTGCCAATTGCATGATGGATTGCATGAACAAGATCCGACATGCCGCGAATTTCATCGTCTTTGATCCGACCAGGGTCTGCGCTTCCGCCTTTCGACTGAACGGTTACGGTCGGATACATGTGCCCAACATCGGCAAACGCAAAAGCATGGCCGTTCCCGGCAATTAACAGATGAAGTGACGCAGCCATCTCAGCGCCCATTTGATTGAATATATCCGGATTCTTCCTGGCCAAGGCCATGAGCCCATCTATATTTGCGCCGCATTTATCAACGGTGACAATCTGCTTGTGAAGGTGATCGAACGATGCGCCTGCCGGCTGCAGCCAGTTCTGGAAAACAGCTGCATACTTTGCATAAGGATTTGAACTGTAACAGGAATTAATCCCGCTGATTGTAATCTTGAAGAACTGGAAATGCTCATCGGGCGTCAGCCTTCCGGAAGAACTGAGATCCGGCTCCGGCCAGGAGCCCGGAACAAAATGTTTTCCTGCAACTATCATTTCATGGCCGCCGCCGAAGAAAGCATCAGCCATTGACAGCTTTTCTTTTTCAGTGACTTGAGAAGGATCCCTTCCTGAGCGTCGCAACTTTATATCTACCACGTTAAGCAGGTGGGCAAGTCCATTGTCATCAGAAATATATTCTTCTTTCCTCCGTATATTATCCTGGGACAGGACAAAGCCGTGATTTTTCCGCCAGTAATCAAACGGCACGATTTCAAACAGATTCGGGATGCGCCTGAAAAGCGGTTTGGATGCCGATAACTCTCCTGCGCGCAGGTTTAGAAGAGAGGCGTAACCTGGATCTTGTCTTATTACCCGTTCTTTTTCAGGTGGCGTATTGAAATATCCTGCTTCGCAGAGGTCGCAATAGTCTTCAGGTTCTTTCCTGTCAAGCCGCTGATTTACAGATGCTGGAATATTGGCTGCGGGTTTGCCAGAACGGCCCGGAACCGTCCAGACCTCCAGGCCGTTAAACGGATTCCGCTGTCGAATGGTTCCATCCGGCAGCCTTGTCAGAAACTCTTTGTAATCAGGCATTATTCTTCGTATACGAATACACCATGGGATACAGAAGGCAAGAATCTTTGTCCAAGGAATATTCTGCAGGCAATTTAAGCCATCACCCCTCTGACGCGGAACCGGCATGGGCCTGGAGTCGGCTAAACGAAACAGGAGGTTATTGACGTACTGATGTATTGCTGATAGTTGTTGCAATGGAGCGCGAATTTATGAATGTGCCGTTCGTATTCTATTCACAGGCCCACCTGATCAAAGTGCTGGGGCGAAAGGCCAATAACGTTGAAGCTTTGCTTGAGGGCATCAAGAATGTCCCCGGCTCTTCAATCTACTATCATACTCATCGATTCCTTCAGCAGCATCATTACCTGTCGCCGGAACCGCCAAACGACTTCGCTTATTGGACCGGCAGTATACTGAACGAGGCCAGACTTTCCGAGTCCATAGCAAGCGTCGATACGGTCTCTTTCGTGCGGATTGAAGACCTGAGGCAGGCATTTGTCCGGCTGTTGACCGATTATCTCGCAAAAACAAACAAGGGAACCCGCTGTCCTGACGGACAGGAATTCTACTTCAGGAGCTGTCAGACTTTTGTATTCCCCTCTGGTCACGTGGCACATGATCTTCGGGAATTCCAGGACCAGGTTGGCAGGGTCACTGTCCAGTCCCTGTATTTCCATATGTTTGAGGCACCCCTCCGCCTGAAAAAGGAGGAGAGTGATTTTGTCGCATGGTTCAAGAGCATTGGAGAAGTTGAGCTGGCAAAAAAAGTTGCGCGGCTGGACCCATACACAATGACTCTGGATGGCCTCAGGAAGAGGATAATCAGACTTGCGGGGGATTATGTCTCAACGAAACATTAAAGAATATTCCGCAATTGTCGGCGAGAGCGTTGTCGACGAACTATTCCTGCTTGCAGACAAGCTGAAGGGGAAACTGATACAAAACGTAAACTCTACCGCTGTTGGCGGCGGAGTAGCGGAAATACTTGCCCGCATGGTTCCTCTCCTCAAACAGCTTGGAGTTGACGCCAGGTGGGATGTTATCAAAGGCGACGAGAAGTTCTTCCTGATTACAAAGAAAATACACAATGCATTGCACGGCGTAGATGTGACTTTTTCCGACGAAGAGTTTGATTTCTTCAAACAGGTTAATGCCGACAATGCTGCAGATATGCAGGTATATGGCGACGTTGTCTTCATACACGATTCCCAGCCAATAGGGCTTATAGAGAAGAAAAAAGAGATCGGCAGGAAGTGGATATGGCGCTGTCATATTGACTTCACACAGCCTACGGCCCAGATAGAGGCATTTCTCAGGGATTATATTGAACGGTATGACAGCGCGGTTTTTTCCGCTCAAACTTTCTCCCGGCAGTTAAACATTCCGCAGGTACTGATCGCTCCGTCGATCGATCCTCTCAGCGACAAGAACAGAGATATGACTCAAGAGGAAATAACATCGATCGTAGGAAAGTTTGACATTGATCCCCAGCGTCCGATTGTTACCCAGATTTCGAGATTCGACTACCTTAAGGATCCAGTCGGCGTGATCGATGTATACCGCAAGGTAAAGAAGTATGTTGACTGCCAGCTTGTTCTGGCTGGCGGCGGCGCTACGGATGATCCGGAAGGCGCGAAAGTTCTCGAAGATGTTAAGAATGCCGCAGGAGATGATCGTGATATTCATGTTCTTCTCCTGCCGCCAGGCAGCGATATTGAGATTAACGCCTTACAGCGGGCTTCCGCTGTTGTGCTTCAGAAATCCCTGAAAGAAGGTTTCGGATTAACCGTCGCGGAGGCGCTCTGGAAATCGAAACCTGTAATCGCTGGCGCTGTCGGAGGTATTCCTCAGCAGATAACACACAAATATTCGGGGATACTGACTTACTCAATCGAGGGAACCGTCTATTATCTCAAACAGCTCTTAAACGATCAGGATTATGGAAAGCGTTTGGGCGCCAACGGCCGGGAACATGTGAAAAACAATTTTCTCATTACCCGCCATATTCGAGACTATATTCTTTTATTCCTATCTCTTTATTATAACGAGGATGTGGTAAAGTTCTAGTTTCTTTGCAACTTACCGTACCAAATAAGAAAAGAGGATTGATGATGAAAATAAATCCCGCAGAACTGCTGACTGAAGCCAAACGCGCAATGGCAAAGGCATACGCCCCCTATTCAAGGTACAAGGTCGGTGCCGCCCTGCTCGCCGCTGATGGAACCATCTTCCACGGCTGCAATGTGGAGAACGCATCGTATGGGCTTACCAGCTGTGCTGAACGGACTGCAGTCTGCTCCGCCGTTGCCACCGGCCGCCGAGCGTTCAGGGCAATCGCAATTGTCGCAAGCGGAAAGAAACTTCCTTCCCCCTGCGGCGCCTGCCGCCAGGTGCTCGCCGAGTTCTGCAAGCCTGGGATGGACATCTTTTTCGCTCCGGGCGGAAACCTGAGCAAAGTCAAGCATCGCAGGCTCTCGGAACTCCTGCCTGTACCTTTCTGCAGCAGGTAAGGCACGCGTGTAAGCCGACATCACTCCTATTCTTTTCTGGACTTGGAAATGGCTGATGTATAGTATCCCCGCTTTATTTCACAAACAAACTCAGGGAGGCTGGAACCATGGGACAATTAGACTGGATCGTTATTGGTTTTTACTTCTTATTAATCGGCATCGTCGCCTGGTGGTACGGACGACACCAGAAGGATACAACCGACTACTTCCTCGCCGGACGCAGTGCCGGCTGGATCACCATCGGAGCGTGCATCTTTACTTCCAACATCGGCTCCGAGCATATTGTCGGTCTTGCCGGACAGGGAGCCTCAACCGGCATGGCAATGGCTCATTGGGAACTGCACGCATGGATACTGATCCTGCTGGCAGGTCTCTTTGTCCCTTTCTACTACAAAGCCGGGGTTGAAACGATCCCTGAATTCCTTGAAAAACGCTTCAGCGCAAGGACGCGCTGGATCCTATCGGTGGTTTCGCTGGTTGCCTACGTTTTCACAAAGGTAAGCGTAACCGTATACGCCGGCGCCATCGTTTTCCAGGCCCTTCTTCCGGAGGTTAACATTGCTATCGGAGATTTTAATCTTAATGCCTTCTGGATCGGGGCGTTCTCGACAGTTATCATCACCGGTGTTTACACCATTTTCGGAGGCATGCGCGCCATCATGGCCACATCAACGCCCCAGGCTGTCATCATACTGTTCGGGTCGTTCGTAATTACCGCAATAGGACTTCATAAACTTGGCGGATGGGGCGAACTGGTCGCTGTGTGCAAAACGAATGCCGACAACTTCTCGCTGTGGCGCCCGCTTTCCAACCCTGATTTCCCATGGCTGGGCGTTCTGATCGCATCCCCCATCATCGGCATCTGGTACTGGTGTACCGACCAGTACATAGTCCAGCGCGCTCTTTCGGCCAAGGACCTTGCAACCGCACGCCGCGGCGCCCTGTTCGGAGGCTTACTTAAAATATGGCCGGTTCTCATATTCCTGGTTCCGGGAATGATCGGGTGGGCACTTCACACCAAGGGCATTATCCAGCTGGCGCCCAAGATGCTTGACGGCGTCGCGCAAGTGGGCACAATCGACGGCGACCGCGTGTTCCCAACCCTGGTGGTCACTTTGCTGCCGAACGGAATCCGGGGCCTCATCGTGGCCTGCCTGCTCGCGGCGCTGATGAGCTCGCTCGCCTCCCTTTTCAATTCAAGCGCTTCCCTGTTCACGGTTGACGTCTACGAGAAACTGAGACCTGGCCAGTCCGAGAAGCATCTCCTGATGGTGGGTCGTATTGCAACCGCCGTTGTCGTTGGCCTGGGCATTGTCTGGATCCCGGTCATGGCAAAGGTTTCCGGGGGCGGACTGTACCAGTATCTCCAGAGCGTGCAGGGTTACCTGGCTCCGCCTATCACGGCAGTCTTCCTCGTGGGCCTGTTCTGGAAGCGTATGAACTCGGCTGGAGCGACTTGGGCGCTCGGAGGCGGATTCGTCCTGGGAATGCTCAAGCTGACAATCCAGACATTCTACGGGACCGGGGCCGGCAAGATCCACGATCCGGCGATCCTCGCCTGGATCGGTGATTTCAACTTCCTGTACGCAACAGGAATAATGTTCCTGGCCAGCATAATCATAATGGTTGTTGCGTCGTTCATGACTCCAGCCCAGCCGGAAGAAAAGATCCGCGGGCTTACATACGGATCAATCCGTGAGACATCCAGCGAGGAAATCAAGCGCAGCTGGGACCTCGGCAACAAGGCAATGGCAGGTGCCATCCTGGTGCTGGTACTCGGCATGTACCTTTACTTCAGCTTCTGGCTGAAGTAGACTGACAGTGTTTGTCAAGGGCCGGGCATCGAAAGGTGCCCGGCTCTTTTTCGTTCGGCCGACAAGATATAGATATCAAGAACCCACCCCGCCCTTCCGCCTACGCCAAGGCGGCTCCGGCGTGACTTGTCGGGCACCCCTCCGATGGAGGGGACCAGGAATTTGCGTACGAAGCGGGTGTTCCGTTTGGGAGTTCAGGAAATGATCCCCTCCCCGGAGGGGTGGCTGTAAGCCGGGTGGGTAATTGATCCGATGACTGTCCGCGTTGCACTCATTCTTTTTCTTGCCATCAACCGCGAATCAGATACGATGGCCCCATGACAAAAACATTTGTTCTGGATACTAACGTCCTCCTTCACAATGCCGAATCAATTGAATGCTTTGCCGACAACGTGATCGTCCTGCCAATGGCGGTCATCGAGGAACTGGATAAGTTCAAGACCCACAACGACGAACTCGGCAGGAACGCCCGCTACGTGATACGCAGGCTGGACTCGCTCCGCGCAGAGGGAAACCTGCGCGACGGCGTGCCGATTAACAACGGCGGTACCCTCAAGATAATGACCAGTTCGTCAGCCGATTTTGACCCCGGCCTGGAAGCCAACCTGGCGGACAACATGATCCTTAGGCTCGCCTACAGCCTTATGAAAAAGGGCGAGACCGTCATCTTCGTAAGCAAGGACATCAACGCAAGGATCAAGGCCGACGCGCTGGGCCTGCAGGCAGTTGATTTCGAAAAACAGAAGGTCAATCTAGAAGAACTCTACACCGGTTATTCCGAGGCAACTGTCTCCGGCACCGTTGTGGACAATTTCTTCAAGAGTGAAATCATTGAAACCCCCGGTGTGGGACGCTTCCCTAACGAATTCATCCTCCTGAAGGACAAGGACAACGACAAGCACACTGCCCTTTCCAGGGTGATAAAGGAAGGAACCCTGAAACACCTCTCGAGCCAGGTTGACCGCGTATGGAACATCCAGGCCCGCAACAAGGAACAGAGACTGGCGCTTGAACTGCTGGTTGATCCAGAAGTGTTCATTGTCACGCTCGTCGGCCAGGCCGGAACAGGAAAAACACTCCTGGCCCTGGCCGCGGCACTGCAGGCAACCCTGACAAACCGCCAGTACGACCGGATTCTCGTGTCACGGCCGATCATTCCAATGGGAAAAGACATCGGCTATCTCCCGGGCGCCAAGGAGGAGAAACTCTCGCACTGGATGCAGCCCATATTTGACAACCTTACCTACCTCCTCCGCGACGGCGTGGAAGAATCATCAGGCGGCAAGAAAAAGAAACTGAGTTCCCAGGAAAAAATGCACCGGCTGCTCAGCGAAAACACGATCGGCCTGGAAGCACTGACCTACATCAGGGGCCGTTCGATCCCGCGCCAGTACGTGATTGTCGACGAGGCCCAGAACCTGACACCGCACGAAGTAAAAACCATCATCAGCCGCGCTGGCGAAGGCACAAAAATGGTCCTCACCGGCGACCCCTACCAGATCGACAACCCCTACCTCGACGCTTCCAGTAACGGCATGATTTACACCGCGGAACGGCTCAAGGACCAGGCGATCCACGGCCACATAACTCTCAAGAAGAGTGAACGCAGCCACCTCGCCGCCATAGCCGCAGAGTATCTATAAGGAGCTATCATCATGAAGAACACAACAATACCGGCATCCATTTTCTTCAGCTTTTTTCTAATGCTTTCATGCCATTCCGGCGCGGCTGAAGCGGAGAAAATCGGCGTGGTCATGGAGTGCGAAAGCATCAGCAGGCTCATAACCGATACCGGCATCATCTCGAAAGCGCTGGGAATGAAAGTCGAAACATCCAGGATTGAAACCATGCTCGACAACATGTCAGCCTCTGCCGGGCGCACAGGAATAAGCAGCAATAAACCGTTCAGGATTTTCGTTGTAACGGAAACTGGGGACAATGATCCTGCCCAGGCCGGGACGGAACAGCCGGATAAACCCGTAGTCCTTGTGTTCCCCCTGACCGATAACGGCGACACCTACCTCAAGTCCGTAGGCAGTTCCTACGAGAAAAAGGAAAAGGCCGGAATATTGACTCACTTCAGCGGGCCTGCAGAACAATGTGTCGCCAGGGAATCTGATTTCTATGTCGGGATTGCCGACAACCAGGCCGTTACCGGCACCGATGCAGCCAAAGTCGAACTCGTGCTTGCCCACATACTCCCCGGTAAACCTGTTCCTGGCTCCGTGCCCGGAACACTCAAAATCTTCGTGGATGTCGCAGCCATCATGCCTTCCGTGGAAAAAGCGCTTAAGAACTCAACCGAAACGATGAAACAGGCATTCAATTCCCCTGCGGCCACCAACACCCCAATGACAAATCCAGGACAGATCCTGATGGCCGAAAGCGAACTGTTCCTGGCCATTATGAAACAGCTGAAAACCTGTTCATATGGAATCGGCGTCAAGGATAACGCCATCGAGATCAACAGCCTCGTGGCCCCTGTTGCCGGCGGCCAGCTCGAAGCAATCACCCGGACACTCGTTCCCCCGTCAGGAAAATATACCTGCGCACTGTCTCCCGACGCATTCATATCGACATCCGGAAACGGCATGAATGTCTGCGACATTTTCATCGAACCCTACTGCAAGATGATGGACACGATGTTCGACGCCGCTGATCCAGACGGCAAATTCAAGACAAAGATGCGGGACACCATTATTTCAATGAAGGGAGCCTTCTCAGGCGAATACTCCATCGGCGTAATCCCCGGAGCGTCCACGAAAGACATGGCGCTGGTTGAGGTAATCGGCGTCAATGACGCTGCCAAATTCCGCAAGAACATACTCGATGCCCTGAATACCATGAAGGACATGTATTCGACTTCAATGCCCTTAATGTCCATGACGTTCGAAAAAACACGGACATCGGGCGGCGTCGAGGTGATTCCTTACACCTGCTCCGTCAATCAGCCTGCAGGCTCGCCTCCGCAGGCATCGCCCCTGATGAATCTCGGAAAGAACTACAGGGCTGAAATGGCCTGCGTGGACAACGCTTTTATTTACACCATGGGCGGCGGCACGGCAGTAATGGACAAAGTCATCGAACGCCTGAAAACTGCCGGCAACAAGGCCGAACCTTCAAAGGCATTCGCCACCCTGTTTCCAACTCCGCCTGACAGGATGATAAGCACTTATTCGATCGAACTGGGCAGATTAATCAAGGCTTTCATGGCTTCCCTGCCCAACAGCGAACAGATGATACAGATGATTCCAGATTCCAGGTCGGGTGTCGCCGGTTACTCCGTACTGAGAGGCAATGACATCGCCGGCGTCACCCGTATCGGATTCGAAGAAATCGAATGCATCAGGAGCAGTCTCATGCCGCTAGGCCTGATGATGATGACTTCCACGGGAGGAACTCCCGGAGCCCAGGCAAATACGCCGAGGGGCAGTCCCGAATCGAAATGCATCCGCAACCTCAGGATGCTGGGCGATGCGAAGGAACAATGTGCGCTCGAGAAGAATCTCAAGGACGGCGATACAGTCGAACCATCGGCGCTCACGCAGTACCTGCTCCGGGGCAAGATGCCGGTCTGTCCCGAAGGCGGAACCTACACGCTTAATCCTATCGGTAAAACCCCGACCTGCTCTATCCCCGCCCACAAGCTGAAAAACTGATTGGACCCAATCCTCAGCGCCAGTCACTATCCGGGCAGTGATTCTGTTCTTCCGGGTTGGCGCCGATGGCGCCATGTAGACCGCAACACGCATTTCATTTCTTCAAGAAAAGATTTTGCGTCAGACGCCTTGCTGGCAAGGCGTCGCGGGCGCCGCGATATACGCATATGCGGCGTCCCGCGACAACACCGCCAGCGAGGATGTATCACGCAAAAGGTTTTCTTGTGAAATGCGTGTTGCTGACTGATTCTGCAAAATGGGGAAATTCCTGCATCAACAACATTATTTCCAGATCAGATCAAGGCAGGAGCTGTCCGTTGTGTCAAGGATACCAACCATCTTGTCCTGCGTGACCAGCTTGAGGAACCGGCCCGGCTCAACTTCCCAGACCTGGTAGATAAACTTGTCACCCGCCTTTGACTGGTCTGCCTTCTTCATCTTAGGAAACCTCGACGCCAAAGCCGTCCGGTAAGCCGTGACAAATTCACCGGCATCCTGCCGGGTGTCCCAGACGATATTCCAGGCCAGCAGGTCCTTGCCCGTCGCATCATTCACAAGGTAGTAATACCGGTCACCGCCCCAGCCGGCCGCAACCGTCGAAATTGCTGCCAGGTCCCGTTCCTCGTCACTGCTCCATATCTCGAAAAGGATCCTGATGCCCAGTTCGCCCATCACGTCTTCTTCCTTGATCGACCATTTGCCCCTGAACTTCTTCTTCAACTCAGGCATCCGCACATCCACAGGAATCTCGCGTTTGCCAGTAAGTTTCTCGGGATGAAGGATCTGTTCCGTTGACTGCGGCGGCTCCCTGTAAAGCCCGTCAACGGCCTTCCATCCCCCCTTTTCCTTTACAAGATTTACCATAACCGATCCCTGGATATAGGCTGTATAAAGGCTCTCCATAAGAAAGCGGGGCAGGTCCTTCATCGCCTTCATCGAGTTGCCGAAACCTCCTAACATGGTCGAATCTTTGTTTTCATCTGACATAGCCAGTATGCGGTCGTAATCAAGCGCACCCTGCATTCCAATGGCAACGGAAACCGCCGCATTCGCCACAGCCGGATCCTCCATGCCGGACTGATTCATGAGCAGCCAGTACATCATCACAACAGTTGCATCGCCTTCCACCAGGCATTCCCGCGCCATTGTAGCGTCGCCATTGTCCCTTATGGCTTTGGTATTTTTTTCGACGAGGTCCTGAAGGTCGAAATACTGGTCCTGGAGGGCATGGCAAAGCTCGTGCGACAGGATTACATCCAGCATCAGGGGATCCACATCCGTCATGAGAAGATAGCACTTCCCTGAATCCGCGTCATAATGCGCGGCCGCCTGGTCTTCGAGTATCTTTATGAACGCATCGATCAGGTCCATGTCCTTCTCCAGCGCACCTATCTTCACGAGCGCCCTGGTGTACCATTTTGCCCCCTCTTCGCCATACTGTTCCAGGACCGACTTTTTGACGAACTTCCTGAAATCCTCGTTCGACTGCACCGCGGTCTTGACTTTCTTTTTGAACTTCAGGCCGCGGATATTCTCAATATCACGGCATATCGATTCACTCCGCGCAAACCCGTCCCTGATAACCTTCGGCAGGTTCGTATCCTGGGCCTCCACGGCACCTGCGGCCAGCAGTACGATCCACACTGCTGCTTTGACAGAAAATCTTGTCATATTTTCATCCCCGCTTTGCCTCCAGCCGTTCATCAGCTTTCGGCGTTCTTTTCCCGAACTTCAGATATAGGCCAGCGATCCAGATAACCACGAAAACAATGTAGGCAGCAAGGCTCTGCAAGGGATGCCCAAGGCCTTCGGCTGCCCCGGTACCAACCAGTAATATTTTGCTGAAAATGTCCAACAGCAGAAGAAGCGTTGCCGTGCCAAACCACAGGAAATAGCCCTCAAAGAATGCGCATGAAGCTTGCTTCCTTTCCGGTGACAGCCAGTAGTCCTTATTTGGCAGGTTGATAAGGGAGACAGGTATTTTCGAGAGTCCGAAGGCTATAACAGGAAACAGAACAGCCACTATTCCGGTGATAATAGACTGAGCCATGATGAAAGATGTCTTGCTGGACCAGCCATCGGGCTTTCCCGATATCCCGAAATGCGAAGCCACTCTCTCCGGAAGCAAAAGATAGCAAAAGAATATCTGGGCAATGCACAGCAGGCACACGCCGAGAAAAACCGTCAATGCTATTCTGCGCGACATAAACTATTCTCCAGTTTTGCCTCAATCTGTCGGGCTGTCTCTTTCCTTGTGGGCGGGGATCACCGATCCCCGCGGCCCAGCGGTATGGGCCGCCCACATTCAGATCTTACCGATACTCCAGCCCATACCGAATTCGTCCGACAGGACGGAACGGGTCCGCTGTACTGCGTCAACCGTATTGAAACAGCAATATACCAGCATTCCCTCCTTGACGGCAACAGGCTAAGCAAATAGTTTAACGCATCTTTCAATTGACTGTTATTCATAGAAAGGACTGAACATTATGTACAAAGTTGTTCTTCTGAGACATGGCGAAAGCACCTGGAACAAGGAAAACAGGTTCACTGGCTGGACAGATGTCGACCTCTCCGAAAAAGGCCTGCAGGAAGCCGAAGCAGGCGGCGACGTCATGAAAAAAGAAGGCCTGACCTTCGACATCGCCTATACATCCGTCCTGAAACGCGCAATCCGCACGCTCTGGATTGCAATGGACAGAATGGACCTGCTCTGGGTCCCGGTCATCCGCTCATGGCGCCTGAACGAACGACACTACGGCGCACTCCAGGGTTTGAATAAATCCGAAATGGCAGCAAAATACGGCGAGGACCAGGTGCTCGTCTGGCGGCGCAGTTATGACATCCCGCCTCCTTCCCTTGAAAAGAAAGACGACCGCTATCCCGGCAAGGACCGGCGTTACGCCGGGCTTTCGGAAAAGGAACTTCCTCTGACGGAATGCCTGAAAGACACCGTCGCAAGGTTCCTTCCTCTCTGGCACGAGACAATCGCGCCGACAGTAAAATCAGGCAAGAAAGTCATAATCGCCGCACACGGCAACAGCCTGCGCGCACTGGTTAAATACCTGGACAACGTTTCAGAGAAGGACATTGTCAGCCTCAACATACCAACAGGCATACCTCTGGTCTACGAGCTGGACAATGATCTCAAGCCGATTAAGCATTATTACCTCGGTGATCCCGAAGCAGTCAAGAAAGCCCAGGAAGCCGTGGCAAAGCAGGGAAAAGCAAAGTAGGAAGAATTCAGAATACAGAAGTCAGAATTCAGAATCCCGCCTGATCTTTCCCTCGCCTTTCGAGGGAGAGGGCCAGGGTGAGGGTGATAATTTCATGAAACCGGTGCTGACGATCAGGAAGGTAAAAGACTTCAAGGTAACCGGCGACGGCAGGTCAGCCGCCTGGAAGAAAGCCGAATGGCAGAAACTTTCAAGGATCGCTGAAGGAAAGCTGAATTATTCCACTAAGGCAAAGGCCCTCTATTCGGATTCGGGCATATATTTCCTTTTCAACTGCGAGGACAGGAAGCTGTCCTCTTCGCTGACTGAAGATTTCTCCGATCTCTATACTGGTGACGTCGTTGAAGTCTTTCTCTGGCCTGACAGGAAACAGAATGTTTATTTTGAATTTGAAGTCTCTCCTCTTGGGTTCCAACTCCCTCTTCTAATTACCAACAACAAGGGCACTTTCTCCGGGTGGTGCCCGAGGCACTTTGAGAAGGACCGCCTGACCCGCGTCAAAACATCCGTCACCGGAGGACCAAAAAAAAAGATGGCCAAGATCTCCGGCTGGACAGCCGAGTTCTACATTCCCTTCAAATTGCTCACTGGTCTTGGAAATGTTCCCCCTTCCCGTGGAACAATCTGGCGCGCCAACATATGCCGGATCGATTACGATATTCTTCCCCGCTCGCTTTGGTCATGGGGCCCGATGAGAGGAACGACTTTCCACAACTTCAACAATTTCGGCGTATTCAGATTCGCGTAAACCGCCAATCTTTTTCTTAACAATCTGCGCGCATCTATGCTAATCTGGGTTTACATTTATCAATTGGAATAAACCATGAGAATTGCAAAGTCAAAAATACTGACCGTATCACAGATGCTCAAAGCGCGCAGGAAACTCCGCACGCAGGGTAAGAAACTCGTCTTCACCAATGGCTGTTTCGACATACTTCATGCCGGCCACGTTGACTACCTGGCCTTCGCCCGAAAACAAGGCGATGCTCTTGTGATAGGAATGAACTCCGATTCGTCGGTCCGCAAGATCAAAGGCAAGTCACGCCCGCTTGTGAAGCAGGCCGACCGCGCACGGGTCCTGGCTGCGCTGGAAGCAGTCGATTATGTCGTAACTTTCAATGAAACCGAACCGGCAAAACTCATTTCAAAGATCGTTCCGGATGTATTGGTTAAAGGCGCAGACTGGGCACACTACGTCAGCGGCAGGGAAATCGTGGAAAAACACGGCGGCAAAGTGGTCCTCGCCCGCCTTACCCCCGGCCGCTCAACAACCAGCGTAATCGAAAAGATCAGGAAACAGTGTTCATCCGGAAACAAGAAAAGAAAACAGGCAATTAACCACTGATGTACACGGATAAACACGGATTCAACATGAAGGTTCCCGACCGCAGCGGTCGGGATGTAAACTGTGTTACGCATTTTTGTTCTTCAGCTGAGAAGTTTGTGGCAGATGAGCCTGTATTCCAGGCGCCTGAAGTCCGAGGTATACTTTTGGTATCCGAGGACTTCAGCAACGCAGAAGACAGGCTCATATCACACAAACGCTCTCAGCTGAAAATGCGTAACACTTGTTTTTTAGAGGCAAAACGATAAATGGCAAAGAACTACATAGTCACCGGCGCGGCAGGCTTCATCGGCTGCAACATAGTCAAAGCACTGAACGAAAAAGGCATCGAAGACATTATCGCCGTCGACTGCCTCGACGGTGACAGGATCAAGGAACAGAACCTAAAGGCAGTCAAATTCAGCGATTACATGGACAAGGCTGATTTCAGGAAGAAATTCAATACCGGCAAGCTGAAAAAAGTCGACGCGGTCTTCCACATGGGCGCCTGCAGTTCAACAACCGAAACTAACGAAGAATACCTGATCGACAACAATTTCATCTATACCCGCCAGCTCTGCGAATGGAGCCTCCGCAACAGCGCCCGCTTTATCTACGCATCAAGCGCAGCCACCTACGGCGACGGCTCCCTCGGATATTCCGACGATGATAAAAGTACCCCAGGTCTTAAGCCGCTGAACCTTTACGGCCAGTCAAAACAGATGTTCGACCTCTGGGCCATGCAAAACAAGGTGCTGGACCGCATCGTCGGCCTGAAGTTCTTCAACGTCTATGGCCCTTACGAGGACCACAAGGGCGAAATGCGGTCAGTCATAAACAAGGCCTACGACCAGATACTCAAAACGGGTGAACTGAAACTTTTTAAGTCATACGTGCCGAAATACAAAGACGGCGAACAGGAACGTGATTTCATTTACGTCAAGGACGCCGTAAAAGTCTGCCTGTTCTTCGAAAAGCACGGAAATATTTCCGGCATATTCAACTGCGGGACCGGCAGGGCGCGCAGTTGGCTCGATCTTGGGAGGGCCGTATTTGCGGCGATGGAACGCAAACCGCAGATCAAGTTCATAGAAATGCCGCTTGAAATCCGTGATAAATACCAGTATCACACTCAGGCCGGCATGACAAAGCTCCGGGCGGCCGGTTACAGGGAACCTTTCACGTCAATTGAAGATGGCGCGAAAGAATATATCCGCGATTACCTGTCGACCCGCAAAAAGAACGTCAAGGAAAGAACAAGCAAATGAAGATTGAAAAGAAACTGTTCATGCTTCCCGCAGCTGTAACCTGCCTGATTATGGCAATGCCCCTCTCCCAGGGTTGTAATGGTTCCCGAAGTTTCCCGGACAACACCATCCAGGTTGTTGTATCCATCGACCAGAGAATAACGCTTGAAGGCAGGGCCGTGGAAATCAAAAAACTGCCGGCAAGGCTCAAATCCATCGGAGCAACGCCGGATACTACCATCAGGATACTGGTCCAGAAGAACACATCGAAAGAGCTGATGACTCGAATCAGCAGCGCCCTTGCAACGGCAGGCTTCCAGAGAATTCTGTTCACGCAGCCCAAACAGGTGGAAGTACTCTCCCCCGATTCGCCGAAAGAATAGAGAAGACAGAAGTCAGTAGTCAGAAGTCAGAGGTCAGAAGTCTCCTCAGAAGCCAGAACAATCAGTGCCTGGTAAACTATTTGGAGTGCGGCGGCTTGACGCCGCTTTCTTTATCAGCATTCCCGAGCGTCTATGAAACAAAGTCATCCATGACAGAAATGGCATCCGTTTTAAGTCTATAAACCTTTTTAAAACGAGATTTTGCGGTTTTCGAAAACCATGACGCCGGACACCATAGGTAGTTCCCTGATCAGGAAATACCCTTTTTTCGGTCAGGCGGAGAGACGGCCTATGCGGCCAATCGATCATGGCCGTGCGATATCAGAAGAAAAAGCGGCGTCAAGCCGCCGCACTCCAAAATTGTAATTAACCCAGGAGTAGTCAAATGCCAAACAAGAGTTACCGCCGAAGGCGCGATGTGAACCGCAACAGAATCAACCGGCAAATTTACGGGCGTTCTGGAACATCCTGAGCCACGGCCCCTCTTCACCCTCAAACATGCCGCCAGGACGGTAAGACATCTGCAATGACCTGAAGCCCCGCTCCGGATGCGGCATCATGATCGTCACCCGCCCGTCAACCGTTGTCACTCCCGTCAGGCCCTCCGGCGAACCATTAGGATTGAAAGGATACCGCTCTGTCGGCCGGCCGTAATTATCGACATACCGCGCCGCCAGCAGTTTTCCGTCGAGGATCTTCTTCAACGATCCTGTAGCATCGAAATTAGCAAAACCCTCGCCATGCGCCACCGGTATCCCCAGCCTCGACCCCTCCATGCCCTTGAAGAGAATAGATGGTGACGGCACAATCTCCAGCGTCACATACCGCGCCTCGAACTGCTGGGACTTGTTCTTCGTAAAAGCCGGCCAGTGCTCCGCACCGGGAATAATGTCCTTAAGCTGCGAAATCATCTGGCAGCCGTTGCAGATTCCCAGCGCGAAAGTCTCCTTTCTCTCAAAGAACTTCCGGAACATCTCCTTGAGCCTGGCATTATACAGGACACTCCGCGCCCAGCCCGAACCGGCACCAAGCACATCGCCATATGAGAATCCGCCGCATGCCACAAGGCCCGCAAAATCCTTGAGATCCACCAGGCCGCCAAGAAGGTCAGTCATATGAACGTCAACGCTCTCAAATCCGGCCCTGTCAAATGCCGCCGCCATCTCGACATGGCCATTCACACCCTGCTCTCTCAGGATTGCCATCCGCGGCCGCTTTTTTGTCGAAACAACTGCAGGACTGCCGTAATCAAATGCAGCTTTGAAATTCAGGCCGGGGTCTTTCTCATCCAGTAGATTTTCATATTCCTGCCTGGCGCATTCCGGGTTATCGCGCCGCGCCTGCATATGGTAAGTCAGCTCGGACCATACGCGGTTAAGCTTCGACACATGCTCGCGCAGGAATTCTTTTCCTTCGAAAACAAACTCCATCTCGCCGCTGGTCGATGGGGTCCCGATAATATGGGCCATTTCGCCAAGGGAATATTTCTTCAGGACGTTCTCAACTTTGTGCAGCGAACCGCTCTCAACCTGCAGGACGGCGCCAAGTTCTTCGGCAAATAATATCGACAGGGGATCGGCGCCAAGCCCGGAAATATTAACCTTTATCC
>Ga0172371_10002339_pt1 | contig 30141 bp, 32 predicted proteins | sample Lak12m_FD_114543 | JGI IMG/M metagenome (GOLD analysis project Ga0172371, IMG submission 114543) | Freshwater microbial communities from Kabuno Bay, South-Kivu, Congo - kab_022012_12m | ecosystem: Environmental > Aquatic > Freshwater > Lake | place: Democratic Republic of the Congo: South-Kivu...
ATAGCCGATCTTATAAAATATCGTTTAAAATCAGATAAGCTTATAAAGAAAATTGAAACCACCAAGCTTCCCACGGAATATGGCGATTTCGATCTTATATTATATGAATCTATTATTGATGGTTCTCATAATTTGGCGTTGGTGAAAAACATAAATGTAGGGGCGGCCCAATGTGGCCGCCCAGCATTAGGGCAGATACAGGGGTCTGCCCCTACATTAGTACGCGTGCATTCCCAATGCCTTACAGGCGATGTCTTTGGTTCCAAAAGGTGTGATTGCGGAAAGCAATTACAGCTGGCAATGAAATTAATTAATAAAGAAGGTAGGGGAGTCCTTCTATATATGAGGCAGGAGGGCCGCGGCATAGGCCTGCCCAATAAAATAAAGGCTTATGCCTTGCAAGATAACGGGTTAGATACTGTTGAGGCGAACAAGGCCCTTGGTTTTGAAGCTGATTTGCGCGACTATGGAATAGGCGCTCAGATACTTGTTGATCTCGGTTTAAAAAAGATAAGATTGCTTACCAATAATCCAAAAAAAATAATTGGCTTAGAGGGGTATGGGCTTGAAGTAGTTGAGCGCGTGCCTATAGAGATAGAGCCAAACCGCAACAATGAAAAATATTTAAAAACAAAAAGAGAAAAACTGGGGCATATTTTGAAATTTTAATCGGCAATATAGGAGGATAACATGGCAAAGGTGATAGAAGGGCAATTAACGGCGAAAGGCAAAAAATTTGCAATAGTTGCATCGCGTTTCAATGATTTTATTACAAAAAAATTGCTGGAAGGCGCATTGGATGCGATAAACAGGCATTCTGGCGATGAAAAACAAGTAGAGGTTGTTTGGGTTCCGGGTTCGTTTGAAATTCCTGTAATTGCAAACAAGCTTGCAAAATCCAACAAATTTGATGCAATTATTTGTCTTGGCACTATAATCAGGGGTTCTACTCCGCATTTTGATTACATTGCAGGCGAGGTGACAAAAGGCATTGCTAATATAGGGCTTGCTACAGGCGTGCCGGTTTCTTTTGGAATAATTACAGCTGATTCTTTAGAACAGGCTATAGAGCGCGCCGGAACAAAACAGGGTAATAAAGGCGCTGACGCGGCATTATCAGCAATTGAAATGGCGAATGTGATAGCGCAAATATAACAGACAGGAGTTTAATTTATGCGTAAACGAACTAAAGCTCGAGAATGCGCCTTGCAGGTATTGTATCAGATAGACATTACTTCTGACGATCCTAAACAAGCGCTGGAAAATTTTTGGTCCAGCAATGAAGAGAATGAACAGATAATGGATTTTGCTACTAAAATTGTAGAAGGTGCTTGCCAGAAAAAAGTCGAGATAGACAGTATTATAACTAAATATGCCCAAAACTGGACTCTCTCTAGAATGGCCGTTGTAGATAGAAATATTTTACGCATGTCTATATATGAGCTTTTGTATTGTCCGGATGTCCCGCCAAAGGTTTCTATAAACGAGGCAGTTGACCTTGCGAAAAAATTCGGAGATGCAGAATCCGGTAAATTTGTAAACGGTATCTTAGACAGGGTTCATAAGGAATCGTCTAGCCTGTCATTGCAGGGAGGCGTGTAGTGCCAACCAAGCAAGCAGATTTGCATGTCCATACTCATTTTTCAGACGGCACATTTTCGCCTAAAGAAGTTGTTGAGTGTGCAGTAAAAAAAGGCCTCAATGCTATAGCTATAACTGACCATGATTGTGTAGATGGCATAGACCATGCTATTAAATATGCCGAAGGCACGGGATTAGAAATTATACCAGGTATTGAGTTTACTACAGAATTGGATAATCGCGAGATTCATATACTTGGTTATTTTATTGATTATAAGCAGGGCTGGTTTATAAAGGAATTGGAGCAGCTTTGCCAGATGAGAGACAATAGAATGAATAAGATGCCGGAATGCCTTTCAAAATATGGGGTATCCATTACAATGGATGAAGTAAAAAAAATATCAGGAGAGGGTTCCTCTGGCCGTTTGCATCTTGCGACACTTTTGTTAAAAAAAGGCTATGTAAAATCCATGCAGGAAGCATTTGATAAATTTTTAGGAAATGGCAAAGCGTGTTACGTTCAGGGCGATAGGATAAGCCCGATCAAGGCAATATCCATTATTTCTAAATTAAAAGGCGTTGCAGTGTTGGCGCATCCGTTTACAGTAGGTAAAGATGAACTCATACCTATATTTGCCAAGGCAGGCCTAAAAGGCATAGAGGTTTATCATACAGATCATAACAAGTCAACATCAGGCCGTTATGAAAAAATAGCGCAAGATCTAGGGCTTTTAAAAACAGGCGGTTCGGATTGTCACGGGATGAATAAAGGCAGAGTATTAATGGGCACAGTAACAGTGCCTTATAGCGTTGTTGACAAATTAAAATCTTTTTCAGGATGAATAAAAACGAATTATATATGGATATTGCGCTTAAATTAGCGCAGAAGTCAATTGGTAAAACCAGCCCTAATCCCATGGTGGGTGCCGTTATTGTTAAAAATAACAAGATAATAGCCAGGGGTTTTCACCAAAAGGCCGGCGGGGCACATGCCGAAATAGAGGCCCTTAAGCAAGCCGGCAAAAATGCAAAAAATGCCGATTTATATGTTACTCTGGAACCATGTTGTTCCTTTGGAAAAACACCGCCATGTACTGATGCAATTATAAAAGCAGGCATAAAAAGAGTTTTTGTCGCCGCAAAAGACGTAAATCCTTTAAACAATTGTAAGGGCATAAAGATATTAAAAAGAAATAATATAAAAGTTATAACCGGAATTTTAGAGAATCGGTCGCGAAGGCTAAACGAGATTTTTGAAAAATATATAACTACCGGTATGCCATTTGTGATTTTAAAGATGGCGCAAACCTTGGATGGCAAGATAGCTACTAAGTCAAGGCAGTCAAAATGGATTACTTGCGAAAAATCCCGTAAGTATGTCCATAAATTACGCAGGCAGGTTGATGCCGTTATGGTAGGGGCTAATACAGCCAGGATTGATAAGCCATGGCTTAAAGATAGTAAGATGAAAATAATAGTACACAACAAAAAAAAGAACAAAAAAGTGAATTTAAGGCAGCTTTTAAAAAATCTTGGAAAGAAACAGGTTACCAGCATACTTTGTGAAGGTGGCGGCACGCTTGCCTGGTCATTGCTTCATGAAAATTTGGTTGATAAAGTTTTATTTTTTGTATCGCCTAAGATAATAGGCGGTAAAAATGCAATAACATCTGTTGAGGGTGCCGGGATCAGTAATTTAGACGATGCAATTAAGTTAAAAGACATTTCAATAAATAAGATAGGCGATGATGTATTGATAGAAGGGTATCTCTAAAACTAGTAGGGGACAGGTCTGATGGAAAATAATTTCCGGGACAGACCTGTCCCCTGCGGGATCGGTTTATGTTTACAGGTATAGTTCAAGATTTAGGCATAGTAGAGGTTATAAATAGAAAAAATGATTTATTTGGATTAGGTATTAAAATATCTTTTTCCAATGAGATCAAAATAGGCGACAGTATATCTGTCAATGGGGTATGCCTGACCACTGTGAAGATAGAAAAAAATATAGTTTATTTTGATGTTGCAAGGCAGAGCCTGGAAACTACAAATCTAAGCAGCCTAAAAATAAAAGATAGTGTTAATGTTGAGCAGGCCCTTAAAGCAGGCGACAAGCTTGGCGGGCATTTTGTAACCGGCCATGTTGATACAGTAGGTTTAATAAAGCAAAAATCTGTTTTAGAAAATCAGGCATTTTTTGAGATAGCCATTAATAGTAAAGTTATAACAGGCATAGTGGATAAAGGTTCTGTTGCAATTGACGGCATTAGCCTTACGGTTGCTCAGGCAAAGAAAAATTTTTTTGTGGTAAATGTAATACCTCATACGCTGAAAGTCACCACATTGGGTTTTAAAAAGATAAATGATAAAGTCAATATAGAATTGGATATAATGGGTAAATATTCCAGCCGTTCACCCCTGCCGTCTACCGCTAGCAAAATCACCGAAGACTTCCTAAAAGAACACGGCTTCTAATTTTAAAATTTAGCCTTGAAACCACTTTCCATAAGTGGTAAACTATAACTTAATTACGGGGTGTGGCTCAGCTTGGTTTAGAGCGCTTGGTTCGGGACCAAGAGGTCCCCGGTTCAAATCCGGGCACCCCGACCATTTTGGGAGTAAAAATGCGATACGGTATTTTTTCAGATATCCATGCCAATCTGGAAGCCTTTGAAATGGTTCTTGAGGCTTTTAAAAATGAATATATTGATAGGTATATATTCGTCGGGGATATAGTTGGTTATGGCGCAGATCCTGTAGAATGTATCAGTATATTACGCCAGATAAATCCCATAGCTGTTGCCGGTAATCATGATTGGGCAGCCGTAGGCCTATTTGATAAAAAATGGTTTAATCAATATGCCGAGCAAGCCATAAAATTTACAGGGTCTGTTTTAAGCGAAGAAGAAAAAAATTATTTGAAATCCCTTGAATTAACCAAACAGATAGATACAATTGGAATAGTTCATGGCTCGCTTGATAGCCCGGATATGTTTAAATATGTGTATGATTTGTTCGATGCAGAAGTTTGCCTTGAAGAGTCTTTGAATCATATATGCCTCATTGGCCATACGCATCGGCCGGTAATATTTTATATGAAAGGCTTTGATGTAAATTATGTTGTTGAAAGTGAAGTGCATATACAGGACGGGACTAGATATTTGATAAATGTCGGCAGCGTTGGCCAGCCGCGCGATGGCAATCCATACGCTTGTTATTGTGTGTATGATTCGGATAAAAGGTTTTTCCAGATAAAACGCGTTCCTTATGATATTCATAAAGCGCAGGAAAAGATTTTGAACGCTGGCCTGCCGCATATTTTAGCAGATCGCCTGCCACAAGGTAGGTAGTTCACGGTTTACTCGTTTTATGCCGCTTCGGGGTATTTGTTCGCAGGGACGCAAAATTTCCCCAGCGTGGAAATTTTGCTCGGATTTTGTTGCCGCAAAAAACCGTGCCGCGGCAACAAAATAACGCCCTGTTCACAAATACCCCTCACGGCACAACGCTAGAGTAAACCGGTTCACAAGGAAGTAAATTAATATTATGAAGGAAGATTTGAAAGATATAAAAAAGCATATAGATAGGTTGCGTGAAGCGATAAGGCATCATGACAGGCTTTACTATATAGATAATAAACCTGAGATTTCAGACACCGAATATGATAGCCTGATGAAAAAGCTTCAGTCTATTGAAGCGCAATATCCTCAATTCATAGATTCAGATTCACCGACCCAACGGGTTTCAGGCCATCCTACAAAGATATTTGCAACAGTTAAACATAAAGCGCCTATGCTAAGCATGGATAATACTTATACTCATGACGAGTTAAGAGAGTTTGACGAGCGCATCAGGAAGAATATAGGCAATGAAATTGTAGAATATATTGTTGAATTAAAGATAGACGGTGTAAGCGTGTCTTTGCTGTATGAAGATGGAAAATTTATAAAAGGTTCAACGCGCGGAGACGGTTTAACCGGAGATGATGTATCAGTTAATTTAAAGACGATACGCAGCATCCCGTTAAAGATGTATTTAAAAAACACCCCGGCATCTATTGAAGTAAGAGGCGAGGTTTACTTAACCAGAGATGTTTTTGAAGATCTTAACAAAGAAAAAGAAAAATCCGGCGAAGAGTTTTTTGTTAATCCCAGGAATGCAGCAGCCGGATCTCTTAAATTGCTTGATCCGAAAATAGTTGCCTTGCGCCATCTGAATGTCTTTTTTTATGGAGTGGGCCATTACGAGAATGCAGAATTTCGTTCTCAGTTTGAAGTCCTGGATTTTTTAAAGGAAGCCGGTTTTAGGACAAATCCTAATATTAAAAAATGCGCTTCAATAGAAGAAGTCCTAGAATATTGCGATAAATGGCAGAAAAAAAAGGGTTCTTTGGATTATGATATAGACGGCATGGTTATAAAGGTTAATTCTTTGGCTCAGCAGAAGATATTGGGCGTTACTTCAAAAAGCCCACGCTGGATGATTGCCTATAAGTTTCCGGCTGAACGCAAGGCCACAAAATTAGAGGATATTATAGTGCAGGTTGGCAGGACCGGGACTTTAACACCGGTAGCTGTTCTTAAAAGCGTATTCATATCAGGTACTACTGTCAGCAGGGCCAGCCTTCATAATCTGGATGATATAGAGCGTAAAGATATAAGAATCGGGGATACCGTGATGATTGAAAAGGCCGGCGAGATAATACCCCAGGTAATTGAGGCCGTAAAAGAAGATAGGACCGGCAAAGAAAAAAAATTTACAATGCCTAGCAAATGCCCTGTTTGTGCAGCTTTGGTTAAAAAAACTGAAGGCGAGGTAGCGATACGTTGCGATAATCCTTTGTGTCCTGCCCAGATCAAGGAACGTATCAAGCATTTTGCGCAGCGCACAGCAATGGATATAGAAGGGTTAGGAGATGCCTTAGTTGAACAGCTGGTAGACAAAAAATTAATATCAGACTACGCTGATATATATAGTTTAAAGGCAGAGGAAATCAAAAACCTGGAAAGGATGGGTTTAAAGTCGGCCCAGAATTTAATAGAAGCTATAAATAAATCTAAGTCAAATGTTCTATCAAGGCTTATCTTTGCATTAGGGATCCGCCATGTAGGAGAGCGCACTGCAGAAATTTTAACCGAAAAGTTTGATACGATAGATAAATTTATGGATGCCGGTATGGAAGAATTTGCGAATATCTATGAGGTGGGGCCGGTTGTCGCAGAATCTATATGGGAATTTTTTAAAAAGCCGCAGACAAAGAAATTGATAGAAAAATTAAAATCGTATGAAGTAAATACAAAGCAGCCAAAATTACACGCAGCCCAAACAGGGTTTTCAGGCAAGACATTTGTTTTGACAGGCGAACTTGAAGGGTTGTCCCGTCATGAAGCTGAGGTTTTGATAAAAAGTTCAGGCGGCAGGGTATCCTCCAGCGTTTCAAGAAAGACGGATTTTGTAGTTCTAGGCAGGGATCCAGGTTCAAAATACGCCAAGGCAAAACAATTAGGTGTTAATATAATAGACGAAAGTAAATTTAATAAAATGTTCAAGGAGAAGAATCAATGAGAAAAAAACTGATTGTAGGCGTGTTTTTGATAATTTATGCGTTAACTATAACTGGTTGCGGTTATGAAGTGTTTAATCGTAAATTTATGAGAAAGAAAAAGAAGGCGGATGCATCGCGATCGATTTATACGATTCAGCCTTTTGTCAAACCGCCTAGTGCAGAAATTTACAGCCATGCCTTTTTGTTCTGGAAGACATGGGAAAATGAACTTTTGATTGCTTTGTCGCCCAGCGGTTATCCGCGCATGATAAATAATTTAAAGGTTGAAGAGTGTACAGGCCAGATAATTTCCAATTTGAATGAAATGAAAAAATGCCTCATTGAGTCCAAGGCTAAGGAGTTGGAGCCTTACATTAGGCAGATAGAGCAATTTAAGTTTCTCGTAGAAAAACAGAGTTTAACCGATCCTACGCTGGCAGGCATGAGGCGAGATATAGAAAGTCATAAGAGAAATGTTGATATAAGATTTAGCCTTAGTTCTGTAAAAAATGATTTGATTCCTGATGAGCCTGTAGTTGTGCCGCCGCCTGAATCTCAAGCAAACAATATTCAAGTTCCGGCAGACAATAAAGAATCTGTAATACCTTCTGTTGAGTCTCAGACAAGTGATAATCAAATCCCTGGCGTGCAGGAACAAAACCAGGAATCTGCCGCTAAAGCCGATAATTAAAATGTTGATAAAAATAATTGCCGTAGGTATAAATCGCGCAAATTGCTATATACTTGCATGCGAAAAAACAAAAGAGGCCTTAATAATAGATCCTGGCGCAGAGCCTGACAAGATAAAAAAGGCTATAGCAAAATTAGGCGTCACGGCAAGGTTTATTATTAATACGCATGGTCACGCAGATCATATAGGCGCAAACAGAGATTTAGGATTGCCTATTTTTATTCATTCAGCAGATTCTGATTGCCTTGTAGATCCTTATAAAAATGTATCTGCATTTTTCGGTTTTAATATTACATCGCCAAAAGCGAAACGTTTATTAAAAGATGGCGATGAAATGAAAATTGGCCAGATAGATATAAAAATAATTCATACCCCAGGCCATACGCCCGGCAGTATTTCCATATTGGCCGGTAATATTATTTTTACAGGAGATACGCTTTTTGAAAATGGCGTTGGCAGGACTGATCTTAAAGGGTCTAGCGAAGGAGACATTATTCATTCTATAAAAAATAAGATTTTTGTTTTAGGCGATGATGTGGTCGTGTATCCTGGCCATGGGCCGTCAACCACAATTGGCAAAGAAAAAAAGAGGATTTTCTTTTAGTGAAGGAATTAATCCAGCAATTTTTAGATTATCTATCGGTTGAGAGAGGCCTTGCGCCAAATACTATAGAGTCTTATGGCAGGGACCTGCGCGCATTTTCAGATTTTTTTGAAAAAAGAGGGTTAAAATCACTAGATGCAACAACGCATAAAGATATTGCAGAATTTATGTGGTCCGAAAAAGAAAAAGGCCTGTCAGCAAATTCGATTTCCCGGGCCTTGGTTGCTATAAAGGTTTTTTACAGGTTTCTTTTGAAAGAACAGGTAATAAAACAGGATCCCACCAGCATTTTAGATTCACCTAAATTATGGAAGCGGCTGCCAGATGTTTTAGGTATAGAAGAAGTAGAAAAATTGGTTACCAAGCCGGATTTAAAGGATTTGTTTGGCATAAGAGACAGGGCTATTTTGGAACTTTTGTATGCTACTGGCATAAGGGTTTCTGAAATGATAAATTTGAATTTAGGTGATTTGAATTTGGATGTCGGTTTTTTGAAATGTATAGGCAAGGGCAGCAAGGAAAGGATAACCCCTTTAGGTAAAAAGGCCAAGGAGGCCCTGGCTAGATATTTGCAAAATGTCCGGCCCAAATTAGCGCAGTCAAAATCCCATAATAATGGATTATTTTTAACACGGCTTGGTAAAAAAATGACACGTCAGATGGTGTGGAAGATTGTAAAAAAATATGCCAGGTTGTGCAATATAAAAAAGGATATAACGCCTCATACATTGAGGCATTCTTTTGCAACGCATTTGTTGGAGCGCGGAGCGGATTTGAGGATTGTCCAGGAATTGCTTGGCCATGCGAATATCTCAACAACGCAGATTTATACGCATGTTGATAAAGAACGGCTTAAGGCGATACATCGTAAATTTCACCCTCGGCCTTGAGTGGAATAAAATGAAACTGCCAAATATTTTAAATGAAATAGGCGCTATAGCCGATAAAAATAATATAAAGATATTTGTAGTCGGCGGGTTTGTGAGGGATTTGTTGTTTGGCAGGCAGGATGAGGATATTGATATTGTAGTTGAGGCGGATGCGATAAGATTCGCTAAGATTTTGTCAGAAGAATTTGGAATAAAATTCATAAAGCACGAAGGGTTTAAAACAGCGACTTTCAGAAAAAACGGTTTTAGGATAGATCTGGCAACTGCAAGAAAAGAGTTTTATGCAAAACCGGCGGTTTTGCCAAAAATAGAACCAGCCAACATAAAAGAAGATTTGTTCCGCAGGGATTTTACTGTAAATGCCATGGCGATTTCTTTAAATAAAGATACATTTGCAGAACTCATTGATATGTATGGCGGAAGGCAGGATTTAAGGTATAAAAAGATACGCGTTTTGCATGACAGGTCTTTTATTGATGACCCGACAAGAATTTTTAGGGCAATTAAATTTGAACAACGCCTGGGTTTTAAAATAGAGCTCTATACGTTAAATTTAATAAAAGGCGCAATTGCCTTAGGGTTGATTGAAAAACTAAAAAAACAGCGTATCAAAAAGGAAATAGATTTAATTTTAAAGGAACCCAAGAAGGATAAAATAATTTCAAGGATGCATGAATTTGGTATTGGGAGGTTTATAGAGGATGAATAGGTTAGAAAGAGTGTCCAATGATATAAAACATCATATATGCGATATTATCTCAAGGCATGTGAAAGATCCTCGTTTGGGATTTATAACTATTACGGAGGTAAAAGTCAGCCCTGATATGCATTATGCGAAAATATATTTTACAGTATTGGGAGACGGCAAGGAAAAAAAGGATTCAGAGGAAGCCATAAAAAGCGCAAGCGGTTTTATAAGAAAGGAACTTGCTTCTTGTATGAATATGCGTTACACGCCTGAACTGGATTTCAGGCTTGATGAAGTTAAGGAATGTTCGAAGAATATAGATGATATATTTAAAAAAATACAACAAGAAAGAAAGGAAAAGGGCCAAGATGTCAATTGAAAAAGTTTGCCGGATAATAAAAGATAACAAGGTTTTCCTTATATCTGCCCATAGAGAGCCTGAAGGTGATTCGTTAGGCAGCCAGCTTGCAATGGCTGAAGTCCTTAAGCAGATTGGTAAAAAATATTTTATTGTTAATCCTGATCTGCCGCCAGGAAGATATAATTTTTTAAAAGGGATAAAACAAATAGTCCAGCCTGGTGCAAAAACTTATAATTTTGATGTTGCGTTAGTGTTGGATTGCCCTGTTATAGAGCGCATAGGCAAGGTAGCTGATATTATTGGCAATAAGCCAATCGTGAATATAGACCATCATATAAGCAATAAAAATTTCGGCGCAATTAATTATGTTCAACCAGCTGCCAGTTCAACAGGTGAAATAATATATGATTTGTCTAATAAGTTTGGATGTAAAATAAATAAAGAGCTTGCGACTTATTTGTATTTGGCAATACTCACTGATACTGGAGGTTTTATATATTCTAACACTACTTCCCGGACAATGAGCGTAGCAGCGCATCTTTTAAAATGTGGGGTAAACCCTAAACAGATTTATGAGAAAATTTACGAATCGCATAGCCTTGCCAGTAGAAAACTTCTAGGGCTTTGTTTGAATACTCTAGAGGTATCTGGTGATGGCAAGATAGCCTGGATGTATATTACTAAGGCTATGTTTAAAAAGGCGAAGGCGATTGCTCATGATGCAGAAAATTTTGTGAATTATGCAAGGTTTGTAGATGGCGTAAAAATAGCCGTGCTTTTCAGCGAAGGCCCAAAGCAGGGTTTCATAAAGGTTAGTTTTAGGTCAAATGAAACCTGGGCGGATGTAAATAAAATTGCATCAAAGTTTGGAGGAGGAGGACATCGTTCAGCCAGCGGATGCGTGGTGGAGGGCAGTATTGACAGTGCAAAGAAAAAAATATTAGCAGAAATAAGAAAGAATATTAAACAATATGAACGGCATTTTAATAGTTGATAAGCCTCAAGGTTGGACTTCGCATGATGTTGTAAATTTTGTCAGGCGGCGTTTTCAATTAAAAAAAGTAGGACATGCCGGTACCCTTGATCCTATGGCTACAGGAATCCTGGTGCTATTGTTAGGGGGAGCTACGAGTCTTTCTGATCAATATATGAATAGTTCCAAAGAATATAAGGCTGTTTTAACGCTTGGTAAAATTACAGATACTGCTGATGCAACCGGCAAAGTAATAAAAACAGAAATAATTCCCGAGCTAAAAAGAGTTGATGTGGAAAATGTTTTAAAGGGGTTTATAGGAGAAATTGAGCAAGTGCCCCCCATGGTTTCAGCAATTAAATTTCAAGGCCAAAGGCTTTACAAGCTTGCCAGGCAGGGCAATGTTGTCGAGCGGCAACCGCGTAAAATTACTATTGCAGATATAGAGTTAACATCTTTTACCTTGCCGGATATTGCGATATCCGTAATTTGCAATAAAGGCACATACATACGTACTTTATGTGAAGATATCGCAAAGGCCCTTGGTAGTTGTGGCCATATGTCTTATTTACGGCGCACTAAATCCGGCGGTTTTTCAATAGAGCAGGCTATAGATATTGAAAAATTGAAAAATATTCCAGCTGGGGACTTAAATAATTTTATTATTAATAATTGACTTTTTATTGTTTTAATAAAAATAATTTGCAAAAACAATAAAATATATGGTATAAATATGAGTAAGAGAAATGTAGTTGCTATTGGTGTATTTGATGGCGTGCACTTAGGGCATAGCAAAATTTTAAAAGAAGCAGCAAATATTGCAAGGCGCAATAAGACAAAATCAATTGCTGTAACTTTTAACCCGCATCCGGTATCAGTGCTTAAGCCGAAAATTGCGCCACCGTCTTTAATATCGTTACAGCATAGATTGAAATTGATGCGCAGTCTGGGCATAGATAGATGCATTGTTGTTGATTTTACGAAAGAATTTTCCAGGACTGCGCCATTGTTTTTTATAGAAAATATGCTGCTTAAAAAATTAAAAGCCGGTTGGGTTGTTGTAGGAGAAGATTTTTGTTTTGGAAAAAATAAACAGGCAGATGTTGGTTATTTAAAAGAGAAGGCTGGAGAGTTTGGTTTTAAAGTAGCAAGCGTTAAGCCGCTAAGATATAAAGGCCTAGTTATCAGCAGTTCTCTTATAAGGCGAAAAATACAGTTTGGTGATTTAGGTTTTGCTGAAAAACTACTTGGCAGAAAAGTAGCTATCTTAGGTACAGTTGTAAAAGGTAATGAGCTTGGGCAAAAATTAGGCTTTCCCACAGCTAATATAAATCCTCATCATAAAGTTGTTCCGCCCAGCGGTGTGTATGCTGTATATGTTAAACTTGGCAAAAAAAGATACTCGGGAATTTTAAATATAGGCACAAGGCCCACATTTTATGGCATAAGTAAGGAAGACCAAGAACCTTTTATAGAAGTGCATATATTTGATTTTTCAAAAAATATTTATGGAAAAGATATAGAAGTAGAGTTTATGAAAAGGTTGCGTTCCGAAAAAAGATTTTTAAACAAAGAAAAGCTTATAGAGCAGATTGAAAAAGATATAAAAGAAACCAAGCAGATATTAATCAAGCCGGAGGGAAAATGTCATTTCATATAATGCCATGCGGGTTATCATTTGTTATTCTTCTGATTGTGACAATAACCATTGCTTTTAATAGTAAAATATTTCAGGCAAGATATAGCCGCATGAAAAATCATTATATAGAACTTTTAACAGCGCTCGCCTCAGCTATTGACGCAAGGGATCCGTCTGCGTTTGGCCACACAGAACGCGTTATGGAAATAAGTAAAAAATTAGCTGTAGAATTGAATAGCCGCGGCCAGCATATTAATCTAGAAGCGCTTGAGTTAGCCGCATTGCTGCACGATGTTGGTAAAATAGGTGTGCCAGAGCATATTCTGCGTAAACCCGGGCCGCCTACCAAGGATGAATGGAAAGAGATAAAAAAGCACCCGGCAATAGGTGCTAATATACTGGATCCCCTGGAAGAATTGAAAGATGTTAAAGAGGCAATACAACATCATCAGGAGCATTTTAATGGACTTGGTTATCCTAATGGCCTAAAGGCTAAGGCAATACCTCTTATTTCAAGAGTAATAATGGTTGCCGATGCCTATGATGCCATAACTTCCGATAGGAGCTATAGGGCTAAAAAGACAAAACAGGAAGCCATTGAAGAAATAAGGGCAAACAGCGGGACTCAATTCGATCCTGAAATAGTGGATGCTTTTATTAAGATTATATGATAGATATGCTGTAAATAGCTTTACAACATAATATGTATGTGGTATAATACACGCTACATTATAATAAAAGAAAGGGTAAGGAGGTGAAGTAAATGGTGTTGGAAAAGATGGAGAAAAAAACCGTTATAGAGAAATATAAAACACATGATAAGGATACCGGTTCTCCTCAGGTGCAAATTGCTATATTGACAGAGCGCATCAATGATCTTACAGAACATTTTAAGGTTCATAAAAAAGATCATCATTCAAGGCAAGGCCTATTGAAATTGGTAAATAAGAGAAGGCGTTTACTTGAATATTTAAAAGAGGAAAATAAATCCGAATACGAAAATATAATAAAAAAACTTGATCTTAGGAAGTAATTTTATTATTGAAAGATTTATGTTAGTATTTTGACATAGATAGAAAGATGGAAGGTTTTGAGATTATGCTAAAGACTGTAAAAACAAAGATAGGTAGTGAGGAATTAATAATACAAACCGGAAAGTTCGCAAAGCAGGCAGATGGAGCGGTTACTGTTCAATATGGCGGTACAGTTGTGTTGGCAACAGCCGTGGTTTCCCCAGAGCCCAGGGAAGGGATTGATTTTTTACCTTTAACTGTGGAATATCAGGAAAAGACATATGCAGCTGGTAAGATCCCCGGAGGATTTTTTAAAAGAGAAGGCAGGCCATCCGAAAAGGAAATTTTAACAAGCAGGCTTATTGACAGGCCTATTAGGCCTATGTTTCCAAATGGCTTCATAAATGATATACAAGTAATGTGCATAGTCCTTTCGCACGATGGCAAAAATGATGGTGATATGTTGGCTATGATAGGCGCATCAGCTGCTTTATCTATTTCTCCGATACCATTCCTTGGCCCGTTAGGTTCTATTAAGGTTGGCAGGTTGAATTCAGAATTTGTTGTCAATCCTACCTATGAACAGCTTGAACAGTCAGATGTGGATTTAGTTGTTACTGGCACCCGCGATGGAATAGTTATGATTGAATCCGGGTGTAAAGAAGTCAGTGATACTGTATTGCTTGATGCGATTGAATTCGGTTTTAAACAATTGCAAAAAATTATAGATGTCCAGGAAGAATTAGTAAAGCAGTGCGGAATAAAAAAGTTGGAATTTCCGCTGCTTACAGTGAATAAAGATTTAAAAAAAGAGATAGAAAATATAGCATTAAATCATATAACACAGATATGTGCAATGGCAGACAAAGATAAACGAGAAGATTTAATGTCTTCTTTGTCTAAAAAACTATGCCAGGAGATGCTTGTAGAAGGATCAAAATATACAGAACTTGATGTCAAAAATGTTTTGGTAAATATTGAGCAGGATTTAGTAAGAAAAAACATAATTAAAAATCAAACCAGGGTTGATGGTAGGACATTTAAGCAGATAAGGCCTATAATGTGTGAAGTCGGTGTTTTACCCAGGACTCATGGTTCAGGATTATTTACGAGAGGTCAGACGCAGAGTTTGTCTGTGGCTACACTTGGTACTAGTGAAGATGAACAGACAATAGATGCTTTGCAAGGCGAGACATCAAAGTCTTTTATGTTGCATTATAGTTTTCCTCCGTTTAGCGTGGGAGAGATTAAGCCTGTGCGCGGGCCTGGCCGAAGAGAAATAGGCCATGGAGCTTTAGCGGAAAAGGCATTGCGCCCAATAATGCCCACTAAAGAGGCATTTCCTTATACGATAAGGGTTGTTTCGGAGATACTTGAATCTAATGGTTCTTCCAGTATGGCAACTGTATGTGCCGGTGCGCTTTCACTTATGGATGCAGGTGTTCCTATAAAGGCTCCTGTTAGTGGTATTGCAATGGGACTTGTCAAAGAAGGTAATAAACATGCAATTTTGACAGACATAATTGGTTTGGAAGATCATTTTGGCGATATGGATTTTAAGGTTACTGGAACAAGGGAAGGTATTACTGCTCTTCAGATGGATTTGAAAATTCGTGGCATATCAATGGATCTTTTAAAAGAAATATTGGATCAGGCAAATGAGGCAAGGGCAATTATCTTGAATAAGATGATGGAGGTAATTTCAATGCCAAGGACTGATTTGTCAGAGTTTGCGCCAAGAATAATAAGTTTTAAGATTAATCAGTCAAAGATAGGGACAGTTATTGGCCCCGGTGGCAAAATGATAAAAAGGATAATAGAGGAAACAGGCGTTACTATTAATATAGATGATGACGGTACTGTAAATATAGCCTCCAATGATAGTGTTGCCTCAGAAAAGGCTGTTCAGATAATAAAAGGCCTTACTTCAGAGCCTGAGATTGGCAAGATTTATCAAGCTAAGGTAACAAGGCTTATGCCCTTTGGTGCATTTTGTGAATTTTTGCCTGGCAAAGAAGGTTTAGTCCATGTTTCAGAGCTTGACGATAAATTTGTAAAAAAGGCAGAAGATGCGGTTAGCGTTGGCGATGAGATTATGGTTAAGATTATAGAGGTAGACAATCAGGGTAGGGTAAACCTAAGCCGGAAACAGGCTATGGTTGAATTGCAGAAAAAAACAAAATAGTTATTTTGATAGCCTAAAAAATATTACTTGGGTTAAAGTGAAAAAAATCAAAATAAACATAAAAAGAAGGCCTGGTTGTGAAGATTTACCATTGCCTAAATATATGAGCAGTGGTTCCAGCGGCATGGATTTATATGCCGATGTGGAAAATGAGATAATTCTGAATCCCGGAGAAAGGAAATTGATTTCTTCCGGGATTTTTTTGTCTTTGCCTCAAGGATATGAAGCGCAAACCAGGCCAAGAAGCGGGCTTGCTTTGAATAATGGTATAACACTTGTTAATACGCCTGGGACAATTGATTCTGATTACAGGGGGCTTGTTAATCTTATAGTGGCAAATACCTCAAAAGAAGTTTTTGTTATAAAAAGAGGCATGCGTATAGCGCAGATGGTTATCCAGGAAGTTGTATGCGCAGAGATAGAAGAAGTCCAGGAATTGGACGAGACAGTTAGAAATAGCGGCGGTTTTGGGCATACAGGAGTTTGACGTAATGACTATATTGCAGGCAATTATATCAGGAGTGGTTCAGGGCATAACCGAATTTTTTCCTGTAAGCAGCACAGGGCATCTGGTTATTCTGCACCATTATTTTGGCTTTGAATCATCCCAGATATTATTTGATATATTTTTGCATATTGCGACTGGTTTTGCGGTATTTATTTATTTTTGGAATGATATAAGGCATATTTTTACTACAGAAAAGAGTTTGGGTTTATTGGTTTTGATAGGTTGTATTCCTACTTTTATTATAGGTTTTTTGTTTGCCGATTTTTTTGAGAGGTTTTTTGTTAATGTAAAAATGGTTGGTGTAGCGCTTATAATTACAGGAATCTGGCTTTTTGTGGCAAACCTGGTCAATAAAAAAATCATGCATAAGATACATACAAAAGACAAAAAGATTCATCTTTTTGTCTGGCAGGCCTTTGCTATAGGTACTGCCCAGGGAGTTGCTTTGATTCCTGGGATATCAAGAAGCGGCGCAACCATAGCAACCGGACTTTTGTGCGGCATAGGAAGTAACCTGGTATTTCGTTTTTCATTTTTGCTTTTATTGCCTGCAACAGCAGGAGCAGCAATATATAAATTAAAACATTTAGCTACAGCTGCGCCGGCTCCGGCATTGTTGCCTATGTTAATAGGCGCTGCCTGCGCTTTTTTTGTCGGCCTTTTGGCATTAAAGATATTAAGCAGGATTTTGCAGCAAGGCAAGGTTCATATATTCAGTTTTTATTGTATAATATTGGGGCTTTTTGTTATTTTCAATAAATAATATGTTTAAGGCATCCAAAACAACCACTAAAAAGAATAAGGCAAAATCACAAGGCAAATTTTTAGAGCAGTTATCAACCCAAAAGAAAAATGAAGCCTTGGGGATAGTTTTTTTGGCGATATCCATATTGATATTTATATCGCTCATTTCATATGACGCCAACGATTTGTCTTTTTATACGTCCAATCCAAATCCTGAAATCAGAAATTTGATAGGCAGGATAGGCGCTTATATATCAGGTATTCTGGTATTTTTAATAGGTGCAACCTCATTTATCATTCCTTTCTTGACTTTAAGCTGGGCATTATCCAAATTTTTAAATAAAACACCGCAAAAACTTTATATAAAAACTATAGGTACAATCGTTTTATTTTTATCGGCGTCTAGCTTGCTTAGCCTGATAGCCATAGGTGAATCTGTAAACAGTTTTAAAAACGGCGGTTTTATAGGCATGTATGTAAGCGAATATCTGGTGCGTTATTTTGGTTATTCTGGCACATACATAGTATTAACTACTTTGGTAATTTTATCTATTCTTATAGCAACTGAATTTTTTGTGCTGCCATTCGTGGTTTCTGTTTTTCTTTTGTTTAAAAAGTTTTTTGTATTTTTATGGGGTAAGTTATTTTCGGGTTCATCCCAGCAAAAGAAGCCAAGGACTATTATTACAAGGGATTCTGCAAAATTTGTCCAGCCCTCAGGCACATCTATGCCGAAAGTAAAACCAAAAGTAGATAATTCGAAAGATCAGGTGCCAGTTAAGGGCCCTGACATGAAAAAAGAAGGCCAGATTGTTTTACCGTCCAAGCCAAAAATAATACAGGTAAAGCAGGAACAAACTTCAGCAGCCAAACCATTGCCTGTAAAGGCCAGTTATAAAACATATACCAGTAAAGGTGTTTATAATCTGCCTTCGTTAAATTTGTTGAGTTCGCCTCCTCCAATAGAAGAAAGAAGGATAAAAGACGATCTTGAAAAAAATTCTTTGATTTTAGAAGAGACTTTGCGTGATTTTAATATAGAGGTCAGGGTTGCAGAGGTTGAACGCGGCCCGGTTATTACGCGGTATGAATTGGAGCCGGCGCCGGGTGTCAAAGTAAATAGAATTGTTGCATTGAATGATGATATTGCATTGGCAATGAAGGCTCAGAGCGTGCGAATAGTAGCGCCGATCCCGGGCAAGGCCAGGGTTGGCATAGAGGTGCCTAATTCCAGTGCGACCTTGGTTTATCTTCAGGAAGTACTTGGCACTCCGGAATTTCAGAAGCAATCAAAAGAATATAAATTAACAATGGCTTTAGGTAAAGATGTCTCGGGTGCTCCTATAATAACAGACCTTGGCGATATGCCGCATTTGTTAATTGCGGGTACAACCGGTTCTGGTAAAACTGTATGTGTGAATACGATTATTACTTCACTGCTTTATTCTAATAGCCCTGAAGATTTGAGATTTGTTATGGTTGATCCAAAGATGGTTGAATTGGCGATTTTTAATGATTTGCCGCATCTTTTATGCCCTGTTGTTACTGATGCCAAAAAGGTTGCAGCAGCATTGAATTGGGTAGTAGAAGAGATGGATTCAAGATACCGGATGCTTGCAAAAGCAGGCGCTAGAAATATAGAGTTGTATAATCAAAAAATGGCCAATAAGATAAAGGCAACAGCCGAAGACTCAAAAAATAATAACCAGGAAAGCGATGAGTTGCCGCCGCGTTTGCCGTATCTGGTAGTAATTATAGATGAATTGGCTGATTTGATGATGACGGCATCTGCCGAGGTTGAAAATACAATTACCAGGCTTGCCCAACTTTCAAGGGCCGTAGGTATTCATATAATTTTAGCTACTCAACGGCCGAGCGTTGATGTAGTCACAGGAGTAATAAAGGCAAATTTCCCCGCAAGGATTTCTTTTAAGGTGGCAACAAAGGTTGATTCGCGGACAGTTTTAGATGCCAACGGAGCGGATAAACTTTTAGGAAAAGGCGATATGCTATTTTTAAAGCCAGGTGCCTCAAAGCCAGTGCGCGGCCAATGCAGCCTCGTATCTGATCATGAAATAGAAAAAATAGTAGGTTTTATAAAAGAACAAAGAAAATCTGATTATGATGAAGCGCTTTTGCAGTCGCAGCAGAAAGTTTCAGGTTCAGGCGGCGTTGGCAGGGGCAAGATTGAAAGAGATGTTTTTTATGAAGAAGCCGTGACCATGGTTTTAGAAACCGGCCAGGCATCTGTATCTATGCTTCAGAGGCGCCTGCGATTAAGCCATATAAGGGCGGCAAGGATAATTGATTTTATGGAACAAGAGGGCGTAGTCGGGCCATACCAGGGCAGCAAGGCTCGGGAAATCTTAATTCCTCATAAGCAATCTAAGCAGTCCGAAGAAATGACCCAGAATTTAGAAGAAAAAGTATAATATATGTCAATAGGTTTAAAACTTAAAAAGGAAAGAGAAGCCAGGGGTTTAACATTGAAGGATGCTTCGTCTAAGACGAGGATCCAGGAAAAATTTTTGGATGCCCTCGAAAAGGACGATTTGGCCCTTTTGCCAAATCCTGTTTATGTAAAAGGTTTTTTGAAAAAATATGCAGAATTTCTTGGGTTGGATATAAAGCCTTTAGTGGAAGAATTTGAAAATGGTGCCCCGCCAAAAATAGAACAGGTTATAGCAATTGAGAACAAAGAGCCCCCTCCAGTTGATTCAGAAAAATATGTAAAGAAGATATTCATAGGCATAATTGCATTTTTTGTTACAGTAGGCATAATATTTTTTTTATTTTCAGCGCTGTATAAATATTTTACCGGCATAAAAAAGACAAGGGTAGTTTCACAGCAAAAAAAGGTTAAATCGCAAGCGCCTGTTTTAAATATCCAGAAAAAAAAGCCATCTCAAAAAGCTAACGTGGCAAAACCGGTTTTAAAAAATAAACCAATAGCACAAAAGCCATTGCCTAAAGTAGAAGAGCCTATTGTAGCAGCTGCGCCTGTAAGCCCTTCACAGATTATTTCATTAAATCTAGTTGTGTCTGTAAGAAAAAATTGCCGTTTGTCAATAAAGGCAGATGATAAATTACTTTTTGAAGATTTTCTTATTGCAGGCAGGTCTGAGCAATGGCAGGCGAAGCAGGCTTTCCAATTAAGCGTAAGCGATGCCTCTGCAATAGAGCTACGGTTAAATGGTAAAAAAATTAGGTTAACCGGCAGGGGCGCGAGGAATAATATTCTTATTACAAAAGACGGCATAAAAAATAGATTTTAATTTTTAAATTTAGATTGACAGTTTAGACATTAATCTGATATAATTTAAACACATACCGTACTTTAACCTGCCACAAAAAATAGCGACGAGGTCTATATATGATAGACAGGATAAAAAAATTTGTAGAGAGATTAATAGGTCTTATAAATAATACGTATTCATTTTTTTCTAATGATATGGGCATAGATCTTGGCACAGCTACTACGTTGGTTTATGTAAAGGGCGAAGGCATAGTTTTATGCGAACCTTCAGTTGTGGCCATAGAAAAAGGCACAAGCAATGTCCTTGCTGTTGGTGATGAAGCCAAAAGGATGTTAGGCCGTACGCCAGGTTCAATAATAGCTATACGTCCAATGAAAGACGGTGTTATTGCGGATTTTGGCATAAGCGAGGCGATGCTTCGTTATTTTATCAGGAAGGTCCATCCTAATAAAGTTTTAGTAAGGCCTCGCATAGTTGTCGCTGTGCCGTCAGGTATTACAGAAGTTGAAAAACGCGCAGTCAGAGACTCAGCCTTACATGCAGGCGCAAGGGAAGTTTTTTTGGTAGAAGAACCTATGGCAGCTGCAATTGGTGTAGGATTGCCTATACAGGAACCTGCTGGCAATATGATAATAGATATTGGTGGTGGTACAACTGAAATAGCGGTTATTTCTTTAGCTGGTGTTGTTTTTTCAAAATCGCTCAGGATAGGTGGAGATGAAATGGACGAGGCTATAATAAACCATTTAAGAAAAGCCTATAATTTAATGATTGGCGAGCGCACAGCAGAAGAGATAAAAATAAAAATAGGTTCTGCATACCCCTTGGACGAAGAATTGACGCTTGAGGTAAAAGGCCGGGATTTAATAGCAGGGCTTCCTAAAATGATTACAGTAACCAGCGAAGAAATAAGAGAGTCGCTTGCCGAACCCATAGGTTCCATAGTTGAGTCTGTAAGGGTGACGCTTGAAAGGACTCCTCCCGAACTTTCCGCTGATTTGATTGATAGAGGGTTGATATTGGCCGGAGGCGGCGCACTTTTAAGAGGTTTGGATAAACTATTGTCAGAAGAGACAGGTTTACCCGTTCACATAGCAGAAGATGCCTTAACAGCTGTGGCCTTGGGCACTGGCAAGGTTTTATCTGAGATAAAATACTTAAAAAGGCTGACTGTCACTCCAAAAATCGAATAATATGTCGTGTACGAAATTAAGAAAAGATACATACTCTTTGTTGCAATTTTAATCCTTCCTATTGTACTGATCAGCCTGCCTGATTCTTATGTCGAGCCATTAAAGTTACAGGTAACAAGGTTTTTAAAACCCCCGCTTATCCAGATTGTTTACATTTCACAAAAGATAGAAGATGTTATTTCATTAAAAGGTTTTTTTTCCCGTCAGTTAAAAAATAAAGATTTACAGATAGATAACCTAAAAGCAGAGAATGCGCGTTTAAAAGAGTTGCTTTTAGAAAACCAGCGCTTAAAAGGATTGTTAGAATTTAAACAATCCTTAAATTTTTATACAATACCTGCCCGTATCATAGCAAAAGACCCTACCAACTGGCGTAACAGTATAATAATAGATAAGGGGTATAACTCTGGTATAAAAAAGAATATGTATTTAATATCGTCTCAGGGTTTGGTGGGCCGGATCTGTGAAGTGGGCCGGTCTTTATCTAAAGCGATTTTATTGACAGATCCTGATTTTAAAGTAGCCGCAATATGCCAGCGCAACAGGGAAGAGATGATTATCGTTGGTTCTGGCAGAAGGCAGTGCAATATGAAATATTTGTCGCAAGATGCGGATATACAGGAGAAAGATATTATTTTAACTTCAGGCGTGGGCGGCTTCTGCCCAAAAGGCATACTTATAGGCGAGGTTAGCGGGGTTTCTAAATCGAGGAATGGTTTTACGATAGAGGCTTTCCTTAAACCGGCAGTTAAGCTGGGTCAATTAGAAGAAGTATTGGTTTTGGAAGAAAGATGATTTATTTTATTGTTTTATTAATAGGATTTTTTCAGGCGACATTAATAAATTTTATATCTATTGGCAATATAAAGCCGGATTTGTTGTTAATTTCGGTCATTTTTATTGCCTTGTATAAAAACCTTATCTATTCTGTTTCCGTTGGAATATTGGCAGGTTTTTTGGAAGATATTTTTACAACAGGTTTATTCCTAAACACGTTTATTTTGCCTATATGTTGTTTTGCTGTAGGATTATTTGTGTCAAAATTTAATTTGCATAAAGACAAAATTTTAGTGCAGATTGCAGTAGTGTCTTCGGTTTCTGTTTTTCTTTCGTTTGCATACCTGGTTTGGTTTTCTGGATGGAATTATGCGCCATCACTTTTGGCTCTAACGGTGTTTATAGCGATACCTACTGTTTTGTATAATGCGTTGGCAAGCATACCTGCCTTTTCTTTATTTAAAAGATTATTTGGCGTTGTTTCTAAAACTTCTATATAAAAATGCGAGTTAAAATTTTATTTAATATTATCTTGGCAGCATTTGTCATGTTAATCGGAGGCCTTTTCTGGATGCAGATTATCCGCGGAGGTTATTATTATAATCTCAGCCAGAATAACCGTATTCGCCTAGTCTCTTTAGAGGCCACGCGCGGCAATATTATAGATGTCAAAGGTAAGCCTATAGCTGATAGCGTTGTTTCTTATAATTTGGTCGTAAGGCCGTCGGAATTAAGAAATAAAAAAGAAAAACTCCGGGTTCTTAGTAATTTAAGCCTTGCCTTAGGCGTATCTGTAAATTCCTTAGAGGCCGCGTATAAAAAGAATTATATAGGCCCTTTTACAGACGTAGTTATTGCTAAAAACATTTCAAGAGACATGGCATTTAAATTGGAGCAGATGAATTTAGATTTACCGCAGATAGCAGTAAGGGCAAAGCCTCAGCGCAGGTATATTTATAAAGAAGCAACAGCATCAATACTTGGATATCTAGGTGAGATTGACAGGGAACAGTTAACTCTGCTAAAAGATTATGGTTATCGCCGTCAGGATATAATAGGGAAAACCGGGCTTGAAAAATCCCTGGACATGGTTTTAAGGGGAGAGGACGGCGGTATGCAGATAGAAGTTAATAACAGGGGCTACCAAGTCGGTGTTTTAAGTAATCAGTCGCCTAATGCAGGAGAAGATGTGCGTTTGACAATAGACGTTGACATACAGGACCTTGCATATAAATTGTTGAATGGCAGAAAAGGTGCAGTAGTTGTTTTAAATCCGAACGACGGCCGTGTAATAGCTATGGTAAGCTCCCCCAGTTTTGACCCGCATATCTTTAATACTAAAGAAGGCATTGAAACAGTAAGGTCTCTTTTGTCTGATGAATCCATGCCTTTTTTGAACAGGGCTATTCAAAGCCAGTATCCGCCAGGTTCTATTTTTAAGATAGTTACTTCAGCGGCAGGCCTTGAGTCAAAAAAGATTACTGCTGAAACTGAATTTAATTGCCCTGGTTTTTATTCTTTAGGCGGCAGGCGTTTTAATTGTGCTGAAGCTGAAGGCCATGGCAACCTTAATATAAAAGATGCGCTTAAGCATTCTTGTAATGTGTTCTTTTTTAATCTTTCTTTAAGGGTCAGGCAGGAATTATTGACAGTTTATTCCTATATGTTTGGATTGGGCCGTACAACCGGGATAGATCTTGCCGGCGAGGCAGATGGTTTTGTGCCTGATAAAAATTGGAAAAGGCGTATCCTTAATGAAAATTGGTATGAAGGTGACACGCTTAATTTTTCAATAGGCCAGGGATATGTTTTGGTAACGCCTTTACAAGCAGTTGTTATGGTTTCGGCAGTGGCAAATAATGGAAAAATTGTTAAACCATACATTATTGAAAGTATAGGTGCAAAAAAAATAGGAAATACTCGGTTACGCAACATTCAGATTTCGCAAAAAACTTTAGATATAATTAGGGATGGGTTAAAGAGGGCTGTTGAATCCCAGGGGGGTACGGGGGTATTGGCTAGAGTGGATGGAATAAGCGTTTCTGGTAAAACAGGAACAGCGCAGGTAAGGGGACAGACTTCACATGCGTGGTTTGTAGGCTATGCCCCAAGTGAAAATCCAAAGGCTGCAATAGTTGTATTTTTGGAAAACGGGGGTTATGGCGGCGAAACATCTGCTCCGGTGGCCTCAGAGATATTTAAAAAAATGAAATTAATGGGGATGTTGTAATTTGCTATGTTTAAAAAATTAGACTATCAGATAATATTGTTAACCGTTTTGATATTTATCATAGGAATATTGTTTCAATATAGCGTTTCATATCAGAAGGATGTATCGCCGATAAATAACCCGGCCATCAAACAGTTGATATGGGTTTTTGTTGGTTTTTGTATATTTGCCTTAGTCCTCAATTTAGGTTACCGCAGGATAATTTCAGCGTCTTATTTTTTATATGCAATAGTGCTGTGCCTTTTGGTTGTTGTGCTTATTTTTGGCAGGCAGCGGCTTGGCGCGCAAAGATGGATACAGGTAGGCATATTTAATATACAGCCTTCGGAATTCACAAAATTATCTTTGATATTAACATTGGCGTATTATTTGGGAAGCAGGCATAACAATGTTTCACATGCAAAAAGTTTTTTAGTCCCGTTGTTTTTAACTGCGATACCCGCATTTTTAATTTTAAAGCAGCCTGATTTAGGTACAGCCCTTGTACTTTTTCCTGTTTTTTTAAGCATGATATATGTATTTGGCGTTGGGATTAAATATATAATTGGATTTTTAATATCAGGGATGTTGTTTATGCCTTTATTTTGGCATATATTAAGGCCCTACCAGAAACAGAGGTTATTAGTGTTTATTAATCCGAACATGGATCCTCTTGGAGCCGGTTATACAATTATACAATCCAAAATAGCCGTTGGCTCTGGTAAATTGTTTGGAAAAGGATGGCTTTCAGGAACACAAAATTATCTTAATTTTTTGCCGGAACGCCACACTGATTTTATATTTTCAGTGGTAGGGGAGGAGTGGGGTTTTATAGGCTCCGTGTTTTTATTTGCATTATATTTTTTGCTGATTAAGCGTATGCTGCATATAATGGATATAACAGAAAATATATATGGCCGCCTCCTCATAGCGGGAGTAGCAACTATGATTTTTTTTCAGGTAGTTGTAAATATAGGCATGACAATAGGCCTTTTTCCTGTTGTAGGCATAACTTTGCCGTTGATAAGTTATGGAGGGTCGTCGCTTTTAACGACTTTTATCGGCGTAGCTATGGTGTTAAGTATTTATCAGCTTCGTTAAGAAATCCAAAAAGCTAGAAAATAGTTGGGAATATTTTGACTTTTTAATTGTTATGTTATTAAGAGATACTATATCTAACTATTTTAAACTCCTTAAAAAGGGGGATATATGAGTAGAAAGCTTATCGGACAAAGCATGTTGGAAGCAAAATTAATAAATAAAAGCCAGCTTGATCAACTCCTGGCCCACCAGAAAAAAGCTGTCGAGAGGATTCCTTTGGGCAAACTGACTATCGAGTTGGGTATTTTAAAAGAAGAGGAATTTGTGCCATTTTTGGCAGCCTATTTTGATGTGCCGTATTTGGATTTAGGGGAATATGTTTTGATACAAAAAGAAGCCCTGCAAATGATACCAGAGTCAATAGCAAAAAGATACAATGTCCTACCATTAGTTAAAGAAGATGATACCCTCACAGTTGCCATATCTGACCCTTTAGATTTGACAACCCTTGAAAACCTGGAAAAGGTTACAAATTGCCACATTAATTCGGTTATTAGTATGCCCAGTAAAATAAAAGAAAACATTGATATAGCTTACAAACCTCCTGCAGAAGAAAGTTAATTTAACCAGCATTATTTTTTTAAATAATAATTTTAAAAACTTTCATTTTTTATTTATATTAGTTTAATTTTCTTTACACTTAATGCTCGTTGTGATAAAATAAAAAAATCACGCGGGCTTTTTTGTTTATATAAAATCGGGGGAAGGAAAAATGGCAGGGAGGGTTATTTCAAATTCGGTCTTTGGAGCCAAAAGGGTAATATTTATATTTTTTGGAAGTATATTGCTTTTAAGTATATGGGCCTGTAGTAGCCTGTATGTTGCAAGAGATAGATTTGCTTCACCGCTTCCTGTGAAACTTGCTATGCGCAATGACGATTATGGCGACGGGTATTTTCATGCGAAGCGCAGCGGAGGCCGTTTGCATAATGGTATTGATTTTTTAGCGGAAGTCGGCACGCCGGTATTTGCTGCAAAAGACGGCACGGTTCGTTATGCAAGATACAAAAAGGGCAATGGTAATTACGTTGTTTTGTTGCACCCTTGGAATTATGCTACTTATTATTGTCATCTTTCAAAGATAAACGTAGCTGAAGGTCAAAGAGTTAAAGCTGGCCAGATAATAGGTTATGTAGGAAAGACTGGAAATGCAAATCGTTCAGGCATGCGGGCTCATTTGCATTTTGAAATACGTAAGAATGGCGTTGCACAAGACCCGTTAACAACCTTAAATTGTCAATCATAAATCATTCTCATAACCTAAGGATTTAATGATGCCCCAAGATGATATCCTAGAGGTGAAAGTTTCCAGGGTTATTAATGCAGAAAAGTGGCGTATACTTCGTACGCTGACACGCATAGAAGATTTTCCTAGTTATATACCTAGTGTAAAAGAAGCCGTTGTATTAAAAAGAGAAAAGAATAAGTTTAAAACCCGGTGGCGTATTCAGGTTGATGGCGTTCCTGTAAGCTGGGTTGAAGAAGATACGTTAGATTTTTCCAAGGCAAACATATATTTCAAATCAATAGAAGGAGACCTCGTGCAATTTAGCGGCACCTGGTCTCTTTTTGATTCTGCCGAAGGTACGTTTGTTGAAGTTGTTGTAAAATTTGCCGTAGGGATACCTGCCATACAACAATTTGCAAATACATATTTGAACGAGATTGTAAGGAAAAATTTTGAATCCATACTTGAAAATGTGGAAAAGCGGCTTATTTCTTTAAAATATGCAAGTTTTAAAAGAGGTAATAAAGATAAGATTGCAGGTTTTGCTGTGTTGGGCCATTTTTATAATTTTAATCATTTGGTCAAGAATCTAAGTTTGTTAAACCCGAATTTTAAAATACATTCCAGAGAATTTATAGAAGGCCTGTTTAATGAAACTCCTTCTTTTAAAATGTATGAGACAAAAGAATTTAAATCAAAAACAGGCGCAACCACAAAAGGCCATTTTATAGTATGTACTTTTATGCCTGATATGATTAATATAAATTTATCAGCAATATATTCAAAAGTTGTAAAGGCCTGTAAACTTGCAGAAAAATATGGCGCCGGGATAGTTACATTGGGAGGTTTTACTTCTGTTGTTTGCGAAAGGTATGGCCATAAGATAACAAAAGAGGTTGATATACCTATAACAACAGGCAATACCCTGACTGCTTCTTTAGCTGTCGACGGTGTTTTAAAAGCAGCTGGGCTCATGGGCATTGAGTTGAAAAACGCAAAGGTAGCTGTTATCGGCGGTACCGGAGATATAGGTTCTGCATGTGCAAAGGCATTAGCCGGCAAGGCCAGACAGATGACAATAACCGGCCGCACAAAATCTAATTTGCGCAGAATGTGGCTTGAGCTTAAGTTTAGGTATGGCGCAAGGCATTTGGAGGTTACCTCGGATAATTTAAAGGCTGTTCGGGATGCAGATATAGTTTTGTGCTGCGCCGCTGTTTCTGCATCTATATTGAACATAAATGATTTTAAGCCCGGCGCTATAGTGTGCGATTTAGGTTATCCGAAAAATATATCTTATTTGGCTACAGATAGAAAAGATATATTGATATTTTCCGGAGGAATGGCCAGGGTGCCTACAGCAATCGATACCGGTATTGATATGGGGTTGCCTTCACCTGATGTAACATATGGCTGTTTTTCGGAGGTTATTGTTTTAGCTTTAGAAAAACGTTATGAAAATTTTAGCGAAGGCAGGGGCAAAATTACACTTGATAAGATGGAGGAAATTAGGCAGCTGGCATTAAAGCACGGTTTTGAGGTTTCACCTTTTTATTGGGGTAATCGTTTTATTAAAGAAGACGAGATTTCTCAGATAAGGGATAATATTAAAAAAATAAAAAGCAGGGTTTAAAAATGAAATCTGACTTAAGAAAATTTGCAAGGGTAAATTTAAAAGCCTTTGCTGCCGTAGGTGTGGTAAAAGGTGATATTACCAAAGAATATAATGCTACGTGTGTAAATATAAGTGAAGGCGGTTGTTGCCTTGAGTTAGACGATCTTATTAGCGGCCCGGATATTGATTTTGGAATAAGGATAGGAGTAGATCTACCTGATATAGCGCACCGTTTACTTGTCGACGGAAAAATAATATGGCTCAAAGAAGAAGACAGGGATCAAGTTAAGAAATATTTGGTAGGGGTTAAGTTCCATGATTTGAAGCCGCAGGATAAGCAGGCCTTAAGGAATTTTATTAATAATCAATCAGAGGTGAAAAATGGCAGAGTATAAAAAAATCAAAATACGTAAATATTTTTTATTGTGTAATATTTTTATTCTGTTTATTTTTCTGTGGATTGTGGACTGCAGACTGCGGATTGTTTACGCCGCCCCTTGTTATGGTACAGACATGCCGGCCGCAAAGAAAATAGATATCGGCGCTCAGGCGCATGTTATAGCTAACAGAGAATTAAAAGATAATTATGGAAAAGTATCCAGCAGCCAATATTTCTATCAGATGTCTTATGGTATAACTGATTGGTTTTGTCTTGATGGAAAGATTGGCATCGGCGATATAATGTATAAATCTGTTAGTACAGAAAAAACAAAATATACGGCAAATTTTGCAGGAGGATACGGTTTTCGGGTGAGGATGTATAAAAATGATCTGCAGAAAATTGCCGTTGTGGGCGGTTTTCAACATATAAGCGTTCATCCTAATAAAAAAGAAGTCAATGAAGTAAAAAATTCAGTCATATTGGATGATTGGCAGGGGTCTGTGTTGGCATCAAAAACCTTTGGTTTTTTGACTCCATATATTGGAACCCGCCTTACGCGTTTAGATTTGATACATAATATCAAAGGTGGCGACAGAAAAAGAAAAAAGTCAGATGTTGATTTTGGGGCTGTTGTTGGCACGGATATCCACATCACAAAATCATCTTTTATAAATATTGAATCTAGATTTATAGAGGAGACATCGTTTAACGCTGGTTTTACCTATAAATTTTAGATGCAAGATATAGATTATAAAAAAATAGAAAATATTTTAGAGAGAGTTTTAAAGCCCGGCAGGTATTTAGGCAACGAATGGAATGTAGTTAAAAAAGATTTTGACACGACAGCGGTAAGATTTGCGTTGTGTTTTCCTGATTTATATGAAATCGGAATCAGCCATCTGGGTTTTAAGATTCTTTACCATCTTTTAAATGACCAGCCCGATGTAGTATGTGAAA
>Ga0172371_10002340_pt1 | contig 30138 bp, 31 predicted proteins | sample Lak12m_FD_114543 | JGI IMG/M metagenome (GOLD analysis project Ga0172371, IMG submission 114543) | Freshwater microbial communities from Kabuno Bay, South-Kivu, Congo - kab_022012_12m | ecosystem: Environmental > Aquatic > Freshwater > Lake | place: Democratic Republic of the Congo: South-Kivu...
AATCCCTCCATCGCCGGATCTCGGCTCGGGCCCCAGTTCGCCATCCTGAGATCCGCCAGGGACGGACACCACGAAAGGGGAACATCCCAGGCGCCGGCCGGCGCCTGACTCTTCGTCGCTGTCAGAGAACTGTCATGCTTGACAACGAGGGAAATCGTTATAAGCTGAGGTACCCCACGCAGAGCAGAGGGTCGGCGCGATCGATCCCCATGCATATAGACTGGAAAAACTGCCGCCGGATCCGTTCCGGCTTGGAAATCGGATGTCAGGCATGACGGTGATCCGGCGCCCGTATCTGGTCATAATCCATAATGGGAGGACTTCCAATGGCAGATTTCTACGTCAACGTAATGGTGGACGACGAGAGGCTGAAAAGGCTTTCAGAAGTCGGCCTGGGCAATCAGATCCAGGAACTGGGAGGGAAGAAGACAATCCAGGTTCCCATGACTGCCAAGGAGCAAAAAAAGCTCGTCAAGAGCTTTCCCGACCTTCAGTTCGATTCCTCGAATGCGTGTGTGCTGCCTGAAGATCCGGAAAAGGTTCTGTTTGGCATGGTCGCGGACATGAAGACCTTGGACGTCATGAAAGTGGCAATAATGAAGCTGTACAATCCCCTTGCCGGGAAGGACCTGCGCAGCAAACTCAACTGATTCCGTACCAAACGCAGGACTCCCCGTGATGGCTATCACCGGTGGAGGCATGGGAGTGGCTGTTCTCCTGATGCGACTTCACGAGTGCGGTGAGGAAGTAGTGGAAGTGCCGTCCGTCGTGTCGTCTCCCGGGAAATGGGTCAGCTATGTACGCGCCGGTCGTACGGGCGTCGGGATGGTGGAAGCCGAAACGGGACCATTGGGGGAGCAGGGAGTCGGGGGGGAGTGACGGCCGATTTTTTCTCGAGACCTTCTGGGCCTGCCACTGCAACAGCAAGGCATTCTACCGACGTCAACCCGGATCGCGTCGGACCGTCTTCAGGTAAAGTGTTCCGTTACGTGATGAACCTGCGACCGGGGTGCCTCGGCAAAGGTCCATCCCGGTCACGGGCTACGTGACCAGTCGGCAACCCTGTCCCTGGCGATCGGGAAAGTGCAGTCACTGCTCGCTGAAAACAACAACGGCGGGGCCTGCCTGCCTTCCTAAGTGCTCTATGTCGCAAATACGGTTGCGTATTCGATCCCTTGAGATTGCTTCGCTTCGCTCGCAACGACAGGTCCCGGGCATGTCGTTGCGAGGAGCGGAGCGACGAAGCAATCCCGAGGGGCGTAAGATACGTCGCCGTACTTGTGAAAAGGTGTACTAAGGTTTCCGCCAAACGACGGATTACTCAGGACATAGATGAAGCCTGGCCTGGAGGTTCTCAGCTCTGCGTTCGGGTCGCCAGTTTTCCATTCTCCGGTGACCGTAGCTCCAGATGCCTCGCCAGCAGCGGCAGACCGCAAATTCGAGCCGGTATTCTCTAAGACAAAGCCGCACGATGGGCACGCCCCAGCACCCTCGGTCAGAACCCGGGAGCATTCGGGACAATACGTTGAACCCATTTTCACTACCTCCCTTTTCTAGCCTGCCTGAAAGCAACATCGGCGTATGGGACTTCTCGTCGGTGCTATCCTAACAAGAATCGTCAGCGCATGAAAAGGACAAAAAAATAGGTGATTTTTTGTGGTGAGGATCTTGCTCGTGGACTTTCGTCTGTTTGACGGAAACTTTTCCTATGGTATGAGATCCCGGTAGGAGGCAACACCACATGATCTACGGTGCGATGAATTTTCCTGTAAAACCGGTTCTCAAGGAACTTGATGCGGTTGCCGGTCAGGGGTTCGGCTACATCGAACTGACCATGGATCCTCCCCAGGCTCACTACACTGCGATCCGCCGGCAGAAAGAGGCCATCCTCAAGGCACTGGAGAGCTTCCGCATGGGAGTGGTGTGCCATCTGCCAACTTTTGTTTCGCTCGCTGACCTCACCGAGAGCATCAGGAAGGCATCGGTCGCGGAAATGTTAGGGTCTCTGGAAGTGGCAGCGGAACTTAAAGCCATGAAGGTCGTGATCCACCCGAGCTACGTTACGGGTCTCGGTGGCTTTGTGGTGGATCAGGCCAGAGAATATGGCTTGAAGAGTCTCAGGACCATTGTGGAGAAAGCCGAAGCACTTGGCCTTAGCCTATGTTTGGAAAACATGTTTCCGCGCACGAATTCGCTCGTGAACCCTGATGATTTCCAAACCGTGTTTGACATGTTCCCTACGCTGAAGCTCACCCTAGACCTCGGCCATGCCCATATCGGAAGCAGAGGAGAACGCCGGGCTCTGGAATTTCTCGACCGCTTCCCCAATAGGCTTGCCCATGTCCACGCGTCGGACAATTTCGGAAAAGATGACAATCATCTTCCCATCGGAGCGGGCAGCATAGACTTCCCGCTGATCATCAAGGCCCTCAAGAAAGCCGGTTACGATGACACCGTGACACTTGAGATCTTCTCACGGGATAGAGACTATCTTCGCATCAGCAGAGAGAAGTTTGCAGCCGAGGTCGCCGGTGTGCAAGCTGAGTGATGACAAACAACCACCACACAAACACACCAAGCGAACTAACCCCGGTTGTTCTTGGACCAAGGGACACGACGAAGTATCTAGGCTGAGCCAGGAGCAGTCGGTCAGGGACGGTGAGCAGCATCATCCCGGCCTGCTCTCAAGACGATCTCACCGTTCCAGGACCACCAGATTGTCCGCGTGCACGGCCTCGTCGTTGCGCCGGTAGCCCAGAATCCATTCGATTTCCGAGGTCTGGTGCCCCATTATCCTGGACATCTCTTCCGATGAATAATTTATGAGCCCCACTGCAATCCTTCGACCGGAAATGTCGAGGATGTTGACCGCAGCGCCATAGTCATAGTTTCCGGAAGCCCTGACCACGCCGATGGGGAGCAGGCTCTTGCCGGCTTTTGTGACTGCTCTGGCAGCGCCTTCGTCTATGTATATTTGGCCTTCCGGTTCCAGGTTGTAGCGTATCCAGTGCTTCCGGGCAGAGATTCTCTCCCTGGCGGGCAGGATCAGAGTGCCGCACTGCTCGCCCTCCAGAGCCCGTATGATCACGTTGGGCGTCTTGCCCTTGGCTATGATCATGGGTATGCCGGACATCCTGACCTTGGCCGCGGCCTCGAGCTTTGACGTCATGCCGCCCCTGCCGGTTCCCGAACCGGTGTCGCCCGCCATGCTCCTAAGCTCAGGCGTAATTTCCTCCACCAGTGGGATCAAGCAAGCGTCAGAGTTCCTGCGCGGATCGCAATTCATCAGGCCTTCGATGTCAGAGAGCGTGAGGAGCAAGTCAGCATCGGCCAAAGTCGCAACCAGCGCGGAAAGGTTGTCGTTGTCCCCGAGCTTGATTTCCTCCACCATTACTGAGTCGTTCTCGTTTATTATCGGGACTACGCCCCAGGAAAGAAGAGTCATTAGAGTGTTGCGCGCGTTGAGATATCGCAGCCGATGGGTCAGATCGTCCTTCGTGAGGAGCATCTGCCCAACTCTTATATCGTGGAGACCGAAGGCCGAGTCGTACGCGGCCATCAACCTTGTCTGGCCCACCGCAGCGGCAGCCTGCTTGTGAGGGATAGTCCGCGCTCCGTCTTTGAGTTTCAGTCGCCGGACACCAGCGGCGACCGCTCCCGACGAGACTATGATGAAATCCCTGCCCAGCTTCTTGAAATAGCAGACGTCTTCCACGATCCCGCGAATGATCCGATGGTCGAGGCCATCTGCAGTTGTGACCACGCTGGAACCCAGCTTGAGCACCACTCGTTTCACCGTGGCCAGGGTGCTCTTCCATACTTCTGCGTGCGCCGGCTGGGAGGCTTGATTCATTTTTCCGATCTTATACGCTTTAACAAACGCGCCGTTGCAATGAGAAGGTCCTTGAGGTGCTCGCCGGACACGGCCGAGATCTGATGCACAGCGAACCCTCTTTTCTCTATAAGTTCCTTCGCAGCTGCAGCCGCCTCCCGGTTTTCCGGGATGTCCAGCTTCGTCAACACAACTATCATTGGGGTTTCTATCAAATTCCCGCTGTAAGACGCAAGCTCATCCATGACAATATTGAAACGCTCTTCTGCGGAAGGGCTGAGTTCTGGCGAGGGGTCCACGAGGTGGAGCAGCACCCGTGTGCGTTCTATGTGTCGCAGGAATCTGTCGCCCATGCCTGCGCCCTTGTGAGCATCGCGGATGAGCCCCGGAATATCGGCCATCACGAATTCCAGGCCGCCGGGAGCCCTAACGAAGCCAAGGGCCGGAACTTTGGTCGTAAAGGGATAGTCGGCTATCTTGGGCCGCGCATTGCTCACCCGAGAAATCAGGGTGGACTTGCCGCTGTTTGGGAGCCCCACCAACCCCACGTCCGCGATGAGCTTCAACTCAAGCAGCAGAGTCCTTTCTTCGCTTGGCTGCCCTTCTTCTACGCGGCGAGGGGCGCGATTGCGAGAAGTCGCGAATCGGGCATTGCCCCTGCCCCCCCTGCCTCCTCGGGCGACTATGACGCGACTTCCAGGCTGGTCCAGATCCGCTATGAGTTCTCTCGTGTCGTAGTCTTTGACCATAGTGCCCGCGGGCACGCGGATCACCAGATCCTCAGCGTTCCTTCCGTGGCAGTTGCTCCCCTTGCCGTGGGTCCCTTTGCGGGCTCGGTAGAGTTGCCGGTACTGGCAGTCCAGAAGGGTGTACAGAGAGGGATCCGCTTCTATCAGGATGTCGCCGCCTTTGCCGCCATCTCCCCCATCGGGGCCCCCCTTTGGAACGAAGGCCTCCCGCCGGAAACTGAGGCAACCACGTCCTCCTTTTCCTGAAACGACTATTACTTTGGCTTGGTCAACGAATTTCAAGGGTGTCCCCTACGCGGCGGCCGGGCCTTCAACAAGACCCGGCCTGTATAGATCCGTAAGTTGCCGTCCGTGATGGTTATCGCGAAGGGGCTATCTTCTGCGGGGACACTTAGCCGGAACGAAGGAAGATTACTGGCTGACTGGGTAAACCGCTACACGCTTTCTGTCGCGATCCTTCCGTTCGAACTTCACTATCCCATCTATCATCGCGAACAGCGTGTAATCACGGCCGATGCCGACATTCTCCCCGGGATGAATCGTAGTCCCGTGCTGTCGCACCAGGATGTTGCCGGCCCGCACAAACTGCCCGGCGAAGCGCTTGACTCCAAGTCGCTGGCCAGGGCTGTCCCGACCGTTCCGGGAGCTTCCTCCTGCTTTCTTGTGGGCCATGGTGGTTCCTCCTGTCCTCTATTCCTGGGAGTATTCGGCCGAGGGTTCCGCAGCCGGACTATCCTCTGCGCCTTGGATTTCATTGATCTTCAAGAGGGTGTACCACTGGCGGTGGCCCTGTCTTTTGTCGTGGGCTTTGCGGCGTTTCTTCTTGAAGACTATAATCTTGCGGTCTCTGGCGGTTCTAAGGATGGTGGCTTTGACGTTGGCGTTCTCGATCAATGGAGCGCCTAGCTTGATGCCGCCTTCATCCGAAAGGGCCAGGACCTGATCAAGGACTACTTCCGCGCCGGGGTCTCCGGGCAGTTTTTCGATTTTTAGCTGATCTCCGGGCTGGACCTTGTATTGCTTTCCGCCGGTGGCAATGATGGCGTACATATCTTTCCTCCTGAACGATAACGCATCATTAAACCACCACTATCGGGAAGTGTCAAGCCAAAATCGCGGGAGACGGGTAGTCGGTCATCTAGAAGGGGCGGACTGTTAGTGTGGGGCAACCTTTCTCAAACTCTATCAGAATTTGATCTGGAAGCTGCATCGTGCCACGAACACCCCTCTCCCTAAAGAGAGAAAGTTATGAGCGGTCTACTCCATAAGCTCCCTCTCCCTCTGGGAGAGTGGTGGGGTGAGCGTTCTCCGATGAAGTCTCATGCAGAATCGTGCTACTATTTCAGCCGGTGTCCGCGTTCTGAGACACTCTCTTCCGGCCTGCCTATCCTGAAATGCTCATAATATCGGGCGGGAAATCCTGCGCGCTCACTCGAACGCGAATATCTTTTCCTGTCCTCCCGGCGGCGTTATGAACATCTGAATCCCGTTGGGTCCAGTAGTATGAAAATAGTCCAGGAACATCTCGTGGCTGCCGGCCTGCAGATCTATGGTCCCTGACTGGTCCAGAGGCTTTCCGATTCCTTCCGCGTTGATCACCATCTTTTTCCCTATGATCAGCCTGGCAGAATCCTGGCAGACAACGCGGAACTTGTACGTCCCCGCCTCCTGATCAGTAAGCGAGAATTTCACGTAAAAGCGGAGCCCCAGCCAGTCTTCACGCTTGGGAACTCCCGGGAACTCCCGGGAACCCCGGTTGATCGGGAAGTCTACGGACCGCGTGAAAAACATTCCTGCCGGAGACGCTTTGTTGAAATTGGGTGTCTTTTTGGTGCCGGGCTTGATGAAGTACACAAACGCGGGGACAAGGTTCATCTTGCCCGTGTCGGACGCAAATCCTGCCAGCGTTTTGGCGGGCGAGAAGGATTCTTCATCCTTCACCGGCTGGGTCACGAAGAGTTCCAGCTTGGGGGGGCCGCCGGGGTGAAAATAATCCAACCCTATTGGATAGCTGCCGTCCTGGAGGAAAGCCCACCCCAGGATTCCCTTGGGATCCGATTTGTTGGTCTTATTGACCTCAGCTATGACGTGATTGCCTATGGTCAGCTTGGCGAAGTTGTCCGCCGAAAGCCTAAAGGCAAATATCCCTGCGCCTTTCACGTTGAAGAAACCCTGATAACGGATACCCACCATGTCCTTGCGGCCGGGAAGTCCCGGGAAACCTTCGCCGCCGGAAATGTTCAGATCCGACGCGGTAAGACGTCCGATAGGGCTGAGTTTGCTGAAATCCGGTCCCTCGGGATAATCACCCTTGGGAACGAAATACACCTGACCCCACAATACGTCGTACGGTTTCGCGGGCTCTTTCCATCCTGCAAGGCCGGTCCCTATGGAGAAGACTTGTTCCGGCCCCACGGGCGGCTGTACGAACACCTTAAGTACTGGGGGTCCTGTTGAATTGAAACTGTCCAGGATGATCGTATGCACGCCTTCGGAAAGGTGAACGAATCCCACCTTGGACGACGGCTCGTGTATTCCATCGTTTTCCATGAGGGTTTTGTCGTCAATGTGCAGTCTCATTCCGTCCTTGGACTGGACGCGCCAACGGAATATCCCCTCCCCGGAAACGAGAAAGATCCCCACGCACCTCATTCCCAGGCCATCGTAACTCTCGGGAAGCCCGGCGGGTTCGTTTTGGCCTCTCGCAGGCTCAAGATTTATCGTGTCCGTCATGATGGCTGCCTTTGGCCGGAACGCGCTGTAGTCCGGCAAGGCCCTGATGTTATCCGGCAACTTGTACACGTTAACGGTGAAGGTCCCTTTTCCGCCTGGCGCCTCTGCAGGAATGGGACCGGGTACAGGTCTCTGGGCCTGAGGCGTGGGAGTCTCACCATAAAGCGGCCGCTGCGCCGGCGGCATGCCTGGCTTGGTTTCCAGGGGCCTTGGTTCCTGTTCTCCTTCCGGAGGTCGGATCTGAGGCTCCGCGCGGGGCTTGGTCCGCTGATCCTCCGCAGCCGGAGGAGCTTCGGCTTTTGGGCCGGCCTCCACGTGGAAGGATTCGATCTGATCCGGAGGGAAATTGAGCGGCACCTTCTGCGTGGGGCCGCTTTTCTTCTTTATCACGAGGTAGTCATCCGCGAAAACGGGCGCCACCCACACAAGCATGATGGCACCTGAAACGGCAACTATACGCTTTAGGAGCGTTCTCATCCGATTACCTCATCCCCTCCTCGGTTTCGGGGCTTGGGCCCGGCACGTTCCCGACAGAGTAGTCGGCCGTCCTGGCTTTGCTGCGCCCTGGAACACGCGCCGGCATCATTGGAATACCGGGCATGGGACTTTTCTCGTTTCCAAGTTGTTCGCCTGGCTGCCGACCGACCCTAAAGGAGGGCATAGACTTGCAACTCCCTTTTATCATAACAGTTTAAGCCTAGCCGTCAAGTCCCATATTTCAGATGGGCTTTCAGGTCAGGCCAATCTACGGCCGCTTGCACGCCGCCGCCCAACGGTCCTGAAAATGGCTCAATTGGAGCCGAATACCAGGAATTCCGCAAATGCGGGGCTCTTCCGGGGGGCCGGCCCCTTCATATTTTCCAGCGACACCGGGCAGTCCGTCACCCGGTTGTACACTTTGAGCACTTTTTTCACGAAGCGTTCCCCGGAATCCGATCCGGTCAGCTTATCAGCAGGTCCAGGGCCTACGTTGTAGGCCGCGAGGGCCAGGTAGGTGGACCTTGGATCCCGTGCATAGCGATCGAAACAGTTGCGGAGATACGCTGCACCGGCCATTATGTTCTGGTAAGGGTCCCAGGGATCGGTGACCCCTAGAACCTTGGTCACAACCGGCCTCAACTGCATCAGACCCCTCGCGCCCTTCTTCGAAGCAGCTCTGGGTTTGAAGTGTGATTCCACGTGAGCCAGCGACGCCAGGAGGACAGGGTCAATGTCGAATTCCTTGCCCGCTGTCAAGATTATCCTCGCGTGGTGAGGCTTTCCGCCCAGGGACCGGACGACTTCCTCGAGTTTCTTGAGTTCCTGTTGTCTCTGGCGGGCCTTTTCCGCGGAACTTTCTTTCTGCGCGGGCCGCCCTTTTCTCTCCACGGGGGTTCCCGAGTGTACCGTATCGGAAACTCCAGCCACAAACACCACTGTGACAAAGCTGCCTAGCAGAAGCGACCGCAGCCCTCTTACCATCATCTGCACGCACCGGCGGGAAGGGCCTCGAGATCCCCCGGCTCTTCTTGCATACCTATGGTGGCTTCACCGGCAGCGATGACCTGTTCCTCCGCCTCCTCGTCCCCTTCGTGTTCGGGTTGCCAGGATGAAGGGTAGCGCTCCAGGAAGTTGACCTGGAACGGTAAGAATTTCAATCGGCCCACATCCTTGGCCAGCCGTCCTGACGTTTCGAGCCCCACCAGTTCGCGGATTCCTTCCGGGGTGATCGCCTCTGAAATTGCCTCCGCCGAGAAGAACCTCACGTTGAATGCACACTGGCTCAGCGGGTTGAATAGCCTCTCGGGCGATACGATCCCCTTGAGATCCGGCAGAGTCTTTTTCTCGAAGTCGCCCTTTGCCTCAACATACACCATACTGGACCTGAACTTGTATATCGCCATCAAAGAACGGGCCTGATCCAAAAAGCTCTTTCCCAGGATGATCAGAGCCACGTTGAGCAGCACGTCCACTGCCAGACTGAACAAATAGAGCCTGAAGAAATCCTCATAACTCACTGAGAAACTGGGGTATTGCATCAGGATTATCTGAAGAAAACCAACCAGTATCATCACGGAGCCGAGGAGCAAGCTTATCAGAGCTGCCGGCCGGCAAGAAGTCTTCACGTGAGAGGGGAAGCTCTCGATGAGAGTCCCCATGAGGGTCTCGCCGTCATCGCATACAGTGGCCCTGGACCGGGAGATCCTGTTGGAGAACCCTTGGTGAGCGAAGATCTTCGATCCTTCCTCCAGCATGGCAAAGAACACCGACGGATGGCCCTTGCCCTCCACGATCATGGAATCCATTTCCCGGGTAGCACCCGGCTTCCTGAAGGGGATGAGGCTAAGGGAAATAATGAACCTCAGCACACAGGCCGCTGCCAACAGATTGTAGAAGGGTAAGGGAGACGGTATCACGAAGCCGGTCCCCAGCCCCAGACTCGAAAGATATGGAGGTACGAATGCCAGTGCCTTGAACAGGAAATGAATCACAATCCCGAGGAATAACGCCTTCCAAAAAAAGCGCCCGTTGCATCGGACTATTTCGCCGGGAATCTCCGAAATGTACCTGGCGTTAGACCATATCCTGCCAATGAGCCAGAATATTACCGAAGGCGCCCGCTCGTACGTGCGAAGCTTGCCCTCTTTGAGCCCGAGAGAGACGTTTTCAGGCCTGTAATAATCTCCGGGCCGTCGCAGCGTAACCCTGAGATGAGACACGTGACGCAACCCGCCGAAGAACCAGTTCAAGCCCACGATTACCCCTGCGAGGGCCGCAATTGTGGTTACGAAGGTTCCCAGTATGAAGGGCACGTAACTGAGTATGAACTCATTGACCTGCTCCGGAAGCCGGACAGGAAAGAATTCCCTCAATTCGTAAAGCCGCGTCACTGATCCCAGCGTTACAAAGACTCCCAGCGCAGAGAGGACCACTCCGTACAGGAGCGTATGATTGGGCAATTTGACTACTTCGCTGGAACGCCCTGAAAGGATGGAAAACATGCCTTACCCCGACTCGTGTTCTTCGGGAGGCATTATCAGATATGATATCTGCTGTCAAATAAAAATGTTAGGCGATTTTGCTTATTATCTGGTTTAACAGAGACATTGCGTCGTGGGTGCCCCTTCGGAGGCTTCTCCATCAAGCTCTTCTGATAGAGACTTTCACAGAGCCCGCTTGCGAGGTGAGAGAAGACACGTTGACCCCCGCCGCGCGGGTCTTATCAGCAACCGACGTAACACCATCAATGGTATATGGAGCCGCGCCCAGCCCCCGGCTCCCAAATCCTCTTGCCAGCGCCACCACGCCCGGTCTGATCCCGGGGATCACCTGAGCACGGCATTCCACGCGGGTCTTTTGTTCCAGAGCCTCCACAACAACCTTGTCGCCCTGCCCTATCTTCAGCATTCGTGCATCGGAGGCGTTCACGAGGAGTCTGTTCTCCGGAAGTATCTCCAGCAGCCAGCTGTTTACGCCGGACCTCACCGAGCGGTGGAACGGAAGAGAATACGTGATAAGGAGGAACGATTCGTCTCCGGTACCGGCCGCTGGAGCGCTGGGCCGGGGCATGGAGACCTTCAAGTTCTCAATACCTGTGACGGTCTCTTTGACTGATGAACCTGATTTGGCTGCTCCGAAGACTCCCCCGCGCTCGAAGATCGGCTCAGCGTCGGCTAGCGGGGGCAAGCCTTTAACGCCGGAGTCTTTCAGTGCTTCGAAGGCCGTCGGCACCGCCTGACGATAATAATCCCAGGCATTCCTGACACCGCCCGGGGCGTCGGGGCCATAACCCGCGAAGCCAAGGGCGACACCCATAAGTATGAGAGTGTCCTCCATGATTCTCGCTTCGGGCAGGATCGCCAGATAGGTCCCCGTCTTGACTCCGAACCCGCCCACAACCGGTACTCTGACGCCGAAGCCGGGAGCCGTCACCGATGGCGGCGTCGCGCAGACATCCCATCTTTCGAGATATGTGGTGTCGGGAAGTATATAATCCGCGAGACCACTGGTCTCCGTCACCTGGCTGTCAATGGCTACGAGTAGGCCCACCTTTTCCCGGTTCCGGAACAAATCGTCCGCCAGTCCCGGCCGACCGTATACCGGATCAGCCTGCCACATAACCATAGCTTTTGCCGACGTAGCCGGCCCTTCCGCGGGCCAGGACCTTTCAGCAGCCTTCCCCAGCAGCTTCTTCTCAGCCTTTTTCAGAAACTGGTTCGAGCGGCTTACTATGCCGCCCGTGCCGGGTTTGGAGCCGACCAGAAGGTTCAGGGTCAGGATTGCCTCTGCGACTTTGGCCCCTTCAAGCTGAGCAAATATTCCCCTTCCGGGAATTACGGCTGAACGGCCGCCTTCCCGGGCCAGCAATGCAGCCAGTTTCACGGGTATTTCAGGCGATATGCCGCACTTGGCCGCCATGTCTTCCATGGATCTGCCCGCCACAAACTTGTCAACAATCTCACGGGGGGCTCGAAGAGCGTCTGCGTGTTGGTCGGCCAGGGATTTCATTATTGCCAGGGCAAGCTCGTGATCAGTCCCAGGAATAGCGGGTACCCACAAATCCGATTTTGAGGCCGATGTTGAGAGCCTGGGATCAACTACGGCCCAGCTTAGACACGGCCCTTTCACTCGTGCATCGGCAATCTGCCTTGCCAGCGACACCAACGGCACCCCCGAGTCGAGGGGCGCGTCCCCAAAACTGAGAAGGAATCTGACCCTCGAGTAATCTGCGTCCACGGGACCCGTGCCGGGACCGAAAACACTGTCCGCGGCCGCGGCAGCCGTCTGCTCCCACACGGCCTCTTCGTCGCTGAGCAGCCGTGAACCGGGGAACTCCGACAGGAAACGCTTCACGAACAACTGCGAACCCCAGTCCCAACGTCCCGCAAGAAAGCCCAGAGCGTCACCGGACTGCTTTACGGCTTTGAGGCCTTTGACCTCTCCCTCGCCGAACAGATTGCCCCCGCCGACTATCTCTGCAACTGCCTGTTCCCACGGGATGGCCTTCCATTTCCCGGACCCGCGGGGCCCCACCCTCTTGAGGGGTTTGGCCACCCTGAATGGATCGTAGAGTGACTGGACTCCGCTGCCGCCTATTGCGCACACAGACCCGCCGACGGCTACGGCCTTTTCCAGGCTGGTCTCGAACGGGAGCCGTGAATTGGCCGAAATAGGATGAAAAGGATTGCCGCCTATCTTGACGAGAGTCCCGCCGGCGACTCTGCAACATACCCCGCAATTGCCCGGGCAAAGGCCGCAGACGGTGTAAATGTTCCTGACCCCCTTCAGGGTCTCGGCAGGATCAACACCAGGGGCGCCCTCGATAAAAGTCGGGACAGGTTCGGCTTTTCCTAAAAAATTGCAGCCTGCAAAAAGAGAAACCCCTCCCATCAAAGAGGCAATGCGAAAAAATTCCCGCCTACTAACTCGCGTCATGTTCATAAGACCAGTCGTTGTGGACTTTTCATCGTTCGCCGTGAGCTCAGGTCATGGGGATCCTTGCAAGCACGGTTCCCCTGTGGACTTCTCCAATAAGGTTCTCAGCTCAGAGGTATATCGAAGCCGATAAACACGACTGAATACCTCATTAGGAATACTCCGCCGATGATGAGCACCGACGCCAGACAAAGCCACGCCCGATTTTCTTTTGTCCACGGAAGTATGAGTATTGCCAGCGGAACCAGCATTCCGCACACCAGCTCGCCCCAGACGTACAGAGTTTCGTGCAGGGCCAACATGATGGAAGCATAACCGTCCGCGGTGGATACCAGCAGCGTCAGCCAGAAGCTTCCGTTCCAGAACAAATCGGTAAGTAGAATGCCGATCATCATCAGCCGGAGGCTTCTGAAAAGCTGGGGGTCCAACTTGTCATCTCGATAGCGGTCCATGACCATCGCGACCACCACCAAGAGAGCGATACCGGACAAGAGCGCCGAGGTGAGAAAATACCCCGGCATCAGAGCTGAATGCCACCACGCCCGAGCTCGTACCAGAGCGAACGCAAACCCGGTGTACGCGTGGACGAATATCGCGAGGGGCACCGTGATCATGCCCAGGATTCTGGTAACCTGGTCGTTCTTCACGAAAATGAAATAAATGTAAACCAGGTTCGCGATGGGATAGAGCGTTAGCAGCCACGAACCGTAGCTCAGTGCTGATGTCCTGTTGAAATACTCCGGGACAAGGGTATGCCAAAAACGAGTAGGCTGATGCAGGTCGAAAATCAGACAGGCCGGGGCCAACAGCAATAGGAGGAACGATATGATGGCCGCGGGAAGCGCCATAGGCTTGAACAGCTTGATCCTGAAAACCGTGGAAAGCGTTGACAGAATGAACGAACCCGCAGAAAGCCCCGTGAAATAGAAATAGAGGGGTATATAAACCTGCCAGGGGATAGCATGGGGCACGTTGTAGAGAACAGCTGCTTCCATTTAACGGCCTTTTTTCCAGTAGGACGCGTCTGGGCTGGGAATATGCTTGTGATATTCCATTACAGCCTCCTTGAAGTCGTCGGAATACTGAATCCTGCCCATCAAGGAATGGTCTGCTTCGATGTAGAACACCTTGGGTTTGGTTCCCAGTTCGGGCTTGATGACGCTGGTTCCGATGGACGCGAGCCTTTGCGAAATCTCCGAGGACGGGTCGTTCAAGTCCCCGAAGACGAGAGCTCCCGAGACGCAAGCTTCAACGCACGCGGGCCTCAGGCCGACGTCAATACGGGCGACGCAGAAGTCGCACTTGTCCGCGGTCTGCCGGAAAGGATTGAAGAACCTGGCGTCGTACGGACATGCGGCAACGCACATCCCGCAGCCGATGCACTTGCCGTAATACATGACGACTATGCCGTCTTCCTCGCGCCTCACTGTGGCCTGCACAGGGCACACCTGACAGCACGGCGGCACGTCGCACTGATTGCAGAGCCGCCGCAGATAGAGGTTGCCCGCATCCGGAAAAGAACCTTTCTGGATACCCTTGATCCACGAGCGCCAGAACCCCGGAGGCACGTTGTTCTCGCTCTTACATGCGATGGTGCAACTGTGGCAACCGATGCACCGCCGCTGATCAACGAGCATGCCCCACCTTTTGGGCGGCGTTTCCTTGGCCACCGGCTCAGGGGATCTTTCGTCCCTCCGAGTTTGGTTGACGTTCTTTTGTTCTGAGGAATTGCTCATTTACCCGCCAAGTTTCTCGTGGGAGGTGGCCGCCCCTATTTGGTCTTGTGGCAGCCGAGGCACTCCATCCTGCTGAAAGATTCCTTCCCGTCGTGACAGTTGCCTGTTGCGCAGGTGGCACAGGCTCTGGGAACGTCGTAAGTGACAAGGGTCGCCTCGTCCCGGCCGTCCTGTTCAGGCACGTACAATGTGGAAGCATCCCGGCCTATCCGGACCTTGGTTTCCGGCGAATTCTTCAGGGCCCTCAGTACGAAGGTGCCGTACTTGTCAGCGGCAAAGAGCTTGTCGTGGCACGTTTTACACTCTTTGTACTTGCCGTCCTTGAACCACATGTGGCTGTAATGCCTGAAGACAACCGGCCCTGGCGATCCCGTCGCCGAATACGAGATATTGCCCCCGCCGAAGACTGAATAGAGCGCCAGCATAGCGAAGAGAACCCCGCCGGCAATCACTACTACCAGGATTATGCCCCAAGCCGCGGCCTGAAGCCGCCAGTACGGCGACTGGTCCTTGAGATGGCTCAAATAATGCAGGATAGGGCTCAACCTGCCTGTTTGTTTTTCACCCTGGCGCATCTTTTCTTGATCCTAACGCACGGTTCCCACGTAGGTGGTGGTCCACTGCCTTTTCTTAACCTCGGGGTTGGCATAATCCGGGAGGACCATAGGCGACACCCTGTCCGTTACGATACCCGCGTCCTCCAACTCTTTGTGGTACTTCCGCACGTGCTCTACGCTTAGTTTGCCTATCTCACCGCGGTCCTTGACGTACTTGCCCGCGCTCTCGCCCGCTAGCCGCCCGAAAACCGTTATGTCCAACAGTGAGTTACCCATGAGCCTGTTTGCGCCGTGGACGCCGCCGCCAACCTCGCCGGCCACAAAGAATCCCGGAACGTCGGTGTGGCCGTTGGGCTTATACGCGAGGCCGCCATTCTGATAGTGCAGCGTGGGATACACGAGCATGGGGACCTTTGAGATATCTATCCCGTACCGTATGAACAGGATGTGCTTGGCCGGGAACTCTCTCTCGACCGTTCCCTCGCCTTCGAGAAGCTCGATCATGGGCGAATCCAACCACACGCCGAACTTGCCCAACTGCCCCGGCACCGGAACACCCTTACCCACGTCGGTACACTCGCGGATGATACTGGCCGATTCCACGTCCCTGGGCTCACGCTCGAAAACGAACTGCTCGCCGTCTATGTTGATCAGATTGGCGCCCGCGCCTCTCACCTTCTCGGTTATCAGAAGTCCCTCGGCCTGCTCGGGGAATACCGCGCCGGTGGGATGATACTGTGTCGCGTGCAAGAAGCGCACCCCGACTCCCAGGCGATACCCCAGCACCAGGCCGTCGCCGGTGGCGCCGTAATGATTGGTGGTCATAAAGTTCTGAATGTGAAGACGGCCTGACCCTCCAGTGGCCATGACCACGGCCTTGGCCTTGACCAGGAAGTACTCCTCGGTTTCGAGGTTGTACAACACCGCACCAGAGCACCTTCCCTTGTCGTCTACAAGCAGTTCCACCGCCGGTGAGAACTCCAGCACGCCTATGTCCCCTACCCTGTTGCGGCATTCGTCGCGCAGGACCCTCATTATCTCGGCGCCGGTCATGTCTCCGGCGTAATGCATTCTCTTGCGGCATGTGCCCGCACCGTGGAGGGTAAAGAGCTTGCCGTCGGGCCACTTGTTGAACATGCAGCCAAGCTTTTCAAGCCATGCGATCACCTTGGGAGCCTCGATGACCATTGTCTTGACCAGGTCCGGGTCGTTCTCGAAGTGACCTCCACCGATTACGTCCAGGTAATGATAGTAAGGTGAGTCCTTCCAGCCTTTGGTAGCCGCCTGAATTCCACCCTCGGCCATCATGGTATTAGCGTCGCCATGCCTCAGCTTGGTGGCAATAATAACCCGTGCACCCTGCTCTTGGGCGATCAGGGCCGCCGCGGTACCCGCCCCGCCGCCTCCTATAACCAGAACGTCGGTCTCGTAATGGACCTCGTTAAGGTCAATTTTGTCGGGATCAACTCTGCTGCGGGCCTCGAACTGGTCTGCGAACTCCTGGGCCAATGCGTAGCCCTTGCTGGGGCCGACTCTTAGTTCCCGCAGGCCACCCGCCCGGTAATCAGGATGGTACTTTTCCAGCCTGTCCTTTCTTTCATCCAAGGTAAGAGCACGGAACTCCTGGCCGGCCTGCTTGCGAACGACCCTTTCGGCCCGAGTCTTCTCTACTCGTTTTATAAGTTCCATCAATTCAGGGGTATATCCCATGATCGCCTCCAGCGCCGAAGGCCCGGCATCCCGGGTAATCCTGCGTTATATTTAGAGAAATTGTTTTTCCTGGGGTTCCCACATCTCGTCCGCTGTGTGGGGCTCCATTTCTCTTTCCACGTATAGTCTCCGCAGCGTGTCCAGATCTGCCTTAACGAGCTTGTTCAGGAAGTCTTCGTAACGACCGGCCCGAATCCTCTCGATTTGGTCCTGCAAGTGCTTCGCGGCCGGCCGGATATGGCGGCCCGTTATCCGGCGGCACATCATCCCGATATTGTACTGGGCCAGCTCGGCGGGGCAACGCGAGGTGCAAATTCCGCACATGACACACGGCATGGAAATCTCCGCGGCCCGTTCCACGTCACCCCTCAGCGCCGCGGAAATGTACTCCATGACCGGAATGTCCATTGGACAGGACTTGGTGCAGGTATTGCACCCCATGCATTTGACCAGTTCGGGGTAGTACTTGACGAGCGTCTGAAACTCCGGCTTCAACTGTTCCAGGTCGTACACCGCTCTGTTGGCCGGAAAAAAAGGCACCATGGTCAGGTACATGTTCGGCTGAACAACGGTCTGGCACGCCAGGCCAACATAAATCTTGGCACTGCCCGGCATTCTGTAAACCGTCGCGCACGCCCCGCAGATTCCCCCGCGGCACCCGCATCCTCTGATGAGTTGGTACCCGGCGTACTCGAAGGCTTTCTGTATGGTGAGGGTGCTTGGAACGTCGTATCTCTTCCCCATTATGAAGATAGGGACGAGGTCCGTCCGCTCGGCCATTGCCTCCGAGAGATCCTCTTGTTGCAGGTTCTTTGTTTCTTCAGCCGTTGCCATGGGCTCTCATCCTTTCTGGGCTGCGAATAACCGTCCGCCGGGCATGTCCTACCGCGCGATGAAGACGCCGATAACAACTCCCAGGATCAGGGCGATGATCGCCATGAAATAATTATCAAGAGCAGTGATCCGAGGAGCGGGTTGAATCGTCTCGGGAATCACTTCGTCCACGATGTAGTCCTTATAGGCAGTGTCCACCTGCGGGCAGGCGAGAACACACGAGTAACACTGTTCGCAATCCTCACCTACACAGGCCTCCAGCGCGAAAGAGGTCCGCTGTTCGGTCTTATCGAATCTTTGCGGGTCCTTCCGCAGAACCGGGCACGAATCTATGCAGTTGCCACAGGCAAGACAGCCCTTATCCCCTGCAACTTCGCTCGAAGAGTCGGCGATGTACAGACGATGATACGGTTCCATGCCTCTGGACAACAGGCGAAACCGCGCCACGGGAGGTTCTTTGATGTTGAGGATCACATCGGCCACATCACGCTTGATGTTATCCTTGGTCTTATCCCTGGTTGTCGGCATTATCGTTGCTCCTGGAGAAACGGTCCGGCCAATGGTCCCAGCCAGGACGTCAATCCAGCCTTATCGGCCGGGCGCTTCCATCTCTCTCAAAGTCTTTGGACGAGGCGATCCCTGCATCAGTCCCTTCGATACCTGTGTTCATCTCGGCGGAAGTCGCATTCTCTCGCTCGCGCAGATATTTGTCGAAGTACTCCTGCGTCATTAGCGGATGGCATTTCCGGCAGTTTTCCAGACTCTTGCCCTCCCGGCAGTCCGCGAGGAATATCTTGGTTTTGTAATGGACTTGGCCGTTGTGGCATCGCCTGCAGCTCTTTTCCGCCGGGATTGCCACCATCCACCGGGGATTGGCCGAGAGAGTCTTCCACGCGTCATCCTTGGCGGACGCATACTGCATGTTCGTCATGGGAAGGAGATGCCCTTTACGGTACGAATGGGAGGCAAAAACATGGCATGAATCGCAGGCCAGGTGATTCACCTCCGCGTAGTTCACCCCTTTGTCCGCTTGTGCCGCATTGTCCTTGTACCGCTCGTGGCACTTGGCGCAAGTGTCGTCCCGTGCCAGCACGTGCTTCCGGTGGTCCATGACAAGACCGATCTCTTTGAGTCCGTGGGGAAGATCCTTCAAATGCACGGTCTTCCTGACCTGGGACGCCAGGTGGCAATACTGGCAATTAGCGAGAGGGACTCGGGTCCGTTCGAAAATGCCGCTCACTTGCGGTCTCCTGGGATCTATCTGAGGAACCAGATACGTCACTGCATGGAGCAGGGCCCTTAGCCTCGACATCACCGTTCCCGCGGGGCTGCCAAGCATGTGACAATCCGCGCAGGCGATCAATTCGTGGGAAAAGCCTTTCTTTTCGGCCTTGAGCCTCTCGGTCATCCATCGTGAAAAAGAGGCTTCCTGGGTGTGACAAGCCATGCAAGCCGCGCTGCGCAATGAGACCTCCGCCGTGGCTGCCACGACTATCAGCACTGCAACGACGGCGATTACGTAATAGAAGCCGCGACGCATCAGGCGGCCCCTCCCTCTTCCTCAAGCTTCTTCTGCCTTTGCCTGTAAGCTTCCTGGAAAGCCGCAGAGATCACAAGCGGCCCGGAATTGCCGATAGGGCATTTGGCAGCGCATCGGCCGCAGCCGACACAATATTTGGACAGCTCCATAACGCGTTCGTAATCACCCAGCCTGGTCAATAGCACCAGGCCCATAGGAATCTGGACGCCTTCTGCTTCCTTGATGGGACACGCTCCCACGCAGGTCGCGCAGTTGTAACAGTTGATCGCCCGGCCTGTTCCCGGCACCAGCATGGACTGGAGCGCATACTCGAAGACAGTGAATACCGCAAAGAGGATGGCCAGGGCGTTGAGCGTCACCCTATCGGGGGCCTTGCCTATGAACGCGGCGAGGAATGCCCTGGAAAGGACGCTGTACTTGGGATAATCGGGTATTCCCTTCACCAGAGCAGCCTCTACGGCGTTGGTATAACCGGTGAGCGTCTGAGTGCCTCCCCTGAACATGCCGGGCTGCGCCGGGAATTCAAGCCTGCCCTTTTCAAGGATCCCCCTCTTGAAAGCAGCCACCTGATCGTCCAGGACCGAGATCAGGTCCGGATACTCCAGAGTTCTTATGGCGATGATGCGGTGGTTCTTGACCTCGACTTCCACCTTGATGGGCCCGCGGAATCCATCGCCTTCCCCTGTGTAAGCACCGTCCCGAACCTGGGAAATTCCGGCGCCCCAGGGGCTCCTGGCCGCCCGGAGGTCCTCCACTCCCGCTACATTCACGTACACCAGCGCATAACCGACCACTAGCAGCGCCACCGCGGCCGCCAGGTAGAATACCTTGCGGCTTCCCGTTCGGCGGAAATCCCGGGTCCACATCCAGGCAAGGGTCAAGAGCAATACCAGCAATAGAATGAACCGGCTTGACGGAAACAGCGCCGCTGTCAGCACCAGGTAGAACGTCTGCCTGACTCCGCGCGTCGTCACCGCGTCCCAAAGAAAACCCACCGGATCACTAAACAGCTTTGACCACGTCATCTATGAATTCCTTGCCAACCAACCCCTTCGCCAGAGCGCCCTCCAGGGTCCGGCGAGGCACGTATCCTCTCTTGATGGCCTCACGAGTATCTTCCTGCATGGTCGCGAACATCTGGGGCAAAGGAAGATACTGCACGCAATAGCTCTGGCAATTCCCGCACCTTATGCACTTGAGCCCGCCGTTACGAATAAACCGGTCGTAATCCGTGGCCCTGCCCGCCACTGCCAACTCGGCCTGAAAAGTAATACCGACCGGACAACGATCCTGGGTGGCGTAACAAGCCCGGCACTCGTAACAATATATCGTCGCGGGATTCCCTCTTAGGAGCGGTTTGACCACTGAGGCCAGCAGTGCGCCCACAATGCCGAACAGTGCGACGCGGTCCAGGTTCCGGGTCCAGCCGCGATCCTTCAGGTTAGTAAAGAACTGATACCTGTGGATGCCCGGCAAGACCATCGGCTGGGTCGTGTCGTCCCTCTTGTGCTCAACCTGATCTGGATTTTCTTTATCGGCCATCAAACCGCATTCCCTGAAATCAATGGGGCAACATGGCCGCCATGAGCAAGCCCGCTATCAGACCTCCCACCGCGCCCTGAACCAACTCGCGCGGGGAGGCCATATCCAACGCCCAAGCAATCACCACGCCGGAGATCGAACCCACAAACAGAAACATCACCCACGTCAACAAGTTGCATCCCCAATTCGGAGTATTGGATAGATGCGGTTCACTTCGTTCGCCGCATACTACCCGGGTTTTGCCGCTGGGATGTTCACACCCGTAGCCTGTATCGCACCTCTCATCGAAGGCGCCCGTCCCAACTCGCCACTATTTGGGAGTTTTTTGGGAGGGGTGCCGGGGAACCCTTGTTGCGCAAAAAGGGTTCCCCGGCGTTCTCCTCTTCTTCCCTCTTCTCTTCCTCCAGCCCTCTCAAAGCTCCGGGCCCGAGAGGGTCGCGGTCATTCGTCGCGACAGGGTTTTGGGGACCATGAGTCCTATAAGCAGGGCTGCGACTATGCCGCCTGCTATACCCTGAAGTATTGCATTCATGTCTTGTTCGAACAGTGCGAAGGCCAGGACGCCGCCTGCCACCGCGCCGCCGAGAAGGAATCCTGCCAGCTGCAGCCAGAAGTTCTTCGACGCATCGTTTCCGAACATCTTCGAGCCCAGGTATATGAAGGCTATGTTGACCACCACGACGGCCAGGGCAAATTCCGCGATGGTAAGGGCATCTTGGACGAACCTGGGGTCAGACGGCTCGAACACCGACAGGTTCAGGAATTTCATGTAGATGGCCGCGAGAGGAGCCATGATCGCCATGGACGCGAAGGTGTAAGCGCCCTTTATGAAGCCGGTCTCTGCCCTCATGGTTCCTTCGCCCATCATCCCGCCCCCGCCCAGAGGCGAAGGGCCGCAGGACGTGGTAGCGTTGATGATGTACGCGGCCATGACTATGGCCAGTTGCGACCAGTCCAGGAACCCGAACTTCGCGGGACCGAAGAGATAGAGGACGGGCACCAAAGCTGCGGTCAAAATTCGCGCGCAGGACAGGGGCAGGATCGTCTGGAATTGCACAAAGATGGCCAGCATCCCCGCCACGCCCAGGAAAGGCACCCCCACCAGGCTGTTTAGGATAGTCCCCAGCGCGTCGAAGCCGCCCGTAGCCGCCAGAGCGCCCGCGGCAAGGAATCCCGCGGCCATGGCCGTCACCGGCAGAAGGATGATGCCCTCCATCAGGTCGTTGAGCCTTATCCTGCAACCCACTATCATGACCAGCGCGCCGGCGACCAGGACAGTCTGGACGGGCATCTTTCCCAGGGGCTGGAAGATCGCGATCAGCAGGGACACCACAAAGATCACCAGGGCCAGATACCCTTCGAGGGGAGCGCTTAGAGTAGCTTCTTCAGGTTCTCCTGAGATCGCGGAATTGGGCGCCTCGCGGAGCGACACGTCGTTGGGATAGAGTCTCTGGCTGATAAACTTCAGGAAGAGTGCCACTATGGCAGTGCCCAGCATCATCGAGAAGGCCTGGGGAGCCCGCAAGATTCCATCAGAGGCCGTGGCGAAGAAGCTGCCAAGGAAGCCCTCGCCGATCTGACCCACTCCGCCGATGGGAGACGGACCGCAGGAGCCCATAGCGTTTCTGGTGAAGGCACCTATGAGCACTATTAGCTGAGACTTTGTAAGTATCCCCATGCCGCCTTCGAACCCGAAGGTGAAAAGCAAAGGTAACAGGGCCGCCGCCAGGATGCGGCCGCACGGCAACGACGAGATCACGGGAAGGTTGATAAGGATGACCAGGGTCCCCACAAGCCCGATGGGGCTACGGCGCAGGTACTGGAGTATCACCTTGAGGGCTTCGAATCCTCCGGAAGCCTTCAGGCCGCCGGCCAAAAATAGACCTGTCAAAAGCGCTGTAATAGGGTGCAGGATGATACCGCCCAGGAACTCGTTGGGCATGAGCATCACCGCGTTCCATCCCTGGAAAACGAGGCGGAAGATGGCCCCCACCATCAGGCAGAGGACCGTCGAGATCACCAGCACGGTCTGGACAGGTGTCCGGATGTAGCCGAAGAGGGTCAGGAGCATCAACCCGAGGAAGATGAAGAGAGTTATGTAGCCTAATATCTCCAAACCAAAACTCCTGCCCGAGAATTCTTATCCGCAGCGCGTCTCGGTATCCTGCATCCTGCCATACATGGGCTCGTTGCAGGACTTTCGTCTGAGAAGCCACGGAAGATCGGCCGTGTACCCGTCCGCGGTATCGGTCACCCGGACCTCGTCACCGACCGTCAGTCTCCCCAGGCAAGCGGTGCAACAGTTCAAACCGGCCGTGACCTCTTGACCGCCCTGCAATCTGACCCGTACCCGCATTACGGGTAAGGGCACCGGTCCAAGCCGGTCATCCTGAACCGCCACAATGGTCCCTCGAACGCCGCGGCGAGCACGGAAAACTTCCGCGGCCACGAATACCGCGGCAAGAAAGACTAATGTGGCGTATTCCCAATTCATAGACCGTGGTAGTTTCTGCCGGCGCCCGGCGACTCAAGCGAACCGTCTAACGCAACCGGCTGAAAATGCTTAGTTAAGTCCGAGCACTTCAAACTTCTCGTTCTCGAACACTTGGACCCGTGCGTTGCCGTTGTCGGCTATGTAAACCTTGCCTTGGCGGAATGCGATACCCGTGGGGCTGATGAATTCCCCGACAGCGGAGCCGTTCCTGCCAAGGGCAGATACGAGTTTGCCTTCAGCCGAAAAGAGCTGAATTCTGTGATTCCCCGTGTCGGCCACCCACACGCGGCCCTGCTCGTCCAGCTTCATCCCCTGGGGCATATTGAACGAGCCAGGAGAACTCCCGACCCCACCGAAACTCTCCTTGAACTTCAAATCAGGACCGAAGACTTTAACCAGGCCGTGTTTGCTGTCCAGGACCAGGATCTCGCCCCCCGGCCTGACCGCGCAGGCGGTGGGAAGCCTGAACTGATCCTTTTCGTCGCCCAAATCGCCGAGCACGGCAACCAGTTCGAAATTCTCGAATATCTGGATCCTGTGATTTCGGGTGTCCGCGACCAGCAGCCTCCCCTTCCCGTCCGGGCATACTCCCTGAGGCGTTGAGAATGTGCCCCCCAGGGAGCCGATGGAGCCGATAACCCGCTTCAGTGAACCGCTTTCGTCGAAAACCTGAACCCGGCCGTTGTTTGAATCTACCACGTAAACAAGGCCATCAGGCCCTACAGCGATCCCCAGCGGATAGTTGAACCGCCCCACTGTGGAACCGGGCTTTCCGAAGCTCGATACCGCTCCCTTGGTCGAATCGAAGCGTACCACTCTGTAGAGGGGGGAATCCGTTATAAGAAGGACACCGGCCTGAGTCGCCGCGATGTCAAACGGTCCTTTGAATCCGTTCTGCGGGGGGGCCACGGCAGGCGGAGCGGCCGAGGCACGGCTTCCGCCTCTCGCCAGAAGCGAGACCGTTCCCGCAACGCCCACAGATTTGATGAAATCACGTCTATTCATTGAGCCACTGAACTCCGACATCCCTTCAAATAGGAGGCTGCCCTGAGATCATCCTGGCATACAGGTACAATCCGGTAGTTTCATGGCGATTTTTTTAGAGGCGATGGGAACAGCGATTATATTAAACCTGTCTCGATCCTGAGTCAACCCTTGAGAAAACACCGCGGGACATTTTTCCATTGTACGGGTTGAGCAAGGAAGGTGCCATTATATTTCAATCGCCTAAATTTGGGCGTCTCCGCCGGGGCTTCTTCGGGCTTGGGTGGCGGATATTGGCCTTCACGATTGAACCGACGGGATGTGATCGGCAGAAAGCCTTTGCAGGAAGCAGGGTTTTCTGCCGGCCACAATCCGCCGTACTGTGGCGTTTTTCCGCCGTATGGTTTGATACCGGCCAACCCGATCAGGCAAACCTCAGTATTTCGTCCATAGGAACGCGGTCGCTCCTGAAGAGGCTTGCCGGTGCCGACGGATGCGGATGCCCCAGAGCGATACCTATGACGATCTTTTTGTCCTGCGGTATTTCGAGGACGCTCTTGACAATGTCCGGGAAATGCATGGACGCTGCCAGATAAATCGTTCCAAGCCCCTCTTGCAATGCCGCGTAACAGAGAGTGGTCCCTATCGAACCGACATCCAGGCACGCGTAGGGAACGTTGAGGCCACCGTCTATCAGTAGATAAATAACCGCGGGGGCCCCGAAGAACTTGTACATGTTCAGGTAATGCTGCATCCGGGCAACCTTGTCGCCTCGCTCGATTCCCATGAACGTCAGGAGGTCCCTTCCGAGTTGCATGTACCGGTCCTTTTGTTTCCCATGAAACTCGATGGGCATCTCGATGTCCGACCGTGGAGGATTCCCTTTACTTCCTTCTTCCTCGAACAGGCGCGCCAATTCCCGGCACTTTTCTCCGTCCGCGACTACTATCTCCCACGGCTGGGTATTTCCCCAGGAAGGCGCCCAGCGGGCCAGCTCAACCATCCTTGTTATCTTGTCTCTCGGAACCGGATCGGGTAGAAAACAGCGGATACTTCGCCGGTCCCGTACCGCGTCGCCAAATTCCATTTTTTTGTTCCTCCTGGTTGTGATGGGCAGTGAAGCAGAAGAATAACACGAACCGCGGCTCTCGGCCAATGGCGATTTGGTGCGCAATTGTTCATCCTGGGAAACTTTTGCCGCGAATCAAAACGCTCCGAGTCACAGGCAAAACACCAGCATTTTCCTTTACAAACAGCGATAATGGATGATAGGTTAAATCATCATTTGGTTTTCTCACCTGTACGCTTGTAATTATCCCCAAGGAGGATTGAAAATGTCTTTCTCGTTCCGCGGTTGCTCAATAGGAAAGGTCGGCGTGATAGGCTCGGGCCAGATCGGACCGGATATAGCCCTGCATTTTGTTAAGTCTCTGCATCGTTACGGTACTCAGGTGGTTGTGGTAGACGTTGCCGAGACGGCTCTGGAAAAAGGAAAGGCTAAGCTCTTCAAGAAAGTGGACAAAGGCGGCGAGACCGGCGCCTTTAAGCCTCACGAAGTGGAAGGCATGAAGAGCCATGTGACCTTCACTTCTGATTACGGCCAACTTCAGGGAGCAGACCTGGTGGTGGAAGCCGCCACGGAAGATCTTCCCCTCAAGAGGCGCATCTTCAAGCAGGTAGAAGCGCTGGTGAACCCTCACGCTATTGTCAGCAGCAATTCCTCCCACCTCGAGCCCGAGCGGATATTCGAAGAAATGCAGCACAAGGCCCGCTGCCTTTGCACGCACTATTTCTTCCCCGCGGAGCGGAACGCGGCTCTGGAAGTAATCCCCGGCAAGGATACCGACCCTCAGACCACGGATTTCATGATTCGCTTCTACGAGACCATCGGGAAGATTCCGGTCAAGGTGGGGTCCAGGTACGGATACGCGGTTGACCCGGTCTTCGAGGGCTTGCTACTTGCCTGTGTCCAGTGCGTTGATGCCGGACTGGGTAGCTCCAAACAGGTGGACGCTGTGGCATCCAAGTGCCTCGGTCTTACCGTCGGGCCGTTTACCGCGCACAATCTCACCGGTGGCAATCCTATAACCGCTCATGGTCTGTCCGAGATGAACGAACGGATCAACAAGTGGTTCAGGGTCCCGGAACGTCTGAAACAGATGGTGGAAACCAATTCGAACTGGGAGGTTCCGGCGCGCGGAGAGACGGTAGAAGTCTCACCGGAGAGTGAAAAGGCCATTTCGGATGAGCTTCAGGGGGCCTATTTCGCGATAGTCTGCGACATGCTGGATGCGGGAATAATCACCACTAGCGATTTCGACCTGGTGATCAGCACCGCGCTGGACATGAAGCCGCCCTTCACCTTGATGAACTCTTTGGGTGTGGGCAAGGCCCTCGAGCTTGTCGAGGCGTTCAACAAGAAATACCGGGACATGCCTGTGGCCAAGAGTCTCAAGGATCAGGCCGCATCCGGCAAGCCCTGGGAATTGTTGGACGTCCTGTTCGACAAGAGGGACGATGTCGCGGTCATAACCATTCGGCGTCCCAGGGCGCTCAACGCGCTCAACAGCAAGGTCTTCGCCGAGATGACCCGCTATTGTGGGATGATCAAGAGCGACCCCGAAATTAAAGCCGCGGTGATCACCGGATTCGGCAACAAGGCCTTCGTGGCGGGCGCGGACATCAAAGAGATGGCAGGGCTCACTGAACCCGCGCAGGGTGAGGCTTTCGCCCGAAAGGGACAGATAGCGTCCGCAGAATTGGAAAAGCTCGGCAAACCGATTGTAGCGGCCATCAACGGACTCGCCCTGGGTGGCGGCTGCGAATTGGCCATGTGTTGCACCGCGAGGGTCGCCCCGAAAGGAGTCGGCTTCTTTGCAGGTCAGCCCGAGGTGAACCTCGGCCTCATACCAGGGATGGGCGGCACCCAGCGCCTCCCGAGACTGGTCGGCTTCGAGAGGGCCGCTGAAATGATACGCACGGCGAACCCCATCTCGTCGGCAAAGGCCCTTGAATACGGCCTCATTAATGAGGAAGTCGAAGGCGACGTGCTCCAGAGAGCCATCGAACTCGCCCGAGAAATAGCCCAGGGCAAAACCAAGGTCAAACTCATGGAGACCGGGCCCGTGGAGACTCCGGATTCGCTGCCCGCCGTGGAAATGGGGCACCTATCCAGAGCCATTGATAAGCTCGCTGTGCAGGCAATCCTGGAAGGCGGAAAGATGACGCTGGAAGACGGCCTCAAGAATGAGGCCAAACGCTTCGGCGAATGCTGGACCACGGAAGACAACCGAATCGGACTCAAGAACTTCGTGGAGAAGGGCGCCCGCTCCAAGGCCCCCTTCGTGCACAGGTGAGTCAAAAGAGAGGCAGGAAAATTTCTCCGAAGGTGAGAGTTTCTTACAGCCTGAGATGAGCATCTTCCGAGAGAAGTCTGGAGGAGGGGCCAAGTCCATACGAGGTACCTCCCTCGAATCTCTCCACAGAATCCCTCAGACTGGGGCCGCACATTATTCTCTCTTAACCGGCCTTCCCTCCGGGAAACTAGTCCGACGGCGAGCCGAAGGGGTCTTTATTGCTGCTGTGCCAGGCTTTCACGGCAGGCATGGACCGAAGATTGACGTGCAGCCTGAATATGTCGGGTCGTGCATAGTGGCCCACAGCATCCAGGTCGTACTTGCCCCTGGGGATATCGTTCAGGTCGAGCTCAGCCGTCAATATACAGGGCCCGTTGAAGTCGGGTCCCGCCAGAATCTGACCCAGTGGGCCCACTATGCAGCTCCCGCCTCTCATCATTACGATGTCGGGGTCATTTCCCTGGATTGCGGCATAGTCTTCGGGGCAATCCTTTCTTAACAGATACTGGCAACAGCTTAGAACAAAACAGCGGCCTTCCAGCGCGACGTGCTGCATGGACGGCACCCACGTGTCCCGGTCGTCGGCAGTGGGGGCACAATAGAGTTCTATTCCGCGGGAGTACATGTAAGTTCGCATCAGAGGCATGTAGTTCTCCCAGCAGATCACGGCGCCCATCTTACCGATAGGTGTTTCTATGACGGGCATGGTGGAACCGTCTCCAAAACCCCATACCAATCTTTCCATGGCGGTGGGCATCAGTTTGCGGTGCTTGCCCAGAAGCTCTCCTTCGGGCGAGAAGAAGAGAGCGGTGCAGTAAAGCGTGCCCCCGTCCCTTTCAATCACGCCGATCACCAGGTACACACCATTCTCTCGAGCGACTTCGCCCAGGTACCTGGTTGCGTCTCCCGGCACGTCCACGGCGCTCCCATGGTATCGAAGAAAATCGTCCCTGCCGTATGGGAAGCGCATTCCAACCCGCGCTCCGAAGTCCAGCCCTTTCGGATAGCCGGAGACAAAGGCCTCCGGAAACAAGACAAGCTGCACATTTTGTTGGGCAGCTTGCGACGCGATCTTTGCAACTTTTTCCAGGGTGGCTTCCCGGTCGAACACCACAGGTGAGTCCTGCACAACAGCAACTCGGACCGTAGTCATTACGCCTGATCTCCTATCTCTGAGCTTTATCGAACCTTTGTTCCAGTTCTTCCAAAACCGGAATCAGGTAGCAGCGGAACTCGTCGGGGTCTTCCGTCATGGGAAAGTGCCCCAGGCCTTTCATGATCCTTACCTTGGCACCCGGGAGCAAACCTGCCAGCCTGGAGGAAGACTCAGGGGTTGCCGAGAAATCATACTCTCCCGTTAGAAGATAGATCGGGCAATCGGCAATGTCCACTTCCCGTGCCGGATCGGTAGCGTCCCATTCCCGGCTGTAGAAGTTCAGATCCCCCGCATAGACACCGTACCCGCCCTGGCTGTAGTACCACCACGCTCTTCTCCTGTGTTCTTCCGGACTCAAGGGGCTCATCAGGCCATACACATAGGTGGGTGCGTAACAGGCCTGATTAACCTGGGGATTGTTCAGAAACCGATTCAGGCGGCCGGGAGATCTGTCGGGAGCCTCAAGTCCGATGGACGCACATACCTCCGACCTGTGGCGCGCGGCCAGATAAACGGCCATAGCGCCCCCCATTGAGCAGCCCATGACAACCGCCCTGGCACCAACGACTTTTTTTACGAATGTCACACACCAGTGTGCATAGGTTGCCGTGTCCAGGCTGTAAGGGGTCCGCCACCACCCTCCAGCGGGTGTGGATCGCCCGTGGAAGGGCAAGTCGAATGCCAGCATGTGCCAACAGCCGGCTATTTCGACGTCGCACAGCAGCTCGTGAAACTGGCGGCTGTCCGCCCCCGCAGTGTGCAAGAGGACCAGAGGCAGGCCTTTCCCGGCCTCCTCGAAATAAACTCGCCACGGCCGGCCGGGTCGGGCAGGTCAACGTATCGTCCGATGATCTGTCCCGGATTCCTCTCCACACGAGGCTTGCCCCCGCGATCCGGTCGCGGCAAGGCCGGGCCGGATGCCTCACCATTGGTGAGCCGGGCCAGTTCCTTTAGTCGCTCCAGAACGGGAAGTATCTGAGCGGCAAAGAGCTGATCCCCTTCGCACCGGAAGCCGGAATCCGTCACCCTGAGGGCTGTGAACGATTGATAGCCCGGCGAAGGAAACGGGCTGAAGAGTTGTGCCCAGGTTTCCAGAGGACCTTCCAACACTAGATCCCAGGAATCATCAGCCTGAGGGACACCCAACAGTGTAAGGTGCTTTTCGTTCAGCCGGATCAGATGGCGTGTCCCTCCGATCTGAAACAGGATCTGTCCGCGCAGATCACCGGCTTTTTGCAACAATTCGGCGTCGCTGTTCGCACATTCCAGAAGGCGCTCCAGCCACATAGAGTCGGGAAAAGAACCGCCTGACGCCGCTTCAGATTCCAAGATAGGCCTCCTTGACAGCGGGGTTTCCCTTGAGTTCGGATGCGGACCCGGAGATGACCACACGGCCGTTTTCTATCACGTAGCCGCGGTCAATGCATCCGAGGGTCAGGGCAACGTTCTGATCCACCAGGAGCACAGCCATGCCCAGTTTCTGAATCTCCGTGACCTTGG
>Ga0172371_10002341_pt1 | contig 30135 bp, 23 predicted proteins | sample Lak12m_FD_114543 | JGI IMG/M metagenome (GOLD analysis project Ga0172371, IMG submission 114543) | Freshwater microbial communities from Kabuno Bay, South-Kivu, Congo - kab_022012_12m | ecosystem: Environmental > Aquatic > Freshwater > Lake | place: Democratic Republic of the Congo: South-Kivu...
AGATGAATGTCGTTGTCAAGGACTTTTTTCGAATGCGAAAATGCTCCCGGCGCCGGAGGGCCGCAAACACCCCCGACTCCAGGCTAGATTATACCCCCCATCGCTTGCCGTGCGGAATTACTGTTGAGCCGCTTGAGGCCGGTTCGCTTTGATTTCGCCGCCGCCGGCGGCTAAAATGAGTGACATGCGGCCCAAAATCGTCGTCGTCGGGAGCTCCAACACCGACATGGTCGTCAAGGCGGCAAGGATCCCGAGCCCCGGCGAGACCGTGATCCGCGGCGATTTCCGGATGGCGGCCGGCGGCAAAGGAGCCAATCAGGCCGTGGCGGCGGCCCGAGCGGGCGGAAACGTGACGCTCGTCGCCCGGGTCGGCGACGACTTGTTCGGAAAGCAGGCGGCCGAAGGATTTAGACACGACAAGATCGACACGAAATTCGTCTTCACGGACAAGCGGGTGGCGTCGGGAATCGCCCTGATCATGGTCGACCGCCGCGGCGAGAACAGCATCGCCGTCGCGTCGGGGGCCAACGCCAACCTGTCCGCAAAGGACGTCGAAAGAGCCGAGAGCGCAATTGCCGGCGCCGACGTTCTTTTGATGCAGCTCGAGACGCCGGTCGAAACCGTCCGCCGGGCGGCGGAGCTGGCCGCTGAGCGCGGCATACCCGTCATCCTCAATCCGGCGCCGGCCAGGCCGCTCAACGTGAGATTGTTGCGGCTCGTGACCGTCCTGACTCCGAATGAAATCGAGGCTGAATTCCTGACCGGCATCAAGATCAAGGCAAAAACCGATATGGTCAAGGCCGCCCGGAAATTGATGGGGCGGGGCGTCAAGGCCGTTCTGATTACGCTCGGTCCGCGCGGCGTTTTCGTGGCGGACGGAAAGGCTGAAACGATCGTCCCCGGCTTCAAGGTTAAAGCCGTCGATACGACGGCCGCGGGAGACGTCTTCAACGGAGCGCTGGCGGTCGCGCTGGCCGAGGGCCGGCCGCTCGGGGAGGCGGCCCGCTTCGCCAACGCGGCGGCGGCGCTGTCCGTGACGAAATGGGGCGCTCAGCCTTCGGCTCCGGGAAGAAGGGATATTGAAAGTTACCTCGCGAAGGAAAGAGGGGGTCCTTCGCTGCGCTCAGGACGACAAGGGGAAGGAAAAACGAAATGAAGCTTGAGGACGTCAATCGGGCCAGAAGAAGGGCTGCGCTGTTGCTGAAAAGAGCCGGAATCGTTTTAACGCCGCGCGAAAAGGCCGAGATGGAGGTCGCCGACTTCGGCTTGAATGATTTAGAGCATTACGGCATCGAGGTCATCATCTACGAGAATAACGAGCGCTATTGCGCCAAGGAGCTAGTCATGTTCCCGCGGCAGATCTGCCCCGAGCATAGGCATCCGCCGGTTCCGGGCAAGGACGCCGGAAAGAGGGAGACATTCCGCTGCCGGTGGGGCAAGGTCTATTTATACGTGATAGGCGAGCCGGCGATGCGCCCCAAAGCTGTCGTGCCAAAAGGACATGAAAAATATTTCACCATCTGGCACGAGGTCGTGCTGAAGCCGGGCGACCAGTTCACCCTTCCACAAGATAATCTTCACTGGTTCCAGGCTGGAGACGAAGGCGCCGTCCTGAGCGAGTTCTCTTCGATGAATACCGACGAATACGACATCTGGACGAACCCGAACATCAAGCGGATTCCAGTTATCGAGAAGTGAGATAATCCTCCCTTACCCCCCTTAAGAAAAGGGGGGAAGTAGTGAGATTGCCACGCCCCTCATCGCTTCGCGATGGGGGCTCGCAATGACAATAAATATTATTCGTGCGCGGCGTCGGCCATGGCCGCGACGTTCTGCGGCGGGACGTTCGGCAGCAGCGCTTCATGGCTGGGGCTGACGATCCAATGCGGGCCGAAAAGATCCTTGAGGCGCCTCACTTCCTCCTTAATTTCCTGAGGCGAGGCCTGGACAAGCAACTGCTGCGTGTCGACGCCGCCCAGGAAGGCGATCTTTCCCCGGAATCGTTTCGATAATTGCTCAGCGTCCATGTTTTTCGCGCGCGCCTGGAGCGGATGGAGGCAGTCCACTCCGGCTTCGATGAGATGCGGGATGACCCGGCAGACCGCGCCGCAGCTGTGGAGGATGACCTGGTAGCCGCGTTCATGCGCCAGGTCGGTGAAGCGGCGGAACCAGGGCAGGACGAACTCCTCGAAATGGGCCGGGCTGATGAGGAGGTCGAGCTGGGTCCCGAAATCGTTGCCGAAAAAGTATCCGTCCATGAGGCTGCCGGCCTCGGCGAAGAAACGCCGGTTGGCTTCGAGATAAAAGCCGCTGACGCGGTCGGTTACGGCGTGGACGACGGCGGGATGGGTGTGCATCTTGACGAAGTAGCTCTCGATCCCGAAGAGGTCCATGATGTCGTGGAAGAAGGGCGCCCAGAAGCCGCTGGCCCGATAGAAGTCCCCGGCCCCGCGGAGAGCGGACAGGCATTCGCTAAAATCGAGATATTTGTGTTCGGGCCAGTCGAAGGCGGCGACATCGGTGATCGTCTCGGCTGCGGCCAGGGGTCCGGCCTCACCGTGGGACGCCTTCGCCGCATGCCAATCGAAGATCTTCTTGCCGTCAGGATGCCGGTAGGTCGAGTCCCGATATTGAGGCGTGATCCAGCGGTAGTCGTCGCCCAATTTCAGCCGAAGCTCTTCTTCACTGCGCGTCCCGAAATATTTGTGATAGATCGGCCAGGTGTCCGGATGGGGATTTCCCAGCCAGAAGCCGAAGCGCGGCACGGGCCTGCGGGCGATGATGTCGCGGATGAGCTCGCGGCTGGTCAATTCGCTCCTCGTGATGACAGTTGATGGGTCACGTTCAAACTCAACGATCAGCGATATATCCTGACCGCATCATACATGGCGGCGATGTTCGGCGGCGGGACATGGGGCATGATGTTGTGGATTTGGGTGAAGACGAATCCGCCGCCCGGGGCGAAGATGTCGATTCGCTCCTTGACGTGGGCGTCGATCTCCTCCGGCGTCCCCAGCGGCAGAACCTTCTGCGTGTCGCAGCCGCCGCCCCAGAAGACGATGTCCTTGCCGAACTCCTTTTTGAGCCGTGCCGGATCCATGCCGCGCGCGCTCGTCTGGACCGGATTGATGATCTCAACACCGACCTCGATCAAGTCGGCCAAGATATCGGAGATCGCCCCGCAGGAGTGGAGGAAGACGTGCGGCCCCGAGCGCTTCTTGACCGTCTCGAAGATCAGCGTCTGGCGCGGCTTGAAGACCTCGCGGTAGAGCCGGGGCGAGATCTCGAGCGCTTGCTGCGTCCCCAGGTCGTCGCCCATCTGGATGATCTGGACATAGCCGGCGACGGCGTCCAGGACCTTTTCGAGATTTCCGATGTGCATCTCGACCAGCTTGTCGAGGAGGGCCTCGGCCTTGCGGCGGTTCTCGACGAGGTCGATGAGGAACTGGTCCATCCGGCAGAGATACTGCCCCCATTCGAGGAGGTTGGCCCCGAAGGCGATCATGACCGCGTAATCGGTCGTTTCGTACAAAAGTTTCGCCCTGCGGCGAATTTCGGACAGATGGTCGGCGGTCAGCGGCCTATGATAGGGCGCGCACGGCAGAGCCGACCAGGTGACCCTGTCCATGAGCGCGGGCATATGGTCGAGGACCGCGAGGTCCGCGCCGTCCCAATCCTTGAGGGGAAACTGGGCCTGGCTCAAGTAGTAGGCGCCCTTCGGCATGGTCCCGATGACCGTTCCGTCGGGGCCGAAGGCCTGCCAGCCGCCTTCGTGCGGCCTGAAGTCGATATAGGCCGGGATCTTGGCCGGCGCGCCGTCGCGGAGGGTGTAATCCTTCCAGTCTGCGTCGTCCGTCAGGAATGCCCGGCCCAGGTCGACGACGTCGGATTGAGCGTAATCGAGGATCATGTCCTCCGGCTGGGCCAGCTGCTGGACCACGTCGTAGACGTAGGTATGGCCCTTCTTGATTCCAAGATGCTCTTTCAGCCGGCCGTAGGCGGCCGCCGTGATCCCCGTCGAGCGCATGGCGCCGAGGTCCACCGGAACCTTGTCCGGCTCCTTATGGGCGATCGCGGCCAGAACCCGTTCGCGTCTTGTCATCAGGATTCCTCAATAAGCGCAACTTCGCGCCAGCGGCCGGACCGCTCGATGCGCACGGTCTTGATCTCGAAGGGCTTGAAATTCAAGCGGATTTCAGTATGCGGCCGGATCGACAGGAGGGCCGCAGTCTCGATCCCCCCCGCCTCGTGCAGGCGGACGACAAGTGCCTCGCCGTCCCAGGAACGCTTGCAGGCGGTCAGTCGGATGTTTTGAGGTTCGACGTTGAGCAGTTCAACCGGGTTCGTCTTGACTCCGATCGGCAGATGGGCGAGCGCGTACGGCGGCGCGCTCAACCAATCGGCCAGGCCGGGCAGCATCCGCCTCACACGGTCCGGATCTCCGGCCGTGATCAGGACGCGGACCTCATGGACGCCGAGGTCGGCGAATTTGCGGGCCGGCGTCCGGCCGAGCTTGAAGCCCCGTTCGTGGCAATAAGCGGCGCTGCGCAGGACGGACAAGCGGACTTCGCCGTTCGCGAAATCGAAGCCGTTCTGGCCGGCGCTCACGACGCCGAAGGCCGCCTCTTTTCCCTCGAGCAAGCCCTGGAGGAAGAGCCAGCGGCCGTGGACGTTCTCCCGGCCGTCAGCCGGCCTGTCTATGGCGCCGCCGGGGATTTCGGCGAGGATCGTCGGCGCCTTGATGGCCGTCGGGATGGACAGCTTCAACCGCCGGCGCTCCTCATTCCACGTGATGCGCAATCGGAATTCGAGGACGGGCCAATTCGGATAGGATACCGTCTCCAGAACGACCTGGCTTTTCTTGTGGACGAAGACCGATTCGGTGATGGAGCGGACCGGCCCGGAGGCGGTGAACTTCGGCCCGCCTTTCTGCTTGAACACGCCGGCGACGGCCCGGTAGCTCTCCCTGCCCGTGCCCCAGGAATCTGCGTCGTCGTCGATGACGAGGGACTGCATCAGCGGCCCCGCCAAAAAATTCGGGGTCGCGTCTCCACGTTCCACTCGCTCCGCATCTTCTTTGTTTTGTTCGATATCCGAACGTATTGGAAAGTGGAGATATGACCCCAAAAATTTGATCAGGCCTGTGTGCGGGTCGATCCGATAAGTCAAACGCGGCCCGCTTCCCTCCTCTCCCTTTTTCTTAGCGGGTGCAGCGCCGCCCCGTCCTTTCGCTTTTTCCCTGAACGCCCGGACCTCGTAATGGGCCGCGCCGATTCCCGGAAGGCCGGCCATGAAGCAGAGCTTGCGCCTCCAGCCGTTGAAGGGCAGGAGCGCTTCCGGCTGCTCTTCCTGGGAAGGGACTTCGGACCCGTCCGGCGCGAAGAGCCGCAGCCTCCACTTTCCTTTCCAGAACGGCCGGTAATCCGCCATGCACTCGACTTCGACGGGAACCTCGGGACAAGACGGATTCGCGTTCAAGGCGGTGACGGGAATGTAATAGGGCCGGCTAGCCCCGCGATTGAGCGACGCCGCCGCGCTCAGCCTCAAGCGGCGGACAGATTCTCCGGCCTTCCCATATAACGCGAGGGCGTCCCGTTCGGCAGGCTCCGTGCAGCTGCCGCTCAGGATATCGTGGAAGTCGTTGAATAGATGAGCGTTCCAGGCCTCCCGGAAGGCTTTCTCCGGATAAGCTTGGCCGTTCATCCACCAAGCCGCGGCGCTCAGAGCTTCGGTTTGCGTCAGCAGTCCAAGGCTCCGCGGCGCCAGCCGTTTCAACCGCGAGAGCGACGTGTAGCAGCCTGTAAAAACGCGCTGAAGGTCGCCCTCGAACATGGGCGCGCTTTTCGCCGCGGCCTTCAGCGCCTCGTAGAGCTTGTCGGGTGTGCTGTGGACGACCCGGACGCGCCGTTCGGCGGCCTTAAAAGCGTCGATCGTCTTCAGGTCCTCCCGCGTCGGTCCCCCGCCGTGGTCCCCGATCCCCCAGAAGACCGGCACGTCCCGGCCGAGCTTCAGGGCCAGCGTCGTACCTTCCCTGAGCCTTTTCTCCATATTGTCGCGCTCGGTGTGGTAGAGGCCAACGGCGATCCGGTAGGCCAGGATCTCCGAGCCGTCCACGCCCTTCCAGCGGAAGAGGTCCGAGGGCAGGTCGAGCTCCGCCGCCTGCGGCCGCATGTGGATGTACATCGCGTACCCGGCGCGGAGGAGCACCTGGGGGAGGCCGCCGCCGTGGCCGAACGAATCGAAATTGTACGCGACCCGCGGCTTGGCTCCGAATTTTCGCCGGAAATAGCGACGGCCTTCGGCGATCTGGCGGATGAGCGATTCGAGTCCCGGCAGGTTGACGTCCGGCTGGAGATACCAGCCCCCGCTGACCGACCATCGTCCCTTTGCGACAAGCTTTTGGATGTCCCTGAACAGGCGAGGGTCGAGCTCCTCGACCCATCGGTAGAGGACGGCCTCGTTATGATTGAAGATGAGGTCGTCGTGCTCGCGCAATATGTCGACGGCAGTCCGGAACGTCGCCAGCGCCTCGGCCGCCCCCTCCTCCCAGCGCCACTGCCAGACGGGATCGAGATGGGCGCTGCAGATGAGGTGGATGGTCGGCTTCTTCACATCTCATCCCTAGCAGGCAGCTTCTTATACCACGTGAAATAGAGCAGCACCGCGACCGCCGCGGCGACGGCCGCCCAGACGCCGAACGGCCCCCACTGCCGGAGGAGCGCATAGAACGGGATCAGGGCCAGCGAAAACTGAAAGACGGCGGTGATGAAGCCGTTGAGCAAATCGAACATCGGCATCTTGTCGCCGGCGGGGACGAGCCCCCGTTTGACCGCCTCCCGCCTGACCGGACCCCAGAACCCGAAGGGTCGGACCCGGGCGTAGAACTTGACCAGAACCTCTATATTCGTGGGCTTGCAGAGGAACGTGATGATGATCGTCGTGATGAGACAGAGCGTTACATCCAGGGCGAGCGACGCGGCGGCGTGGAGCCTCTTGATGAGGAGCAGCCGGAGCGTGATCAAGCCGGCCGAGACGGCCATGCTCCATACGAAGGCCCTCGCGCTGAACCTCCAGTAATGCCAGCGCAGGGTCGCCGGGACCAGGATCACGGTGACCACGACGAAGACCATCATCTCCCAAGCCGTGACGATATTGGAAAAGGACAGGCTGAAGACGAAGCCGATGAGGACGGCCACGACGGAGGCCGCCTGGCCCAGACGGACGAGCTTTTTCTGGGTCAAGTTCTTGGCGAAGTACCGTTTGATGAAGTCGTTGATGAGGACCGAGCTCGTAACGTTGATCATGGCGCTGATCGTGGACATGAGCGCGGCGAGGAGGATGGCCATGAAGAAGCCGCGCAACCCGACGGGGAACCGCTGGAGGACGAGCGGCATGATCTTCTCGGCGTCGAAGCCGGCTTGCGACCCGAAGAAAAAAACCCCCAGGATCATGAACGAGACGCCGAGGATCCAGCGCAGGTTGTAGCCGACCGTCCACATCCCGGCGGCGAGCGACGCGTCGCGGGGCGACCGCACGGTCAGGAAGAACTGAAAATCCCAGACGTTCGGCCCGGCCAGCAACCGGAACATCATCCACAGGAATCCGGCCATGAGGATCGGGCCGAAGAGGGCAAAGTGCCGGTAGGCCGGCGCCGTCTCTCCGGCGAACCCCGACCAGAGGGTCCATGTGGGCGCGAGCGACGACCATCCCGGATCCTTCGCGATGAACGTCATCGCCGGCGGATTCTTGAAGACCATGGCGACCATGATGACCGCCCCGATGGCGATGAGGAGCGTCTGGAAGACGTCGGTCAGGATGACACCGAAGAATCCGCCGAGGGTCACGTAGATGCCGACGACGCCGAGGACGATGAGCGTCGCCTCCCAGCGCGGGAACGGCAGGAATTCCTCGGCGAACTTGCCCGTCCCGACCGAGATGAACATCAGGTTGCAGACCATCAGGACGAGGAGGAAGATCGCCGCCGCGAGGCGCGCCGCCTCGGTGTCCTTGCCCGGGCCGAAGCGGGTTTCGTTCCACTCGGCGAAGGTCATGACGCCCGAGCGGCGGATCCATTTTGCCTGGAAGGCCATGTAGAAACAGATGATGAACCAGCCCCAGAAGATATGGGTGGCCCACATCGACTTCAGGCCGACATAGAAGATGAGCCCGATCATCGACATCGTCCCGCCGATGTCGATATAGCTCGAACAACCCGACAGACCGAGCATCCACCAGGGGATGTTGCGGTCCGCCAGGTAGTAGGAATCGAGCTTTTTGGTCGCGCGCCGCTTGACGGCGACGCCGACCATCGCCACGGCCGCGAGATAGACGAAGATGATGACCAAATCTACCCAATGGAGATTCACGAGGGACCCCCTTCCCAGGGAAAAAATGCGCGTTCTCGCAACATTTTTATAAAGCCATCCCCGGGCTGAAGCCCGGGGTATTCAAAGGCTTAATACTGAGCGGCACTCTTTCCCCGATTTGAAAATCGGGGTTTGGCGCCGCGAACGTATCAAGAATAAGGTTTATATGAGGCTGGAAGGATTGTCAATAGAAATCCCGCCGGCGCCTCGGTAAGGGCCGCTGTTGCGGGCTCATCCTCAGGTCATAAGGGATGGCGGGAGGCCGATTTTGGACGGGAAAAATTTGAGAAAAACCGAAAAAAACATGAAAAAAGGGCAAAAAAATCGAATTTTCGCCATTTTTTCTTTCCAATTCTAAAAAATAGTGCTAATATGGCTCTATTGAAGGATCAAAAACATGCCTCCGAAAAAAGTCAAGCCTGTTAAAAATATCGCTTTCTGGGTGGCCGCCGGGGCCATCATCATCTTCCTTTGGAGCCTCCTCCAGACGCCCAGCCTGGTCAAGACGGACGTGACCTTCAGCCAGTTCCTCAATGACGCCGAGGGTCAGAAGATCCAGAGCGTGGTCATCACCGGGACCGAGATCAAGGGCACATATAAAGACGGGACCGCCTTTAAAACCGTCCTCCCCCAGCAGTTCAACGACTTGGTCAAGATCCTCCGCGACAACAAGGTCGACATCGACGTCAAGGACGCCAACAAGAGCCCCTGGTTCTCCTACCTCTTCACCTGGTTCCCGATCATCATCCTCATCCTTTTCTGGGTCTTTTTCATGAAGCAGATGCAGTCGGGCGGGAACAAGGCCCTCTCGTTCGGCAAGAGCCGGGCCAAGCTCTTCTCGTCTCAGGCCAAGAAGGTGACGTTCAAGGACGTCGCCGGCGTCGAGGAGGCCAAGGAAGAGCTCATGGAGATCGTCGGCTTCCTCAAGGAGCCGCAGAAATTCCAGAAGCTCGGCGGCCGCATCCCCAAGGGCGTCATCCTCGTCGGGGCGCCGGGCACGGGCAAGACGCTCCTCGCCCGGGCCGTCGCCGGCGAAGCCGACGTCCCGTTCTTCTCCATCAGCGGCTCGGATTTCGTCGAAATGTTCGTCGGCGTCGGCGCCTCGCGCGTCCGCGACCTCTTCGACCAGGGCAAAAAGCACGCGCCCTGCCTGATTTTCATCGACGAGATCGACGCCGTCGGCCGCCAGCGCGGCGCCGGTCTGGGCGGCGGGCACGACGAGCGCGAGCAGACGCTGAACCAGCTCCTCGTCGAAATGGACGGATTCGACTCGAACGAGGGCATCATCCTCATCGCCGCGACGAACCGGCCCGACATCCTCGACAGCGCCCTGCTCCGGCCGGGCCGCTTCGACCGCCGGGTCGTCGTCAACATGCCCGACGTCAAAGGCCGCGAGGAAATCCTCAAGGTCCACATCCGCAAGATCCCTCTCGAAAAGGACGTCGACCTCAAGGTGCTGGCCCGCTCCACGCCCGGATTCTCGGGCGCCGACCTGGCCAACATGGTCAACGAAGCGGCCCTCATCGGCGCCCGCCAGAGCCAATCCACGGTCACGATGAAGGACATGGAATACGCCAAGGACAAGGTCCTCATGGGCGTCGAGCGCAAGAGCATGATCATCAGCGAAGAAGAAAAAACGAGCACGGCCTTCCACGAAGCCGGCCACGCCCTCGTCGCGGCGCTCATCCCCGAGGCGGACCCGATCCACAAGGTCACGATCATCCCCCGCGGCATGGCCCTCGGCGTCACCCAGCAGCTTCCTCTCGACGACCGGTACACGTACGGCAAGGACTACCTCGAGGCACAGCTCTCGGTCCTCATGGCCGGCCGCGTCGCCGAGAACCTCTTCCTCGGCAAGACGACGACGGGCGCGGCCAACGACTTCGAAAAATCGACCGAGATCGCCCGCAAGATGGTCTGCCAGTGGGGCATGTCCGACCTCGGTCCCCTGACCTTCGGCGAGCGCGACGACCTCATCTTCCTTGGCCGCGACCTGGCCATGAACAAGAACTTCAGCGAGAAGACCTCCGAAATGATCGACGAAGAGGTGAAAAAGATCGTCACCCGGAACTTCGAACGGGCCCAGACGCTCCTGGAGACCCACAAAGCCAAGCTGAAGAAGATCGCCAAGCTCCTCCTCGAAAAAGAAGTCATCACGTCCGACGAGATCAACGCCATCGTCAAAATCAAGAAGCCCAAGATATCGAAGGAGAAGCCGGAACCGAAAGCGGCAGAGGCCAAGACCCTTCCTCCCCTGGAGAAGCCCGAACCGGCAAAGCGTGACGCGCGAATCGAGGTGAGTTGAGAACCACAGCCGTCTTGGAGGTCAAAGGCCGGCCCCATCACCTCGGCCTCCGGACCTGGCTCATGGGGATCGTCAACGTCACGCCCGATTCCTTCTACGACGGAGGCCGCACCCTCGACGCGGACAAGGCGGTCGAGCACGGGCTGCGGCTGGCCGCCGAGGGGGCGGACATCCTCGACGTCGGGGGCGAGAGCACCCGGCCCGGCTCGGATTCCATCCCGGCCGATGAGGAGCGGCGGCGCGCCGTCCCGGTCATCGCCGGCCTCCGGCGGCAGACGGACCGGTTGATATCGGTGGACACCTCGAAGCTCGAGGTGGCCGAAGCGGCCCTCGGCGCGGGCGCGGACATCGTCAACGACATCAGCTCCTTCAGCCTCGATCCGCGGATCCTGGCCCTCGCCGCGGCGAACGGCGCCGGATTCGTCATCATGCACATGCAGGGGACGCCGAAGACCATGCAGGTCCGTCCCCGCTACGAGAACGTCGTCGGAGAAGTCCGGTCGTTCCTCGCCGACAAGATGGAGATCGCCCGGGCCTACGGCCTCGACGAGCGGGCCGTCGTCCTCGACCCGGGCATCGGTTTCGGCAAGCGCCAGGAGGACAACCTGGCCCTCCTCGACGGGCTCGGGGCCCTGGCGGAACTCGGCCGGCCCGTCCTCGTCGGCGTTTCGCGCAAATCTTTCATCGGCAAGATCATCGACGCGCCCGCCGAGGAGCGGCTCGAGGGGACGATCGCCGCGGCGGTCATGAGCGTCGTCCGGGGCGCCCATATCCTCCGCGTCCACGACGTCAAGGCCGTCCGGCGGGCCGTCCTCGTCGCCGAGGCGGTCCTCGGCGCGGAGCCGAACCCGGTCCCGGGCGGAGAGAAGGCGGATTATGTTCACTAACATCTCGACCGCCCTCTCCCGCTTCACCCTGGCCGATGCCGCCGACATTCTCATCGTCAGCATGATCCTCTACACAGTCTTCCTGCTGATCAAGGAAACGCGGGCCTACCAGATGGCCATCGGGCTGGCCTTCGTCGGGCTCCTCTTTCTCGCTTCGCTCTGGGCCAAACTGGTCGTCTCCAACTGGCTGATCCGGAACTTCGTCACCTACCTGATCATCGCCGTCATCATCCTTTTCCAGGGCGAGATCCGGCGCTTCCTGACGGGCATCGGCTCGCGCTCGTTCCGCAAGCCCCTCGTTCTGCGCTCCCTCCAGGAAAAGAGCGAGGAGCTGTTCGAGGCCGTGGAGTACATGTCCCATAGAAAGATCGGGGCCCTGATCGCGGTCGAGAAGGAGATCTCGCTGGAGAACTTCGCCGACCGGGGGACCAAGATCGACGCCGTCATCTCCAAGAGCCTGCTCGTCAGCCTGTTCTTTCCCCATTCTCCCCTTCACGACGGCGCCGTGATCATCCGCGGCGGGAGCATCAAGGCGGCCGGCTGCCTGCTTCCCCTCCCCGCCTCCCACCATCTGAAAAAGGGGCTGACGACGCGGACGCGTCACCTGGCCGCCATCGGCCTGTCCCAGGAGACGGACGCGGCGGTCATTGTCGTTTCCGAGGAATCGGGGGGCATCTCGCTGGCGGCCAAAGGCGTCCTGCAGACGCTGGCCGACACGGACGGATTGAAGGAACGTTTGCTCGAGTATCTGAGACAATGATCACATTCATCAAGAACCTCATCGTCAGGAACTGGCCCCTCAAGCTCCTCTCACTCGCCCTCGCCTTCCTGCTCTGGCTGATGCTCATCCCCGAGGAAAAAACCTTTTCCGATAAAAGCCTGACCGTGGCTCTCGAGACGCGCAATCTTCCGGCCGATTTCGAGATCGTCGAAAAGCCTCAGCCCACGATCGAAGTGACAATCCGGGCCCGCAACCGGCTTCTGAACCAGCTCACGCCGGCTTCCATCCGGGCGGTCCTGAACCTTGAAAGGGCGACCATCAACCAAGAGGATTATCCGCTGAATCCCGACATGATCATCGCCCCGCTCGAAGCCAAGGTCGTCCTGGTGATGCCGAACAAGGTCCATCTGAAGCTCGAAAAGAGCGCCGAAGTCCTCATGGACGTTTCGCCGGTCCTCCTCGGCAAGGTCAAGGACGGATTCAAGATGGTCCGCTTCGAAACCGTCCCGTCCAAGGTCCCGGTCAGGGGACCCCAGAGCAAGATCAAGCCCAAGGACGTCATCCGGACCAGCCCCATCGACATCACCGACCTGGCCCAGGACGCCGAATTCGAGGCCGACCTCATCCTGCCGAAGCCGGACCTGCGCTTCACGACCGCTCAGACCAAGGCCAAGGTCAAGGTCTTTCTGGCCGCCCGATAATTATGACGACGATGATCGGGGCGGACGGCCTGCGCGCGACCGCCGGGAATCCCGGCCCCCGATAAGAAAAAGGAGACCGCCATGAGACTCTCCGTCAACGTCGATCATTTCGCCACCCTGCGCGAGGCGCGGCGGGCCCGCGAGCCCGAGCCCGCGTTCATCGCCCAGCTCGCCGAGCATGCCGGCGCATCCGGGATCACGACCCACCTGCGCGGCGACCGCCGCCATATCAAGGAGCGCGACCTCCGCCTCATCCGGGAGGTCATCCGGACCAAGCTGACCCTGGAGATGGCCGCGACGCCGGACATGAAGCGGGCGGCGCTCGAGGCCGGGCCCGACGTCGTCTGCCTCGTCCCGGAGAAGCCGGAAGAATTGACGACGACCGGCGGCCTCGATGTCGCGGCTCACCGGAAAACGCTGGCTCCGTTCATCCGGGATCTCGAAAAAGGGAAGATCCGGCCTTCGATCTTCGTCGATCCGGACCTCGAGCAGATCGAAGTCTGCGCCGGCCTCGGCGTGCCTCAGATCGAGATCCATACCGGCATCTATGCCGACCTGAAGCCGGGCAAGGCCCGGGACCGAGCCCTGGCCGACGTCGTCAAAGCCGCCGAGTTCGGGCACAAACGGGGCCTCGAGGTCACGGCCGGCCACGGCCTGGACTATCACAATGTCCGGCCGATCGTCGCCATCCCCGTGATCACGGAGCTGAGCATCGGCTTTTCCATCGTCGCCCGTTCGGCCGTCGTCGGGATCTCTCAGGCCGTCCGCGAGATGGTGGCGCTGCTTAAGTAGATGGGGACATGTATCCGAATTCTCTTGAATTCGGTACGTGTCCTCGATTTTCGTGTTGGGACATGTACCCGAGGCACACAGAGCCTTTGTCTGTGTCCCGAAGGTACGCGTCCCATGAGCTCGAATAAAATAAATGTCATCCTGAGCGAAGCGAAGGATCTCACATGAACATGTCAATCAACCTTGACCGCCTGAAATCCGACATCGAAGAGCTCGGCCGGATCGGCCGCGACCCGAACGGCGGCGTGACGCGGCCGTCGTTCAGCCGGGCGGACTTCGAAGCGCGGGCCTGGCTCAAGGCCAAAATCGAGGAGGCCGGCCTGGCCCACCGGGTCGATGGCGCGGGCAACGTCTTCGGACGCAGGGAAGGGGCGGGCCGGACGGTCATGGTCGGCTCTCATATCGACACCGTCATCAACGCCGGCCTGTTCGACGGATCGGCCGGCGTGCTGGCCGGGTTGGAATGCCTCCGGACGATCCGCGACAACGGGACCGCGGTTTCCAAACCGCTCGAGCTGTCCGCGTTCACCGACGAGGAGGGCAACCTGGTCGGCGACTTTCTCGGCAGCCGGGCCTTCATCGGCTGTCTCGACCGGGAACTGCTCGATAAAGGCCGGACCCAGTTCGGCCGGCCGCTCAAGGACATCCTCAAAGGGACGGACTTCTCGGTCGAAACGATCCTCGGGGCCTGCGCGGCCGCGCCCCAGCTCGAAGCCTACCTCGAGCTGCACATCGAGCAGGGGCCGGTGCTCGACACCGAGGACATCCCGGTGGGGATCGTCAGCAGCATCGCCGGCAAGCATTACCGCTGGTGTTCGTTCATCGGGACCGCGGCGCACGCCGGGACGACGCCCCTCGAGCTCCGGCAGGACGCCTTCCTCGGCCTGGCCGACTTCGCCTTGAAGAGCACGCAGCACGTCGCTACGCATCATTACGGAAGCATGGTCACGGTCGGCAAGGTTCAGGTCCTTCCCGGCGCCTTCAGCGTCGTCCCGGGGCAGGCCGACTTTTCCTACGAGTTCCGCAGCCACGCCCGGGAGACGCTCGAAGCCCTCGAGCGCGAGCTCTTTGCGCTCGCCGGCGATATCGCCGCCACGCGCGGCTTGAGCTTCGCCTCCAAGGTTATCGACGCAACCGAGCCCATCGCCATCCCGGCCCGGATCCGAACCGTCCTCAAAAGTGAATGCGATAAGCTGGGCTATCCCAATATGGCCCTGCCGAGCGGCGCCGGTCATGACGCCCAGATCCTGGCGGCTAAAACCGACGTCGGAATGATCTTCCTCCCGAGCCCCGACGGCGTGAGCCACTCGCCCCAGGAGGCCGTCCGCTGGGAGGACCTGGAAAAGGGCGCGAACGTCCTGCTCCACGCTCTGATCCATCTCGCGAAATAAGTGTCCCCTTTATGATTGAGAGGAGATCATTCATGAAAACTTCTCGGCTCGCCGCGGCCTGCGGCCTGGCCATTGGCCTCGTCGTTTTTCTTTTCCTGCCCTCCTGTTCGCCGCAAAAGGATGAGGCCGGCCCCGGCGCGGCGGCTGGCCGCCCGGCCCTCGCCCTCGCTTCGTCCGAGGAGGCCTCGGCCTGGGCTGCGAAAACGCTGGCGGGGCTGACGCTCGAAAAGAAGATCGCCCAGCTCATCTGTCCGGACCTGGCCGGCGGCTACATCGCCGACGACGACCCGCGGATGGGACAGTGGGTCACGCTGGCCCGCGACCACGGCGTAGGCATGTTCGTCTTTTACGGAGGCACGCCGCGCGATGTGGCCCGCCTCCTCAACCGCCTGCAGAAGGAAGCGGCGATCCCCCTCCTCATCTCCGCCGATTTCGAGGGCGGGCCGGGCCAGCAGGTGACCGGAGCGAGCGAGTATCCGGCCAATATGGCATTTGCCGCGGCGGGGTCGGAGGACCTGGTCTATCGCGCGGCGTCGGCGGCGGCCGTCGAAGGCCGGGCTATGGGAATCCATCTGACGTATACGCCCGTCGTCGACACGTCCTGGCGGCCGGAGAATCCGGCCGAGAGCGTCCGCTCCTTCGGCGGGGACCTCGGCCTCCTCGGCCGGATGGTCAAGGCCTACGTCCGGGGATACCACGACAACGGCATGCTGACGACGGCCAAGCATTTCCCGGGCCGCGGCGACGTCGAAAGGATTCCCGATGCGCCCGACTGGTTCTGGGTCAACAAGCCGGCCGAAGCGTACGAGGTCCAGGATTCCGCCGCGTTCAAGCTCGCCGTCGAAGCGGGCGTCGATTTCATCATGACCGAGCACATCGCCGTGCCGTCGATCGCGGACGGGTCCAAGCTCCCGGCGAGCGTCGAGAAAAAGCTGGCGGCGGGATGGATCCGGGACAAGCTCGGCTTCAAGGGCATCCTGACGACGGACGACCTCTGGTACGACAACGTCGTCAAGCGCTTCGGAGCCGAAGAGGTCGCCATCCGGGCGTTCGAAGCGGGGCACGACATCATCCTCAAGCCCAAGGATCCGGCGGCGGCGATCGCCGCCTTGGCGGAAGCCGTCAAGTCCGGCCGGATCGCCGAGAGCCGGGTCGACGACGCCGCGCGGAAGCTCCTCACGCTGAAGGCCAGGCTCGGCCTGCACAAGAACCGTTTCGTCGACGAATCCCGGATCGGCGAATTCGTCGGGACGGCCGCCCACGCCGCCCTTGTCCAGGAGGTGGCCGACAGGTCGTTGACGCTTCTGCGGAACGCAAGCGTATTTCCGTTGGCTCCGGGACGTACGGCGAAGATGGTCAACATCAACGTCCAAAAAGCCGACGGCGATCCGTCGCCCGCGGCCCTCGCCGCCAAGCTGGCCGCCGCATTCCCCGGCACGCCGAGCTTCACCCTGCGGCCGGACCTCGACCCCGCCGTTTACGACAAAGCCTGGAAAGCGGTTTCCGAGGCCGATCTGGTCGTCCTCTCCCTCTTCGTCCCGAGAAACAGGATGGGCGACGTCGCGCCTTTCCGCGACGGCGACCTTGCGTTCATCAAAAAGGTCGTCGCGGCAAAGCCCAAGGCCGTCCTGGCCATGTCGTACGGGAATCCCCATCTCATCAGGAAGATTCCGAATGTCCCGGCCTTTCTCGTCGGCTACGGCGAACGGGGCTGGTTCGGCAATCAGGCCGTATACTTCGATACGCTCGTCAAGACGCTCAAGGGGGAGCTGAAGCCGTCCGGAAAGCTGCCCGTCAAGGTCAGCGACGAGTACCCGATCGGCTCCGGACTGAACTATTGAACGGGACATATACCTGAGGGGACATAGAGCCTTTGTCTATGTCCCGAAGGTACCTGTCCCAAAAGTACCTGTCCCCTTTTTCACTTGATCAGGTGAAACCGGGTCTGGCGGCCGTCGATAAAAAAGGCCTTATCCCCCGTAAAGCAGATGTCCTGTTCGAGCGGCAGGCGGAAGTCCTGGCCGCCCCATTCCGGCATCGGCATCGTGACGCTCAATTCGCAGGTAAAGCAGCTCATGGGAACGAGCTTGACGTCGCCGCGGCCGGCGTTGTTCACCTGCTCCCAGGGCAGGCCGATCAGCGGCCCCGGCTCATGCAGAAATAAGCCCAGGGAGTGGGAATAGATGCGGGGATTGGGGATCGCCGCCGCCTTGGCCTTGGCCAGCATGTTTCCGAGCAGCTCGTTGCCGGTCAGCCCGCTCTTGAATTCGCCGACGTAAATATCCTGGAGCTGGCTGGCCTCGGCCATCAGCTTCCTGAACGTCTCGGGGACGTCCGTCTCCCCCATCCGCAGGACGTAGGCCATCTCCTGGTGGTCGCTGTTCCAGCGCATGTACTTCAAACCGACGTCGCAGTGGAGCACATCGCCCGGCCGGATGACCTTGTCGTCCTTCCCGTACTTTTCCCGGTTCTCGGGACTCCGGCCGCGAATCGAGACGAAGGGGCTGAAGGACACTTTGAGCCCCAGGTCGGCCACCTTCTGCCAATAATAATAGCGGAGGTCGTCGGAGGTCGTCTGGCCCGGGGTGATGACCGCGCTGGAGAACATCTCGGCGATGATGGCGTGCGACAGGGCGGCGGCCCGCTCCATGACCTCGACCTCTTCCTCGAGGAGCGTTTCGGCCCAGAGCGTCGCCAGAGGCTCGGCCGACTCGAGGCGCGCGGCGTAGGTCGGGCCGAGGACCTCGACCATCTTCTGTTCGTGGACCTTCGACAGTCCGCCGGCGGCCCATTGGACCTCGCTCTCGTTGATGCCGATCCGCTTGGGGTCGCGCTCGCGTACGACCCGGCCCAGGCATTCCCACTGGCCCTCGCCTTTCTTGGCGTCCCAGGCGCCCGCGTCCCAGACGTTCGTGAAAAGGCCCTGGGTGTCGGTCCGGGAGACGTTCAGCCGCTCCACGCCCTTGGCGTTGCCCCGGTCGAAAAGGACCAAAATCTGGGTGATCGGGTTCCAGTTCTCGTAGGGGATCATGGTCTCGAAGATCGGGTCGAGATTGTCCTCATTGCAGGCGATGATCCACATGTCGAAGCCGGTCTCTTTCATGATCCGGGGAAGGAGCGCGTCGAGCCGCTTCTGGGTGATCTTATAGACGAGGTCCGCCCTCTCCCGGATGGACAGGACCGCGGGCCGGGATTCCGCGGGGGGAAGGTCCGCGAACGCGGTTCCCAAGGATAGCGCCGCCAGAGCGGCGAGCGCAAGAGCCGTTTTCCTGATCATGACGAACCTCCTCGAAATAACGTCCCGAGCCGCGCCTTCGCGGCGCGGGCGCATCGTCGTCAATAGTCTCCCGAGTCGGGTTTGAACGAGCGGCCTTTCTTGACCTCGGACCGCAGATGCTTGTCCGCCAGCATCTTTTCCTTGGCCCGCTTCGAGCGCTTCCTCTTCTGCCGCCGGATCTTCTCGATCCTCTGCCGCTCCGCGCTCTCTCTCCCGCGGACGAGCTCCTCGACCTTGTCGGTAAGGATCCGGCGGGCCAGGAACCGGTTCATGGCCTGGGACCTCTCCCGCTGGCACTTGACCTCGATTCCCGTCGGCTCGTGCTTGAGATAGACGCAGGTTTCGACCTTGTTGACGTTCTGGCCGCCTTTCCCGCCGGAGCGGACGAACTTCTCGACGAGGTCGGCCTCGCGGATGCCGAGCTCCTCCATCTTCCGGCGGAGGGCGTCCTCTTTCTCCGGGCTTACATTGAACGTCATGATGCGGGCCAAGAGAATGGATTGGATTTGTCGTCGCGAGGACGGCCCCAGGCCGGACGCGGCGATCTCCAAAATAAGAATCTTTCTTGGAGATTGCCACGGCCGGCTGCGCCGGCCTCGCAACGACTCGAAATTCGAAAGATTCGTTTTTCCATCGCCAATGTTGGGTCGCCTTCATTATGTTGACGTCACCCTCGGATTGCAATAGACTTTTCGTTTCGACCGCCGCCGCAAGGAGAAAAGCATGCGCCCATCCCGGACCATCATCGCCGCCTGCGCCATCCTAACGCTTGCCGTCGCGGCCGGGGCCGCCCTCATGTCCCGACAGGCCCCGACGCAAGGCCAGGCGCCGGCTTCCGCCAAGCTCCTGACCGTGGCCGAAGCGACCAATTACGCGGCCACGTCCCGCTATGCCGACGTCATGAACTTCATCCTCGAGGTCCAGAAGCGAAGCCCCTATCTCCGAGTGGAAACGCTCTGCCGCAGCGCCGAGGGCCGCGACGTGCCTCTCGTCGTCATCGGGAATCCGGTCCCGGCCTCCCCGATCGAGCCGCGCACCGCGAAAAAAATGGTCATCTACATCCAGGCCAACATCCACGCCGGCGAAGTGGAGGGCAAGGAAGCGGCGCTGATGATGATCCGCGACATCCTCCTTCAGGCCAAGCCGCCCTACCTCGACCGGCTCGTCCTCCTCGTCGCGCCCATCTTCAACGCCGACGGCAACGAAAAGATCAATCCGAACAACCGCCGCCAGCAGCCCGGGCCGGAGCAGGGCGTCGGCGTCCGGACCAACGGCCAGAACCTCGACCTCAACCGGGACGCGATCAAGCTCGAAAGCTACGAGGTCGCCGGCCTCGTCGAGAACGTCCTCAACCGCTGGGACCCGCTCCTGCTCATCGACTGCCACACCACGGACGGCGCCTACCACGAACAGACCGTCACGTACTCCTGGCCGATCAACCCCAACGGCGACCAGGGGCTCGTCGAGTTCCAGCGCTCCAAGATGATGCCCGAGGTCGAGAAGATCATGAAGGACAAATACAAGACGCTGGCCCTCGTCTACGGCGGCTTCCGCGACATGCGGGCGCCCGAGAAGGGTTGGGAGACCCTCGACCCGCAGCCGCGCTACGTCACCAATTACATCGGCCTGCGCAACCGCCTCGGTATCCTCGACGAGAACTACGTCCATGCCGACTTCAAGACGCGCGTCGCGGGCAACTACGCCCTCCTTTTCGCCACCCTCGACTACGCCTACGCCCACGCCGACGAGCTCATCAAGCTGATCGCCGAAACCGACGCCCGCACGGCCGCCCGCGGCCTGGCGCCCCAGCCGGCCGACGTCTTCGGCGTCGAGTTCGATTTGAGGGCCCTGCCCAAGCCGATCACCGTCCTTGGCTTCGAGATGGAAGCCGCCGCGCCGCCGCAGGGGGCCGCTCAAACTCCGCCTGCCGGCGTCAAGCCGCCTCCGACGGGGGCCGGAGCCGGCGCTCCTCCCGGCGGCCCGCCGATGTTCGCCAGGATGAAGCCGACCGACAAGAAGAAAGCCTACGTCATCCCCTATTTCGCCGATTTCTTCTTCAAGCGGACCGTGCCCTTTCCGGCCGGCTATCTCGTCCCCAACGCCTCGCCCCAGGTCGTCGCCAAGCTCCTCCAGCACGGCCTGCTCGTCGAGCGGCTGATTCAGCCCGCCAAGCTCGAGGTCGACCAGTTCAAAATGAAGGAAGTCAAGGGCGCCGAAAGGCTCTATCAAGGCCATAGGACGAACACGATCAAGGGGGAATTCATCAAAGCCCAGGTCGAGTTCGCCGCGGGGACGATCTTCGTCACGACCGCCCAGCCGCTGGCCAACCTCGCCGCCTACCTGCTGGAGCCGGAGAGCGACGACGGCCTCATCGTCTGGAATTATTTCGACAAGGACCTGGCCTCGGGAGGGTTCGGAGGCGGACCGGCGGGATTCCCCGTCTACAAGCTCATGAAATCCGCGTTCTTAGCGAAGGAAGCGGTTAAATAGCGATCTCGTCTTCGAGCACTCCGACCGTCAGATAGCGGAACGCCCGGTCGATGTCGCGGTGGCTCGCGACCAGGATCATCGTATCCTGTTCCTTGACTTCGAATTCCGCCCCCGGGCTGGTGAAGGACGCTTCCCCCCTGACGACGGCGATCACGGTCGTTCCCGTCAATGTCCGGAGCTTGATGTCGCCCAACGTCTTGCCCGCCGGCCAGGCCTCCTTTCCCACGAAGAAGGTCTCGGCCGTCCCCGCTGCCAGGAGGTCGGCGATCCTCTCGGCCGCCGGCCGGATGGCCAGGCAGGTTCCGCGAAGCATCCCGTAGCATTCTCCCCGCAGGACCTTGACCTGGGCATCGATGACGTTGCGCGGGATGTGATATTTTTCGAGGACCCGGGTAAAGATCTCGATCGACGTCTCGAACTCCTCGGGGATGACGTCGCCGGCGCCGAGCGCGAGGAGGCCGTCGATCTCCGAAGAGTAGCGGGTCCGGACGACGATGAAGAGGTTCGGGTTGAGCTCCCGTGCCGTCTGAACGCCCCGCCGGGTCATCCGCGGGTCGGAAATGGCGAAGACGATGCCCTTGGCCTGCCGCACGCCGGCCTCCTCGAGGATGGTCCGGCTCGAAACGTCCCCGAAGATGATGGACTCGCCTTCGGCGGCCGCGGCCCGGAACGTTTCCGGATTGAGCTCGAGGATGACGTAGCTTATCCCGGCTTCCTTCAGGACGTGGGCGAGGTTTTTACCGTTGAGGCCGTAGCCGGCGATGATGACGTGGCCGTTCAACCCTCGTCCGGTCTTGCCGCCCGCGGCCGCGATTCTCTGCCTCCACTTGAAGGCGCGCTCGCTTTTTCCCGCGAGAATGGGAGAGATCTGGATGAGGAGGGGTGTGGCCAGGATGGTCAGGATGGACGAGGCGATGAAAGCCTGAAAGATGTCCTCGCCGAGGAGGCCGTTGGCCCGGCCGACGCCGGCCAGGACGAAGGAAAACTCTCCGATCTGGGCCAGAGCCAGGCCCGTGATCACCGCGATTCGCGGCCCATAGCCGAGAAAGGCGACGGTCACCACCACGACGAGGGCCTTGAGGACGAGGATGGCTCCGACGAGACCGAGCACGGTGAACTTGAATGTCCAGACCGCGCCCGTGTCGAGGAGCATGCCCACGGAGATGAAGAACAAGCTGTTGAAGACGTCCTTAAAGGGCAGGATGTCGGATACGACCTGATGGCTGTAGTCGGATTCGGCGATGAGAACGCCGGCCAGAAACGCCCCCAGGGCGAGCGACAGTCCGAGCGACGACGTCAGCAGCGCCTCGCCCAGGCAGATGAAAAGCGCGGCGATGAGAAAGATCTCCCGGATGCGGGTCCGGACGACGAGGGTCAGGACCTTGGGCATGAGAAAACGGGCCACGAGGAAAACCGCGGCGATGGCGGCCAGGCTCCACCCGAACCGCAGGGCGATTTTCCAGGGCGAGACGTTCCCGGCGTTGGACAGGACCGGGACGACGGCGATCATGGGGACGATGGCGATATCCTGGAAGATCAGGACGCCGAGGCCGATCCGGCCCTGCGGCGAATCCGTCTCGCCGCGGTCCCCCAGGATCTTGAGGACGACGGCCGTGCTGCTTAGAGAGACGAGGAAGCCGTAGAAAAGGGCCTGATTGAAGCCGATCCCGAAGAGGAGGACAAGGAGCAGAACGCAGGCCGCCGTAGTCAGAGCAACCTGAAGCCCGCCCCCGATCCAGAAGTTTTTCTGGATACGTTTGAGCTTGGCGGGCTCGAACTCGAGGCCGATGGTGAAGAGGAGCATGACGATGCCGATCTCGGCCAGGATATCGACCGTCTTGGTGTGTTTCACGAGCGACAGGCCGCCGGGGCCGATGAGCACGCCGGTCAGAAGAAAGCCGACGACCGAAGGAAGCTTGACCTTGTAGGAGAGATAGATGATGAGAACGGACGCGGCCAGAACGATGACGAGCTCACCGAGTGCGAACAAGTCCATGATCCGGCGCGACTCCCTTCGAACTTAAGGCCTGGTGATGACGAAGGCGGCCCGCGTCGCCGTTATTTCTTCTTTTTCTTCGCGGCGACGATGTATTTGCCGCAATTCTCGCAGACGTAGATGTCGTTCGAATCCTCGATGGCCGAGCTCATCTGCGTCGACAGGTTGATGTTGCAGCTTTGGCAAACACCGTCCTCGACGTCCGACACGGCGAATCCGTAGCGCTCCATGAGCCGGTCGAACCGCGCCAGGAGGGCCTGGTCGAGCTCTTCGCGGATCAGGCCGGCCTGGGCCTGGAGCGTTTTGGCTTGGGCCTTGGGCGCCCGCTGCCTCTTGATCTCGATTTCCTGGAGCTTCTTCAGCAGGTCCGCCCGGCTGACGATCTTGTCCTCGTGGGGCAGCCGCAGCTCGATCTCGGACAGGATGTTGAGGAGCTCGGCCTTGTCTTTGGCCTCGAAGGCCCGCTGCCGGAAATCCGCTCTCCGCAGGAAATGGGCCAATCCGGCGAAGAGGTGGTTGAACAGCCCGGGCAGAGACGGATTCCAAACGACCAGGATGATGAGGTGGACCTTTTTCTTGTCGGGAGCGTCGAAGTCCAGCCCCTTCTCGGACCGGCCCACGGCAACGGCCATCTCGCTGCCGGTATCGACTCGGGCATGGGGGACGGCCACCCCTTCGCCGAGCGCCGTGGAAACGAGGCTTTCGCGGTCGATGAGGCGGGTCAGGATCAGTTTCTTGTTGGCGATGAGCTTTTCTTTGGCCAAGACGTCGAGAAGCTCCTCGATGGCGTGGACCTTGTCCTTGGCCTTGAGGTCGTGAACGATCTGGGCGGGTTTGAGATAATTCGAGAAATGCGTGATCCCCAAGAGATCTCTCCGTTCCATTTTGAGACGATTATATCATAAAATCGCCCGCCGCGCAGCGGCTTTTTTTTAAATCCCCTCGTCCTCGCGCCGGGCGAGCTCGAAAGTCTCCCGGATGCCGGCCAGGCAGGCCGCCCGGGAGGCCAGCTCGACTCCCTCTTCGGCCGCCTCGAGGACCGGGACATCGAGTGCCAGGAGCTGCATCGTCTTGGCGCAGAAGACGTCCCCGCACCCCGTCGTGTCGACGACCTTCGCCGCCGCCGGCGCCCGGACGACCCGCGACTCCCGGGGAGTGGCGACGAGGACGCCCTCCTTGCCCATGGTCACGAAGACGGCCCTAAGGCCCTGCCGGAGGGCTTCCCGGACGAAAGCCTCGATCTCGCCGGAATCCGGCCACCGCTCGGGATGGCCGAGGAGCGAAGCCACCTCCTGGCGGTTGGCCTGGAGATAGGCGATGCCGCGGACATAGTCCCGCCACCTGGGAACGGCGACATAGTCCCGGTGGGCGTGGAGAAGGCCGGCCAAAACGAGCGAATGGACATCGAGCCAGACGGGGCAGGATGTCCGATCGAGGACGGCTCGCCAATCCGGAAGCGACAGCTCGAATCCCGAATTGAAGACCATCAGGAGCATGCCCAAGGCCGGGAGCGCTCCGAGGATCCGGTCCGGGGCGAGGGCCGGCACGGCGGACTCGAGGACCTCTTCGCGCTCCTTGAGCCGTTCGGAGTAATGGAGAAAAACCCTGTTTCCCGGGCCGGGAACGAAACGCAGGCCGTCCCGGTCGAGCGTCGTCCAGCCTTCGGTCAGGGCCTCGACTTCGGGGCGAAGGTCCGCGCCGCAATTGGCGATGAGATGGACATTTTCGCTCAGGCCGCAGAGGACGGCGGCCTGGTAGAGGATCCCGCCGAGCCCGCGGCAGCGGGGACCCGCGTCGTCGGTGATATAGTCGGAGGTGATGGTCCCGACGAGGCCGAAGGCGCTCATGCCGTCACGCTCTCCCGCCGTCGGGATTCCCCGGCGGTTTCATCCGCGCGACGGAGGGGCCCCGGGGCGGCCGCCCCGTTCGAAGCCGGGGAGTTCACTGTTCGATATTGTTGGTCACCGTCAGGCTGGCGGTCTTGTCCTGATTGAACATGACCATGACGCCCAACTTGTCCTTCGTCGCCTGGATCAGCCCGCCTTCTCCCATCGACATCGTCTGGCCGATCGTCCAGCCCGCGGCCTTGAGGGCTTCCGTATATTTTTCGATCGCGCCCGTTTCGAGCTCGCCGAGGATGATGTTCCAGCCGGTCTTGGCCGCGTCGGCGACCCGGGTCACGCCCTGCACCTTCCCGAAAGTGAACAGAGGAACGCCCTCGGGGAGGTCCTTCGGCCATTCAGAGGACGTCGAGAGCGAGCTCTCGCCCTCGGCCGTCTTGACCTTGATGCCGCCGCCCGACAGGTCGACCTGGGCTTTGCCGCCCGTGGCCTTCTCGATGGCGTTCTCGATGCGTCTCTCAGCCAGGTTCTCGGACGCCTTTTTGCAGGCCGAAAGCCCGACCAAACCCGGGATCAGAAGCAACGACAGGGCCGCCGCCGTCAAGCTCGTCTTCTTGGACATGGTCGACTCCTTTCTCATTTTCATCCTATTCTATTTTTTCCGGGCGAAAATGCAATCCGCCGGGTCGGGAGGACGAGGGGATTTGACCTGCCGGCCCGTTTCCGCTAGGATATTTTTTTATGCGAGCATCGCTCAAGGAGCGGCATCATGACTAAAATCGTCCGATTCGCAGCCTGCGGAATTCTCCTCGCCGGCCTCTTGGCCGGGGCTCAACCGGCCCCGGGGCCGAAGGCGTCGCCGCCGATCCTGGTGACGTCGTGCGGGCAGAGCGAGGGCCCTTCGAGCTTGAACACGATCCTCAAAAGGGTCGGCGTCGTTTACGACGTCGTCCCCCTGGCCACCGTCAACGACCTCAAGGCCAAAGCCTACAAATCGCTGATTATCACCATGGGCGCCAGCCTCAAGGGCATGGGGGCGGCCGGCATCTCGATCGACGACGAGCTTCAGCGGGCTGCCGAGCTCATCGAGGCGGCCAAAAAGGCCAAGATCACGATCATCGGCGCCCACATTGAAGGTATGAAGCGGCGGGCCCAGGGCGCCGAGGCCGGCGACACGACCGACGAACAGAGCATCGACACGGTCGCCCCGAAATCCGACATCCTCTTCGTCAAGAAAGAAGGGAACTCCGACAACCGGTTCACCATCATCTCCCAAGCCAAGAAGATCCCCATGGTCGAGTTCGAAAAGAACATGGATATGGTGGGCGCCCTGGAAAAGATGTTCAAGTGACCGTCGTCGTCGGCGCTTGCCTCTCGGCAAGCGTTTCGACCTAGACGGTCATCCTGAGCGAAGCGAAGGATCTCATCCATCCCCGCGACTATCGAGCAGGATTCCTCTCTTTTCCGTTTGACGGCGTCTAGACCTTTTTAAGCGTCACGTATCCTGCTTTTTCGAGGACCTTAAGATAATTCTCGACGTCTTTGAGGCCGACCGGACCGGATACGGCCGCGACGGCGTTCCGGATCCGGAGGATGCTTCGCTTCCCGTCGACGAAATTCCGGACCTCGGCCTCGCTCCGGCCGAGAACGTAGGCGGGCGCGTCCTTCATCTCCTTGCGCGCGGCGGCGAAGGCCTGGCCGTCGAACAGCCCTTTCATCTTGGCCGTCCTGACCGGGATGACCTTGCCCAGCCGGATCTCCTCGGCCGTCAGGGCAATTCGCGAGGGAGTCAACTTTTCTTTCAGGCAGCGCGCACGATAGGCCTGCTCGAGCTCCCGGGCGAAAGGCTGCTGGAGGCTTTGGACGGTCCGGACCTTGGCCGCGAGCAGGCTGTCCAGAGAGGAGGAATTCTTGAAGAAAAACCGCGTCGAACCGAGCGTGTCCTCTTCTCTGAGGAAGGCCTGAAAGACGATATTGTCCGCTTCCTTGTAAACCTCATGGAGCTTGACCGGATCGGCGCCGTTGACCAGGCCTTCGGCCCGGACGAGCTCCTGGGACACCCGCCGGTACGACCTCGAGGAAACCTCGGTGAGCAGGCGCTCGGCTTCGTCAGGGCCTCCGCCGGCGAGGAAGACGGCGGCGGCCGCGCCGATGAAGACGACCCGCTTGAGCTGGGTCGCGTCGGATTTATCGGGCGTGTCCCCGCTCGAGTGATACCACTGGTCGGGCCAGACGATGAGCATGACCGCCGGCACGCGGATGCCGCTGTCGGCGAAGACGACGTGGTCGCTGCCGCCGGAATAGGGGTCGATGACGTAATAGAACGGGTCCCGCGAGCCGGTCGGCGACCAGATCGGCAGATAGGCTTCGTTTCGCTCGTTGTTGCGCTGGGTGGTGCCGACCCACTCATAGAGGGCCCGCATGACGTCGTTGAGATAGCTCGGAAGCGAGACCGGCGTCTGGACGAGCTCCATCATGCTCTGGTTCTTGATCAGGCCTTCACCGACCATGTCCTCGTTGATATTGGCGAAAAAGCGGGCGGAGATGTCGGGGTATTTCCGGAGATAAGCCTGAGTCCCCGAGATTTCGGGAACGAACAGGAAGCGGACCGAGCGCTTGAGGGGCGGGATCTTGCCGTCGACCATGAGCTTCTGGAGGGTGCGGGCCGTCTCGAGGATGGCCACGCATCCCGAGATATTGTCGTTGGCCCCCTGCTTGGCGACCCCTTCGTAGAGATGCGCGGTGAAGACGAGCTCCTCCTCGGGATCGTCTTTTCCCCGGATCAAACCTTCGACCATCTGGTCCTTGTAGGGAACCATCTGGGCTTTGGCGACGGCTCGAACTTCGATCTTCGCCCCCCGCTCCAGCTGATCGCGGAGGTCGTTTCCGAGGCGCGTCGAGATCATGAATCCGAACGTCTTCTTCATCGTTTCCGAGCTGCGGACCGAGCTCCAGCCGACCTCGTCGGGATCGAATTCCGGATGGCTCGAGGAATACCCGATAAGGCCCAAGGCGCCGTATTTCTCGACGGCGAGCTGCTGGGCGCCTCCGGGAGAGCCGTTGACCAGGACGACCTTGCCTTTGACGTCTTTGCCTGCATAGAAGACGTCGCGGTTTCCGGGACCGACGTAGACGAGCTCGGCCGTCACGTCGCCCGTCGCGCTGCCCGAACAGAGCGAAGCGGCGACCTCCTTGAGGTCGGCGATCTTGCGCCTGACGGGCTTGGTGATCCAAAGCTCGCCCATTTCCGCATCCCAGGTCAGGGGTCCGCGCCCTGGCAGGTCGATGATCCGGGACTCCTTGATGCCGTACTCCTGGAGCTTGCCGAGGATGAACGCGGCGTCCCAGTAGCCCTTGACGTATTCCTCGGGCGGCCGGTTGCGATTGACGCCGGCGATGAGAATCTCGTTCTGGAGGGCCAGATCCCCGGACGCCTCATGGATGATCTCCTGGAGGAGAGGAAGAGGCAGGATGGTCTTCGGAACGCCCTCGGCCGGCTGGGCGGCCGCGAACGCCGCGGCGAAAAATATCGGAAGCAGAAAGAGAATGGTCTTTTTCATGGGGCCTCCTGAGCGTTCTATTGTATCGGAAGGAAAGAATAAGTAAATAGCGCCGGCCCGGGAGGCGCGGCCGGAGTTGACGTTTTCCCTGTCGGGAGCTACATTAATAGAGAAAGGCAGTCATCATCGCGGCGGAGGGATGGGGCCGATGAAGAAAGTCGTGCAAGCGGCGCTCGCGGCCGCGTTCCTCGCCTTCGGCGCCGGCCTCTCCGGCCAATTCAAGCCCGCGGAAATCCTCGACCAGGCCAAGTGGGAGGAATTCCTGAAGACGGCGGCGATCGTCAGCGAATACCAGATGAAGGAAAGCGAAGGCGTGACGCGGCCCTGGGTTTTGACCCTGGAAAAGGACGGGATCACGCACCGCGCCATCTGGAAGGACATCTCGGGCCGGGTGAAGGGCTATCAGGAAAGCTGGAAGGCGGAAATCGCCGCCTACCGGCTGAGCAAATTTCTGGGATTGAACATGGTCCCGCCGACCGTGGAAAAGGAGCGCGCGGGGAAAACCGGCTCGTGCCAATTTTGGGCCGAATCCTGGAAAGACTACTTCACGATCGCCAACGAAGAGCTGCAGCCTCCGCCAAGCGGCGTGACCACGTTTCTGCGGGCCTTGTGCCTCCAGCGCGCCTTCGACAATCTGATCGCCAACGCCGACCGGCACGGAAAGAACTATCTGGTCACCGAGGACTGGAGAATCATCCTCATCGACCACTCCCGGGCGTTCCGGAAAGGCCCGGAATGGACGGCCCAGCTCATTTACGACGAGAACAACCGGGTCAGCCGGAAATTCATCATGGACCAGCTCCCGCGCCGGTTCGTCGAGTTCCTGCGCGGGATGGACGCCGCCGCCGTCAAGGACGCCGTCGGCGACTACCTGACGGACGAGGAGGTCGCCGAAACGCTCAAGCGGCGGGATCTGATGATCGCCTGGATCGACAAGCACATCGCGAAAAAAGGCGAAGCCTACGTCCTTTACTGAGCCGGCTCCCTGACGGAAGCCCGGGCCATTCTCCCCGTCCGCGGCCCCCTGACCGTCGAACTGTTTCCAAGACGCCGGCTGCCGCAGCCCCGATTTGAAAAATGCGCAGATTTCATCTAGAGTAAGGTCTTTAAGAGCGGGTACACAGACCGTGTGTGTACCTAGCCGGGTACACACACGGTCTGTGTACCCGAGAGAGGGCCCATGAGCATGACCACCTCGGCGACGATCATCCTGGCCGCGATGGTCGCGGCCTATGTCGCGGCCAAAGTCTTCAAGATCTCGACCGAGCTGTCGATGCTCGCCGCGGCCCTCGTCGGCGGCCTCGTCGGCGGAGCGGGCATCCCGGCCCGCCATATCGCCGAAGGGGCGTTCACCTACCTCGACATCTGCCTCATCTTCATCACGGCGACGCTGTTCATGAACCTGCTCAAGGAATCCGGCGGCGTGGCCTTCGTCGTCCGCCGCATCCTGAAAAGGTTTCACCGGCACAAATTCCTTCTCTTCGTCATGCTGGCCGTCCTGATGCTCATCCCCGGCATGCTGACGGGAGCGGGCAGCGTGACCGTGCTCATCGTCGGCGGCATGGTCGCCACGGTCCTCGGCTACATGGGCATCCCCAAGCCCAAGGCCGCGGCCATCGTCTTCGTCATCGCCGGGTTGAGCGCCGCCGCCCCGCCCGTCAGCTTGTGGGCCATGCTCACGGCGGCGGGCGTCAACATGCCCTATGTCGGCTTCTTCCTGCCGCTCATGATCCCCTGCCTCATCTTAGCCCTGCTGACGATCTTCATCCTGGGTTGGCGGTCGAAGCCGGCGGACCTCGAGCAGGCCT
>Ga0172371_10002342_pt1 | contig 30130 bp, 23 predicted proteins | sample Lak12m_FD_114543 | JGI IMG/M metagenome (GOLD analysis project Ga0172371, IMG submission 114543) | Freshwater microbial communities from Kabuno Bay, South-Kivu, Congo - kab_022012_12m | ecosystem: Environmental > Aquatic > Freshwater > Lake | place: Democratic Republic of the Congo: South-Kivu...
CGATGGTGCCATCCACCGGCGAATAGGTGCAAAATCCCGCCGTTTCGGTAAGACCCAAACCGGTGCCTCCCTTGCCACACATCGCAAAGAGCTTCTCTAGGAAAGCACGATCGACGGCTTGACCGCCGTAAATGGCAAAACGCAGGCTGGAGAGGTCGTATTTATCGTAATTGGGAAGCCGCCATTCCATGGCAAAGAGTGCCGGAATCTGCCCCAAACAAGTTACTTTGTATTTTTCTATCGCTTCTAAGCTCTTTACCGGGTCGAAGATATGCAAGAGACAGGAAATGCCTCCCCCATAAACCGTTGTCATGAGCTGCTCGGTTTGACAGCCCACATGGGAAGGGGGAAGGTTGACCAACATGGTGTCTTTTATTGTGAGATCGAAAGCAACGGCAAGACCGATGTTTTGAATGAGAATGTTTTCATGGCAGAGCAAAGCGGGTTTGGGGGCGCCGGTAGAGCCTGTTGTGAAAATTATCAAACATGGATCACGCTTATCCACCTGTTTGCGGGCGCGGCGCAGTCTGCCTGTCAATAGGGAAAGGATGAATACCTTTTTTATATCGGCGACAAAATCCGTGATGCCGATGGCGCCATCGATGATTTGGTCTTTTTCCTTTTGGAACTGCACCCAAATTTTACAATAGGATTTGGCGTGTTCCATGACTTCCTTGACCATTGGGCGGAAATCGTTGACGGGGGTGTTGCCTAAGAAGAAGTAGGCTTTAGGCTTGATTTTATCGAAATCCCTTTTTATTTCGTTGACTTTGAGACGCAGATCCAGCGGCGCGATAATGATGCCGATTTTGAAGCAAGCGTACTCTAAAAAAACATGCTCTTTCAAGAGCGGCAAACTGGTGGCAATGATATCACCCTTTTTCAGTCCGATGGAAAGCAGCTTGGCGGCAAAGGCGTTCGATTTTGTTTCGAAATCCTTCCAAGTTACTTTCTCGTCGGTGTTTGCTTCGATAAGCGCGATATCATTGGGTCTTTCCTTAGCGTGTTTGGTAACATAATCGCCAAGGGTGGGCAAAAGCTCTTTGTAGAGCTGCAAACAACGGGCATCTCTAACACTATCCATAGCACACACCTCTTTACTTGGATTTTTTTCCTTCTTTTATCCTGTCTATACTTTTTGCCCCCAAAAAGTGGCACAAGTAATAGTATTTTTCCACTGTTTTTTGACAGTTGGTCAGAAATGGTGGCGCTGCGGTGGTGGTACTATTGTCCGATTAAGAGGGGACACTGAAGCCCCCTCTTACCGATAGTAACGCTATTTGGCTGGGAACAACTTGGCAAGCAAGGTTTGGGAGGGAGGCTTGGTGAGTAGGCTAATGCCGAAGTAGAGCAATCCGCAGCCACCAATTAGTAACCATTCCAATGTTCCCATTCCCATTTCCTTTAGATAAAGCACTTTGTAACCACCATAGATGCTAATTGCCGTGCCGTAGAGGACACAGGCTATTGCCCCCCACTTGGTGGCGCGCTTCCAATAATAGGAAACCACCGTAACAAAAAAGAATATCGCGCCTAGCCCCATTGCCGCTAGCCCCATGAATATGGAAAGCAGCGGAGGCGGGTTGTATAGTGTCCAGTAAAAGGGCAAGAAGAGGAACAATGCCATCAGGAGGTAGCCCAAGCGGAGCAGGATCTTATCACTTATCTGTGGTTTCCACAGCTTGAGAATATCACGGGTTACATTGGCACTCATGATGAAAACCATTGCCGATAGTGTGGAGAGCGCCGCGGCGAAGAGCCCCATCACATATAGTGTCAGCAGGGGTGTTCCCCCGACCCAGTTTGCCAAATACGGTGCCGCTAAATCTGCACCCCACGGCTTTATTTTCAAAAGTTCCGTGCCAAAAACCATTCTGGAGATCAAACCGTTGCTGGAGGCGTCGAGCATGATGGGCAGTCCTGCCAACAAGAAAACAACGGAAATCAATATCCAAAAGCCTTTTTTGTTCAATTCGCTCATTCCTAGAAAGCGGCTGATGTTGTGGGGAAATCCTACCGCCATTGTGAAGAAGATGACCGGTGTTGCTAATATCCCTACAAGGCTGGAAAACAACTGTGTTGGTCCTACAGTTGGTAAATCCGTGCGCATCAATTGGATAAGCTCTGGTTCAACATTGAAGAGTGCCGTAGAAATTGCACCAAACCCTCCCGCCTTGATTATTGCCCATACCCCAAAAATGCCGCCAACGATTCCTAGAAATGCCCCCTGGAAAGCCATCGACCATTGTGTTCCTACATAGCCGCCAAGAGCCATGTATAACCAAACGATAAAAATCGAAAAAAGAAGGCACCAGAAAGGGGAAAACCCAGTGATGGCATACCAGACCCCACCTGCCGCCTTTAGCTGCCCTACCGAATAAACGAAAAGGAAGTATAACATACTCAAGGCAACGATGGTTTGTAGCCCCTTGCTTTCGAAGCGCCTTCCAATGGATTCGGTTATCGTTGTGGCACCTAATTTTACAGAAAATTCTCTCGTCTTGACGGCGGCAAGCCAGCAGCAAGGGACTATGCCGAGCAAACTCCAAATTCCCGCGAACCACATTCCGGAAAAACCAACCGAATAGACTATTCCCGTACTTCCACAATATGCCCAGCCTGAGATGTAAGCGGCAACTAGGGCACATCCCGTTACTACATGACCGATGTTCCTTTTCCCGACCAAGAATTCATCGAAAGATTCCTTGGCGAGTTTTCTTCGGCTTATTATTCCCAAGATTACGGAAATGGAAAGAAGGATGGCAACACCAATAATGACGGTAATTGTGGATAGGGGTGTTGGTGTAAGGATATTTGCTGAGGTTCCCATTACTTCCACCTCCTTGTTACCAACCAAGTGCCTACGAAAGTCAGTAGCGTCAAAGCGATAATTATTGCTCCCCAAACATACCATGGTGTCCAAAGCGCTGCCGTGTCTGGCAGGTTGACCGTTGTCTCGAGCATTTTTCTGTTACCCCCTTTATTTTTTTGATTGCCGAGAATAAAAAAAGCCACGGGCAATTTTATGTTTGCCCGTGGCTTTAAAGTTGCTTACGCCGTTTAGGTGGGCAAACCCCCGCCGCTAAAGCTAAAAAAGCTAAAGAAATTAAAAGCACGGCAAAAGGTTTCCAATTTGTTATCCACCAAAACGATTATAACCATACCTTTCAAGGTAAAAACGGGGTGGCAGCAAGCATGTTTCCGAATCCTTTGTCAAAAGTTTTTTGGGAAATGGAAGAGGAATGATAATGGGATAAGAAAAATGTCATTCAACGGGTAATTCAATTATTAAAGCGGCAACTAAAGATGACAAATTCGTGTAATGCATGGGATAGTGCTCATAAGAGGGTTTATTTAAATGTATATAGAAATAATGTATTGATTATACTGGATTCCCGCACTCAAGGGAATGACGCATTGGTGAGCTTGTTGTATTATGCAAAACTCTCAAAAGTATAGAAGAGGGGTAGAATAGAGTATAGAAGAATAATCATGATTTTGTTTCGAACTATACCAAAGTGCATAGCTGCCTTTCCTGAGGTAGTGTCAGGGCGATGCTACCCAATGTCCCATTTGTTACAAACATGATAAAATTTATCATGTTCAGATGTTGAAACAATAAAGAAAGACGATAGAATTTTGGGTGTAAAACTACCTATCGATCTTCATAAAATTGCCTTATCAATATTTAATTTTCAATTTTTAAAAAACATTTTAAATTTGAGATAAAAAGACAAAGATAGGATTGGGGTTTCTTCCGATGGTGGGTTGGCGATTGGTTGGCTTTTGATAAAAAAATGACTAGACAAATATAAATCTTGAATGTAACCCAGCCAGCCCATGAAGGTCTTTATGATGAGGATTCGGTATAATTATGTATAACCAGGAGATGGAAACACTTCCCCGCTCGGTGCTTGCCGCTTTACAGTTGAATAGGCTTCGCCAAGTTGTCGAGAAGGTTTATAATAATGTGGTATTTTATAAAAAAGCCTTTGACAAGGTGGGTGTAAAACCCCGTGATTTGGAATCTTTGTCTGACCTTTCTCGTTTCCCTTTTACCCAGAAACAAGATCTGCGAGATAACTACCCCTTCGGAATGTTCGCCGAACCGATGGATGCGGTGGTGCGTTTGCATGCCTCTTCGGGAACCACCGGCAGGGCGACTGTTGTTGGTTACACCAAGCGGGATATTGAAACTTGGTCTGAGCTGATGGCGCGTTGCTTTGCGGCGGCCGGTTTGACTAATAAAGATGTAATCCATAATGCCTACGGCTATGGTTTGTTTACAGGTGGTTTGGGCGCCCATTATGGGGCGGAAAAACTGGGAGCGAGCGTTATTCCCATGTCTGGTGGGAATACCAAACGACAGATAATGATTTTGCAGGATTTTGCCCCCACCGCGATTTGTTGCACTCCTTCCTATGCCCTCAACCTTGCCGAGCAAGGTCGGGATATGGGGGTGGATATGCGTGCTTTGGCGCTACGGATTGGCATTTTGGGTGCCGAGCCCTGGAGCGAGGAGATGCGCGTTCAAATAGAAGATTCTTTGAATATCAAAGCGTTGAATATTTATGGTCTTTCGGAAATTATAGGTCCCGGAGTTTCCATGGAATGTTTGGAAGGCAGAAACGGTTTGCATATTTTCGAAGACCATTTTTTGGTAGAGGTCATCAATCCGGAAAGTGGTAAGGTTTTACCGATGGGTGAGGAAGGCGAGTTGGTCTTTAGCACCCTCACAAAAGAGGCATTTCCATTGATAAGATACAGAACGGGGGACATCTGCCGCCTCAACGATGAGCCCTGTTCTTGTGGTAGGACCCATGTGCGGATGGGGAGGGTGATGGGTAGGAGCGACGATATGCTCATCATTCGTGGGGTGAATGTTTTTCCCTCCCAGATCGAGGCGGTGATGATGGGTATAGAGGATGTCGAGCCACATTATCAGCTGATAGTGGATAGAGAAGGCGCTTTGGATACTTTACAAGTCAATGTAGAGGTAAACGAGAGGATGTTTTCCCAGAGTGGTGGGGAGATCAGGGTGTTACAAGGGGTCGAGCAGCGCATCAAAAAAGATTTGAAGGATTATCTCGGTGTCAACGCCCTGGTGAAGTTGGTCGCTCCCAAGACATTGCCTCGTTTCGAAGGTAAAGCAAGCCGGGTAACAGATCGGCGGAAGTTCTAGCGAGGTTGAAGATGTTAGAGCAGCTTTCCATTTTTTTGGAGAACAAACCGGGCACCCTAGAAGTGGCGGTTCGTCTTCTAGCAGAGGCAAAGATAAATATCAGAACCCTTGCGATGGCGGATACCGCTGATTTTGGGGTATTAAGGTTACTGGTCAACGATGTGGAAAAAGCGGCAAAAGTTCTCAAGGATAATGGTTTTGCCGTAAGCCGTACGCCTGTTTTGGCAGTGGAAGTTCCCGATAGGGCAGGTGGTTTGGCGCAGGTTTTGACTCCATTGCGGGAAGCGGGAATTAATATCGAGTATCTGTATGCTTTCGTGGAAAGAAGCGGGGAAAATGCTGTAATAATTTTTCGTTTCAGTGATTATTCGGTGGCGAAGGAAGTTTTGAAGGCACAAGGGATTTCCGTTCTAGAAGGGGAAAGGCTTTATAAATTGTAAAAACGCGATGCCGATAAGGCATCTCTCGTCTTTCGCAAGACAAGGTGAGGTATTAATTAGTTTTGGCGGCATATCAGAAGATCCCTGTAAAAAATGTGATAGTCGAGCTTGATGGTGACGAAATGACGCGAGTGATGTGGGGAATGGTGAAGGATTCCCTCCTATTTCCGTATTTGGAGATGAATACAGACTACTATGATCTATCTCTAGAGAATCGTGATCGCACCAACGATGAGATAACCCATGAAGCGGCGGCGGCGATAAAAAAGCATAAAGTCGGTGTTAAGTGTGCGACGATAACCGCCAATGTAGAGCGTGTTGAAGAGTATGGTCTTAAGCGTTCTTGGCGTAGTCCCAACGCGACACTTCGTGCCCTTCTCGATGGCACTGTTTTTCGTGTTCCAATCATGGTTAAGAATATCAAACCCATGGTCTCTTCATGGAAAAAGCCCATAGTTGTCGGCAGACATGCTTATGGTGATGTTTATAGTGCTGTGGAGTTGCCAGTAACAAGAGCTGGGAAGGCGGAGCTTGTTTTTACCCCTACCGATGGAGGTGCCTCGTCCCATTTAACCATCCATGATTTTACTGGCCCTGGCATTTTGCAAGGAGTCCATAACACCGCTGCTTCTATCGCTGGTTTTGCCAAAACTTGTTTTGCCTACGCTTATGACAATCGAATAGACCTTTGGTTTAGCATTAAGGACACCATTTCCAAAGTTTATGACGCTTACTTTCGAGAGGTTTTTGAAGAAGAGTATAAAACCAACTGGCAGGACAAATTTAATGCAGCAGGTTTGGGATACTATTTTTACCTTATCGATGATGCTGTGGCGCGTCTTGTTCGTTCCTCAGGAGGGTTCCTCTGGGCGTTGAAGAATTATGATGGTGATGTCATGTCAGATTTGATTGCTTCGGCAAACGGTTCGCTGGCAATGATGAGTTCCGTTTTGGTTTCTCCTATGGGATGTTTCGAATATGAAGCGGCTCACGGAACGGTTCAAAAGCATTATTATAAGCATCTACGAGGGGAAGAAACTTCTAGCAACGCTATGGCTTTGATTTTTGCTTGGACGGGTGCATTGAAGAAACGCGCTGAGTTAGATTCGACGCCTGCCGTTTTTATTTTTGCGCAAAATCTGGAAACGGCGGCAAAAGAGACAATAGAAAGTGGTGTAATGACCGGGGATCTTTTGCTCCTTGCTGATCATTCTCCAGATAATCGCCTTGTCAATACACAAGAATTTATAAAAACAATAGCGAAGCGATTGGAAATAAAATTAAAATTACATTAGCTTATACACAAAACTTTTATCGACATCTATTTCATGTTTTTTTTAGTTCATTATGTGATTTAGATCGCTTGATAACTAGTTTGTCAGGGAGAGATAACTAGGAGATGATGGGTATGCGCCGTAAGTGGTCATCAATAGCTGTTAATTGGGGTAAGTTATTTTTATTATTTTTTTTATCGATATGTGGGATTGCCATTTCCGACAATCTACATGCTGAGTTTTGGAAGAACAATGTTAATCCAGGCTGGGTAGTTGATGTGGGACCTAAACCCACTTTAAGTTCTAAGTATGATGGGTGGGACCTTCATCCAGTTTCGCTGCCCAATTACCTTATTGCCTCTTATCCCTCTAATCGTGAGGGTACTATTATATATGATAATACGGGCAAGGGATGGACAATAGAGGAGTTCGTAGCCAACGATGGTGATATGCCTCCTTGGGAAGATGGTTATAAATTTAATCCACGAATTGGACATGCTGGTGGCTCGACGAGCCAAAATATATTTGGCTACGAGGGTAAGGATCCCAATGGGCTTAATGTCTCTACTTACGGCAATTTATCTCTCTATGTTGTCTATGACCCTGATCTTGTTTATGCAACTAAAGCTATTGATCCAGGAAAGACTATAAAGAAAAAAAACGGATATAATATGATTATCCCGTCTAGGTATTATAACGAAATCGATTTTTGGAGTACCATTGAACCTGCAACATACATCAATAATAAACTTATTTATTCGAATAAAGGGTATAGCGAAAATATATCTGTGTTACTCGATAAAATAGAAAGTGAAGAATATTTAATTTATAAGAATAGAACTAATATGACCGAACTTTTTAGCAGAAATGGATGGCTATACACGATGAGAGCCTTTTTCACATCTTCAATTATAAATGCGAAAACAGGCACTATAATCACGAATAGCACCAACAATACTGCTATATTAGGGGAGTTCAATGTTACACTCAAGAACTATGGGAAAATTTTAACTTACGGCGTAAACTCCTATGGTTTGGCAATTAGAGACTTCATCATGCAAAATGCAACAGATGAAATTTATGGCATATATTATAACGAAGCAGATCGGCTAAAGGAGAGAGGTAATCGTATAAGTTTCTATTCAACGGTAGTAAATTCCGGCTCTATCGTTACTTACGGAACTGGTTCGTATGGAATGTATGCTCTGGCTAATGCCACTACAACAGGTGATGTAAAAGATTTTGTATCGAATGTGGACTATAGACACGGTTATCTTCCTAACCGTAAATATGTTAGTGATTCTAATATAGATGTTAGGATGAATAATGCTCCCAGTGGCGTAATCGAAACCTATGGCAAGGGAGCCCACGGTGTTGCTATAAAATCTGCGGTTGATATGAGAAGATGGGGTTTTGTAATTGGTCCAGATGCTATCGTCCGTTGGGACACTTATAACAAAATTGATAGTAATTCAATATCGCTTGTATGTCCTGATTGGGTAGAGGTGATCGAAAATCCAGATGTTAATATGCTAACACGTAGAGCTGGTAGTTTTACCAATTACGGTACGGTAACTGCGCACGGCGAAAACACTTATGGTGTTTATTTGGAGTTTGCTGATTTTGTACAAAGAGCGGGAAAAGTTAGCGGGACATTAGGTGCTTTTTATGGAAATGATTCATCGCTACTCTATATAGGAGGTGAATTGGCAGGTAAGGTTAAGGGAACTGTGGATTTGAACTCCAATATAACAATTGCCCCTGTTGCTGGTGATGTGGTGAACCTAGAACTCGATGGTGGGTTTAGAATTTTAAATAAAACTGACGATGGTGCGGTCCGTATCAAAGGAAATTCAGTGTTAGGTGGATTGTGGAGAAACAACGGATCGCTCATTTTGCCTGAAAACGGAACATTTATCACTGCAAGTGGTGAAGTCATTAGCTATAAAGATTATGCTACCCCTGATGCGCAGGTCCGTAATGGCTTCGGTATCTATGACCAAGGTACGGGACAATACATAGTATATACAGACAATAAATCTGATATGATGTTTAAGTATTTTGATATTGATTTTCCCATGTATTCTACAAATAATACCGATTACCCATTTGAATTGATAAGTCCCGGATTCGACACCACATGTATAAACAGTTCTAGAAGATATTACTTCCATTTTCCAGAGGCTGACGCTTTTGCTTGGGCTGGCGGTGATGGCCTTAATCGTATTCCCAAGGTTCATCTATTGAAGTCAGGTGCGGTTGGCGCTCAATTTTATGAGGCATGGTATGGAAATGCCAGTATCGAGAAAGGAGATCTTATAATCGATGAAGGAAGTACCTTTTCTATTATGCGGAGCCTGTATTTGGAGGGGGGAAGGCTTGTTTTTACACCCGGAAAAGATCCCAGTGCCTATCAATTAATAGTGGGGTATGAATATTTCCAGGGCCCGACTTACCAACAAAACACTTTAAATCTCACGGTTGAGTATCCCAGGAATAGCAGCCTTTATATAAGTGGTGGCCAACTCTATGTAAATACTACTCAGATCCCAATTTGTAATAAAACGGTATATACCTTTGCAATTACCCCGGCTTTGGATGGGAAGAATAAAGATGTTCTTCCCGAAGTTATGAATGCGGATTTCTTTGGTTACAACGACCTTTACGGGCGTGCGATAGTAGAACAACCTTTATGGATATTGAATCCAGATACCGGTTTCTTCGAGTTGAAAGCCAGTGTTACCATTCTTTACCCTGACGCCAGAGCGGCAGCTCCTTCTGCGATTGCGTCAGCTTACGGTCAACGAGGAAGCTGGTTGCTTGCAGAAGCCATTTCCAACAGACTTATCAATAGGTTAAGTGAAGGCATCAATGATGGTTCGAAAGATAGAAAAACCTCTAATTATTACTATACGGGAACATTCCGGGCTAGCGAGAAAAAGGTTGCATCTGACAATGATCCCATTGATTATGTTGCTCAACAGTATGGTGGTTATGTTGGTATCGAGCAGGAAATTGCCAATGGTTATTGGGGAGCATTTTACGGATATACCCTAAGGGATTTTGATTATGGTTTATATCAAGGCTCTGAAAATCAGAAGATAAACACAATTGGTGGGACTTTTGCTTACCAAAAGGGTGATTGGCTCATCACTGATGTGTTGTCAGCATCCTTTGGTATTCATAATACTAAACGCTTGCTTTCTGGAGAAGTGCCAACTAGCTCGTCTTATAATTCTTTCAACTTGCATAACGATCTAAGAGTAGCTTACCTTTTCGATTATGATGATTTCACATTACTTCCTTACATGGGCTTTGTTGCGGATTATGTCGCCTCTGGCACTCATTCTGATAATATTCTTATCGAATATTCGAAGTTTTCCAAGAGCTTCTACCGTGCCTTGTGGGGAATGAAGTGGAATGGTGATTACGAAGTTAGCGATGTTGCAGTGAAACCATTTATCGATGTTTCTTATTCACAGCTTCTAAGCGACAAAGATGTAACTATAAATTTCCTTCTCAAGGATGATTCATACCTTTCGAATAATCCGTTGCAGCTTACTGATAGGCTTGATACCAGTAAATTAGGAATTGAAGTGGGTATGGCGATAGCTATAGGTTTGGCAACCGATTTACGGGTTTCCTATACAGGCACTTTTGGCAAAACTACGAGGTTACACGGTGCTACTTTGGCTTTAGACTTCAACGATTGGAATACGGAATTTGTGTTGGGTTACTCTATGACAATGGATTATTCCAACAGCTATGATTATTCAGGAACTAAGAATGGCGATTATAATACTTTCTTGGGTGTTAAAATTAACTTCTAGTTTTAGCTTTTAAATTGTTTGCTCTAAAAGGAAACACATAAAAAAGAAGGGGGCGGGCGGATGAGCCGCCCCCTTCTTTTTTAATAGAAATTCTTAAAGGGATAAGAGAACTTTGGTGAATATGATCGAAAAAGCGTTTGTGCCGGGTATAAGTGAAAAAAGAATATATGAACTATGGATGAGCAATGACTTATTTCATGCTTCCGATAAAATTGAAAAACAACAATTTTCGATAGTTATCCCACCTCCCAATGTAACAGGGGTGCTTCATATGGGGCATGCCTTGAACAATACTCTACAGGATGTGGTGACTCGTTTTATGCGAATGCGTGGTTATAATGCGCTCTGGTTGCCCGGTACCGACCATGCTGGCATTGCTACACAGAATGTCGTCGAACAGTTCCTGAAGAAAGAGGGAACGAGCAAGGAAATACTCGGGCGCGAAAAGTTTTTGGAACGGGTATGGGCATGGAAAGAGGAATACGGCGGAGTTATCATCAACCAACTCAAAAGATTAGGTGCTTCTTGCGATTGGGCAAGGGAGCGCTTTACTATGGATGCGGGTTTATCCCGTGCTGTTCGTGAAGCGTTTGTTCGGCTCTATGAAGATGGGTTGATTTATCAGGGTGATTATATTGTTAATTGGTGTCCACATTGTCACACGGCGCTTTCTGATTTGGAGGTAGAGCATAAGGAAACTAGAGGGAACCTCTGGCATATCCTTTACCCGTTCGTGAAAGGTAATGGTGGAGTTATCGTGGCTACAACGCGTCCCGAGACAATGCTTGGTGATACGGCAGTTGCCGTTAATCCTGATGATGAGCGCTATAAGGAACTGATCGGCAAAGAAGTTATATTACCGTTAATGAAGAGACGGATTCCCATCATTGCCGACCATTATGTTTCCAAAGATTTTGGTTCTGGTGCTGTAAAAATAACCCCCGCATGTGATCCCAACGATTTTGCCATCGCTGCCAGGCACTCGCTAGAGATAATTAAAATTATGGACGGCGGAGCGATCATTACCATACCCGGAGCATATGAAGGACAAGAGCGTTACCAGTGCCGTCAAAATGTTATCAAGGATCTGCAAGAACAGGGATATTTAATAAATATCGAACCTTATATCCATAATGTGGGACGCTGCTACCGCTGTGCTACCGAAGTGGAACCATTTGTTTCTCGTCAATGGTTCGTAAAGGCAGAACCACTTGCCAAGAGAGCAATAGCCGCTGTTGTTAAAGGCGAAACGAGAATTATTCCCGCAATGTGGGAGGCAACTTTTTTCGAATGGATGAACAACATTCGAGATTGGTGCATTTCTAGACAAATCTGGTGGGGTCATCGCCTTCCCGTTTGGAATTGTCCCGAATGTGGTAAAACAATTGTTGCCACTGTTGCTCCCGATAAATGTCCCCAATGCGGGAATCACGAATTATGCCAAGAAGAGGATGTCTTGGATACTTGGTTTAGTTCGGCGCTTTGGCCATTCTCTACTCTGGGTTGGCCCGATAACACCGCTGCTCTGAAAACATTCTACCCAACCTCTTTGCTGATTACGGGATTTGATATTCTTTTTTTCTGGGTGGCACGCATGATGATGATGGGGCTTTACTTGATGGGGGATGTTCCTTTCCGTGATGTTTATCTCCATGCTTTGGTGCGTGATGAGCATGGCGATAAGATGAGCAAATCGAAAGGCAATGTCATCGACCCCCTGGCAATGATAGAAAAGTATGGTGCCGATGCTTTCCGTTTTACATTGGTTGCTTTTACCGCGCAGGGCAGGGATGTGCGAATGTCTGAGGAACGCATCCAGGGCTATAAATTTTTTGTCAATAAAATCTGGAACGCCAGTCGTTTTGCGTTGATGAATCTAGATGATTTCGAAGAGAATGAAGCTTTCGAAGCAAATCTAGAAACGGGAGTTACCGAGTTACTCCCCAATCGTTGGATTCGTTCACGCCTTAACCGAACGGTTAGCGAAGTTACCGAAGCCTTACTTGCCTATCGCTTCAACGATGCCGCTGCCAGTATTTATCAGTTTGTTTGGCGTGAGTTATGTGATTGGTATCTGGAGCTTATCAAACCTGTGCTCTACAATAAACACTCCTCTAGAGAACGGTTCGAAACACAGAGGCAACTTTATAAGACATTCCAGACGACATTGAAGCTTCTGCACCCGTTTATGCCCTTTGTAACGGAAGAACTATGGGGGCAATTTGGTGGGAATGGGAAATTTATTATGGTGAGCGATTTCCCCCAAGCGAGTGCAAAAAATAACGATGAGGAAGCCGAAATACGAATGGCGATGATCATGGATGTCATCGGGGTTATCCGCAATATTCGCGGCGAAATGGGAATTTCTCCCTCTAAAAAGGTCATCGTTACTGTTCTTGCCGCAAACGATGCTGTTGATGTGTTATTGGATGGTAAATCCCACATCAGTGTTTTGGCGAATTGTGAGGAAGTTTCCATAGTTGCCAATTTGTCCCAGGAACCACAAGGCTGTGCCACGGGGGTAACCAGTCAGGCGAGGATATTTGTTTCTCTAGAGGGAGCGCTCGATATTCCCGGGGAAACCCTACGTCTGAGTAAGGAAATAGAGAAGGTAAGCAAGGATATCAAGGCGTTTTCCCAAAAGCTTGCCAATGAAGAATTCATCAAGAAGGCATCTTCCGCTGTTGTTCAAAAAGAACAGCAGCGTTTTAAGGAGGCTAATGAAAAGTTGCTATTCTTGGAGGGAAGATTGGCTAGATTGAAAAATTTATAACCTTGGCATGACCAGATCGGGGATATAACAATTTCATTTAATGTATTGGGCAGTAATCAGGAGAGTGTTCATCTAGGTTTTTATTAAAATAGCCCATTGATTATACTGGCTTCCCACGCTCAAGGGAATGATGTATTGGTGAGCTTGTTGTATTATGCAAAGCTCTCGATTTATCGATAACACCACATGAGAATTTATGATTTTGTCTCTTCCCAAGCCGTCATTAATATAATTAATTTAACGCTTGTCGAAGATTTGGGCAGGGGAGATGTAACCGATATAACCACTTCTCTCGTTATTCCCCAAGATGTTTCTGCGCGTGCCCGATTGCTCGCCAAAGATGATTTTATCCTTGCCGGTATCGAGGTTTTTGGCGCCTCTTTTCAATGTCTCGATGGGGGCATTGAGTTCTCCTTATTCAAACATGATGGTGAGGAATGTCGCAGCGGCGATGTTCTTGCTGTTTTAGAAGGATCGTTAGCGGGTATTCTCGGAGCAGAACGAACGGCACTTAATTTCTTACAGCGTATGTCAGGTATTGCCACTCTAACTGCTGCTTTTGTAAAGGAACTGCAAGGCACGCACGCACATATCCTCGATACCCGAAAGAGTGTGCCGGGATTGAGAGTTTTGGATAAGTATGCGGTGCGGGTAGGTGGTGGGCTCAATCATCGTTTTGGTCTATACGATGGCATTCTCATCAAAGATAATCACATCATGGCGGCAGGCAGTGTAACGGAAGCCCTGCTAAGGGCAAAGAAAAAAGCTCCGCAAGGCATGAAGATCGAAGTCGAGGTCGGGAGTATCGAAGAGCTTGCCGAAGCAATCAATATTGGTGCCGATGTTGTTATGTTGGACAACATGAGTGTGGAGGAAATGCGGGAAGCGGTAATTTTTAACCAAGGCAGGGTTTTGCTAGAGGCTTCTGGAAACATTTCTTTGGCAAATGTTCGCATGGTGGCAGAAACGGGCGTTGATTTCATCTCGATAGGTGCCTTAACCCATTCCGTTAAGGCGGCGGATGTTTCCCTCTTGGTGGTTGGTGCCAAGCGGTAAGATGATTCAGATTAGCAGCCCCGGATGGTCAAACTTCGAAATCCACAACGATAATGCTCTTGGCGAGAGAACGCACCAACTCTAAAACGGGAATGTGAGCGGGGTGTTGTTGATAATGCTGTAGGGCGGCAACATCATCGAAGAGCGAGATTAGGGCGCAATCGTAAGAGCGTGGTGTTTTCAGAACATCCATCCCGAAAGTAAATTCTCTTATCTCCGGTATTTGTGACGGAAGAGAGGCGAGTAGTTCTTGTAAGGTGAGAATTTGTTTTGCGTCTATCCCTTCCTTAAATTTAATAACTACGATGTGTTTGAGCATTTTTCCCCTTTCTGTTGTTTTCCCGATCGATACCAATTTTTATCGGCTCCTCCTCCTTCAAAGCATGGTTACCCAAAAGCCTCGAAGCAAAAGTGCCAGCGCATTAATGATGGTCAATAGACGGATTCCCCTACCACTTTCCAAATGCCACCCGTTTTGCGAATATAGAGGAGCTTGTTGGAAGAGGAAGAAAATCTATCGGAAGAGTAACTTTGTTTGAATTTAACCACGAAGATATCGTTTTCTCTACCCGTCGTGAGAATAAATATATCGCTTATTCCCACCGCGATATTACGATTGCTGGCGGCGATTCTTGCTTTTTGTGTTTTAAATTGCTGTAAATTCAAACCTTGATTGTTGATATAGCTTGGTGCGTATAGGTTTATAAATTTATTGGTGTCCCTGCTTTCCCAAGCCTGATGCCAAGTATCGATAAACTCCTCGATTTCTTTTTTGGTATTGTTAGCTGTTGTGGCGTTGACCGGGGAAAGATGCTCGGTGATGATTATCGGTGTTTGCATAACTTCTATTTTTTTTGCCAATTCCAACAAATTCTCGTTGCTCACGACCACACAGCCATTTGTGGAGGTCTTATCTTCTCCAAGTTTTTGGTCACGGGGATGCCCATGTAGCCAGATACCATATCCATTTTTCCCGATTTTGTAGTCGAACAAACTCGGATAGTTCAAGACAAAGGCTCCCGCTCCATAAATTTCTGGCAAGTTCTTTTCAGGAATATGGGATATAAGGAAATATACGCCAACGGGGGTTGCCATATCTCCTTCCTGCTGCTTGTCCTGTTTATTCTTACCAACAACGCAAGGGAAGGTTTTTAGCAGGCTGGTCCCGTGTTCTTGGAATTGGAAAAGATGAAGCTTGCTCGTTTCTTTTTCCACCACCAACGCATATTCACCAACAACCCCGTGAACAAGTGCAGAGAAATGCTTAGAGATTCCCTCATCTTTAGTAGTAAAAAAAACTCCTTTGGGAAAAAGCCGTTTCCAGTCCCATTTCCAGTCGAAGATTGGTGATGAGTTCCAGTTATCAAGGCGAGCTTGCAAATGCTCTTCGATTTTAAGCAATTTTTGGGTTTCTAGAGGATCGGTTATGCTAGCCCGCAAACTTGCTATTTCCGCGCTTGTGTTGGTGAAAGTATTTAACATTTCTTGTCGAACTGCTTCCCCTCGTTTGTAAAGGAAATACTGGGTTATATTCGAAAAAATCAGCAAAACGACAATACCCAACAATATAATCAGCAAAAAGCGGTGCTTTGATAAGGTATTAATCAACAAAAGAATTTTTTGGGGAAAATTCATGGCTATCTGGTGAACTCTTTTCTTATTCTTGTCATTGCTTCTTGGAGGCGTTCATCGCTTACAGTCAGCGATATTCTAATGTAGCCCTCACCATACTTACCATAAGCGCTACCTGCTGCCACCACAACTGCCGTTTTGTCGAAAAGCTGATTGGTGAAATCAAGGGAGCTTATCCCCGATGGGGTAGGAACCCAGAGGTAAAATGTCCCCGACATGGGGGTAAATTCAATGCCAATTTCGCGCAAAGTGTCGAGCACCAGCTCTCGCCGTCGCTTATAAATCGCGAGCATCGCCTTAGTTGTTTTTTCTTCGCTGCGAAGCGCGTAACAGCCTGCCAATTGAATGGGATTGAAAATGCCAGAATCGGTATTTTCCTTTACCTTACTCATGGCGGCGATCAATTCGGGATTGCCCAGTGCCATCCCGATACGCCAACCGGTCATGTTGAACGGCTTGGAGAGGGAGTTTAGTTCCACCCCCACCTTCTTGGCATCGGCGGCGGAGAGAAAACTCAATCTTTCCTGTTCACCGAAAACTATTTCTGAATAGGGATTATCGTAGCAAACCGCCACATCGAAATTTTTGGCAAAACTTATTAGCTCGTCGAGAAAACCTTTAGTAGCACAAGCACCGGTGGGGTTGTTGGGATAGTTGAGAAAAATACCTTTGGCACGCCTGGCAATATCGGTAGGAATGTCGGCTAATACCGGTAAGAACCCATTTTTTTCCACTATAGGGATATTGTAAGGTTCTCCGCCTGCCAGCAAGATGCTGGAGCGATAGGCGGGATAACCGGGGTCGCTCATCAAGACGATATCACCGGGATTGACGCAGGCGAGGGTAAAGTGATGGCAGCCTTCTTTCGAGCCGATAAGCCCTAGCACTTCGCTTTTAGGGTCGACGAGAACCCCGTAACGACGCTTATACCAGTCGGCTATGGCTTGGCGAAAGATGAGCATTCCTTTTTCTTCATCGGTGGGATAGCGGTGATTTTCGGGTTTCTTTGCTTCTCTGATAAGCTCTTCGATTACACCAGCGGGGGTGGGCTCCACGGGATCACCAATAGCTAGGCTGATGACATCGACACCTTCTTCCCTTGCCTTGTTTATCTTCTTGCGCAGTTCCATAAATAGATAGGGCGGTATTTTCCCCAATCTTTCGGCTAATTGCATTCTCCCTCCTTTTTTATAAAAGTTACTGTGCTTTTGATTAGGACAGAATGACAATGTGGTTTTTGCCGTTTTTATTATCGAAAACCACAAAGTGCTTGGTTGATTCAGTCGCCTTGTTCGGGAGAACAAAGCACCCTTTTGGCGGTTTCACCTCGGTAAATCAATTTAACCCCACCTTCAAGATATATTTTATCCTCTTTACCATCGGTTTCGTGATAAACATTCAATATTTCACCACTCTGTACCCTGATTCGGACCGGGGACTCTAAGATCTTTTTACGCATTGATATGAGAGCAACAGCAACGGCACCTGTTCCGCAGGCGAGGGTTTCGTCCTCGACACCACGCTCGTAGGTGCGGATGTTGGCAATACCATCGGCGATGCTGGCGAAATTTACATTGGTCCCGACGGGGGCAAAATAATCATGTTTTCTGATACTGCGGCCGATGTTTAAGACATCGCAGTGGCCGAGATCTTCCACAAAATATATGGTGTGGGGAACTCCGGTGTTGACGAAGTCCACTTTTATCTTCTTTTCGCCAAGCATGAGAGGGATGTTTTCTTGGTAGGAATGGGCGGCGGTTAGCCGAATTCTTACCCTTTCTTCGCTAATAATTTGGGCATCGATTATCCCCGCGCCTGTTTCGAAAGACATTGTTTTACCAGCAATTCCCCGACAATATGCTAAAAACGCCGCACACCTGCCGCCGTTGCCACACATATCTGCCAGCGAACCATCGGCATTGTAGAATAACCACCGAAAATCGGCTTTTTGTGAAGGTAACAACACGATAAAACCATCCGCTCCGATAGCGGTGCGCCTTTGACAAAGTATCTGTGCTGTTTTGCTCCAATTTATGCTCCATTCTTTGTCGTTATGGGAGCCATCGCTGTTGTCAACAACGATAAAGTCGTTACCGCTTCCACTTAATTTATAAAATTCCATATTCGACTCCTGTGCGGAGATGTGCCTGCCGTATCCTGGATTTGGCGTGAGCCTTTAGTAAAATGGCGGCGGCATATCTATTTTTTGCTTCTATACGAGCCTTTCTTGTATTTCTTTGACAATTACCCCAGCTTGTTCACCCAACAAATACGCCAGGGGATACCCTTGCAAATACTCATCACTCCAGATGATGTTATACTCGTCGCACAAATTGCGGATATCATTATAACGGGTGCCGAGGGCGCGCTTCTTTATTTCCCAGTCCAGATTATCATCGAAGCGAACATGAATCAGGAGCAAGAACTCCTTTGTGCTATCGTTTAACTCTCGTATGGGGAAAAGTAAAATTGGTTTTCCGTCTGCTTTGCCTTGCCCAATGTAGATGTCCTTTTTGCGGATAATGGTTTTTTTAGTTCCCATCAGCTCTTTCGTGTTTTCGATTCGGGAAGGTATTTGTAGGGATATTCCCGCGCGCCTTGCGATGGTGATGGTCGTGCTGTCTTGATGTTGGGAATTTCTGTCCAAATTCTCTATGTTATAGAGGGTATAGCCGAGAATTTCCGCAATAACTGGTTGTACCCGTAAGATGGCGAGCATGTTACGGCTAACGATAGACTTGTGAGAAAATCCCAGAGAACTTACCAAATCGAAAACTACCCCCGTTGGTTCTAGCTCTTTACGGCTGGTGCCAACCGTTACAGTTTTTGCCTGGTGGCGGATGGCATCCACAGGGCGTGCTAGAGAATCTATGATAGTTTTGAGAGTGGCATCTAAAGACAGCAGAGGGGAAACTTCCTCGAGTGTGCCGAATTCCTCCCAGAAATCATCGATGGGCAGTTTGCCGCTGGCGTATTTCAATAAAATGACAAGATTGATAAGCGCTTTGGTGTCGGCGGCTCTAAAAGCCCCCGCGGCAATCTTTTTTTGTGTCTCTCTAGCAAAGGTGTTTACCAAAACTTTCGTATTTCCATCGTTGATTTGTTCATAAACGCTTTTGTTTGCCAGTTCATGTTCTGATAACAAGGTGTTCAACTTACTGCGGAATCTCTTAAAATGTTGGGCTTCTTCATCTATGTAACAAGCCGCATAGTATCCCCAAAGGTGTCCGGCGATGGTGTTGAGAATAATACTGGCGGGATAAGCGGCATCGACAATAGGAACGATAACATCCGCTATGCCATCGAAGCGCCTTTCTCCCTCATCGGCAAAAACCACAACTTGGGAACGATGTGCCTTGAAGATGGCAACATCCTTTACTATATCCTCTAGGACGCTAGGTGGCATGCCTGCCGCACAAACGATGATGAGCGGTTCGGCGGAGAGATCGATGTGTTTTTTGTTTTCGATTATATCGGTGGAAATAGTTTTGTAGCAAAGTTCGCTGAGTTTAATGCGAATCTCATCGGCAGCAATTTTATTGGGACCAGAACCTACAACTGCCCAATGTGTTGTCCCCTTTACGGCAAGGCGGGCGGCATCTTGCAGTAGTCGATGTTGGGAAAGCAGTTTGGACATTGCGGGGGCGATACTTTCAAGGGCTTTGATTTCTGCCCTTGCTTCCTCGCTCGTTATTTCACCGGCGATAGAAGCCAAACAAAGTCCCAATATGTTGCCTGCCGTAATCTGGGAATAAAAAGCCTTTGTCGAAGCAACGGACATTTCTATATCCCTGCCATTGCTGGTGTAAAAAACACCATCGGACTTTGCCGTTATATCGGACTGGCGGCGGTTTACAATGCTGATAATTACCGCGCCTCGCTCCTTTGCCATTGTTACGGCGCGGTTGGTGTCGGTTGTTGTTCCGGATTGGGTGATAGGGATGACAATGCTTCGTGAAAAATCGCGATCGATGTGGAAGCCACTCAGTTCGGAGGCGATCTTATCGCTGACACGAATACTACTGTTTTGGAAATAGCGTGAGAAAGCATCAGTAATAGCCGCAGCCGCAACCCCTGCTGTTCCATGACCAATTACGAAGATGTCGGTAAAAGTCCTTTGCTTCAAGCCTTGTATAACCCGTGCTGGTAAAATTTCTTCCCCTAGTTGGAAAACAAGGCGAGGGGAGGCAGCATTACCCTCGAAACGATATTTGCCCAAGAGTGTGTTTGTTACCGAACGCGGCGATTCCATTATCTCCTTGAAAAAATAGTGGGGATGCTCGCCGCGATCAATATCGCGGGTGGTTATTTCCGCTTGTTTAGAAGCGTTATTGGTCAGGAGGATGGGTTCACCATCATAAAAACAAGCCTTAATACCCCGCTCGCCGCCTTTTCCCTCTTGGTCGAGAATGAAAATTTGCCCGCTAACGCCGCTGCGGGAACGCGCCTCGCCATCTAGGCGGATAAAGTTTGGTGTAGCCTCGATCAACCCGTAGAGTTCCGAAGAAAATATGTAACCTTGTGGTATTATTCCCACATACAAATTCTGTCCACTTCCTCGCTGAGCAAGAAATACTTTGCCGGGTGCCGCCATATTGGTCATTACAATTGCGTGGGAGCCGGCAAATGCGTTTAGCGCCAAGCGAAAAGCCACTTCGATGCTGTTTCCCTCACCAATTAAGGTGTCTATTAGCAAAGGGATTATTTTGGTGTCGGTGGAGATGCTAGGAGCGATTAGGGTTTTACCCTTTTCTATTTGATTGCGTAGGGAGGAATGATTATCGATATCGCCGTTGAGAACCACACTCATGGGGGAAAAGCGCCTTTCGGAAAGGGTGTAATTGTTGAGCGGATGGCAGTTTTCCTCCGATATTGCCCCTACCGAAGCCCAACGGGTGTGCGAAAGAACCACTTCATTTTGCGTTTTCCAATTGGCAAAAATGTGCAGCAGTGCATCTTTGGTAATATACTCTCGCAATTCGCGAACATTTTTCCCTAACTCACCGACGATGGAGAAAGTTTTGTAAATAAAAGCGATGCTTGTCTGCTGATTATCTTTGCTGGGGAAGATCTGAATGGTGCCGTTTTTAGCATCGGCAGGGAGTGCCCTGTTTTGTAATTCATTTTCGAGCCCCTGTTGGGTGATTTCAGCCAACACCTTTTCCCAATTGCTTTGGGAAAAGGTGAAGCTTATTTCGATACCTGCCGAGTCTCGCCCCCGTACTTCCAGACGATCGATGCTGTTTAGAACGAGGTTGATCTGTGCGAATTTTTCTATCGCTGTCAATGAAGCATTTCTGCCAGCAAGGTTTAGAATGGTGGGGAGATTGGCAAGGATGTCTTTTTTTAGCGCCCAAAGCGCATCTTCCATTATGATTATCTTCCCATTCAATCTTTCCCAATCGTTACTGCCGATGTTTCCCGCCTCTTGGCTGCGGTAATTTTTCGTTTTTATAAGCACCTTTTCGAGTTGCTCGGCGATTTTTTGCAATTTTTTGTGGAGGTTGTCGTTGGTGATAATGTTGGTGATATGTCTATTGGTGCGCAAAGAGATGATTTCCGCAAATGTTTGGGTGAGGACTTCATTATAGTTACTTGTGGGAAGGATTGCGGCGGAGGCTATCTGGGCGATGTTTTTAGATAAGCTGGAGATAGAGACGGCAGTGTCTGGGGAAGATTCTAGTTTGATGTTCAATATCCCCGTAATACCACAATATAAGATGTTCGGATAATAAGGGAAAAAAATTAGAGCAGGAGCACTGACGAAACTGGGATTGCAGAAAAAATAAAAGCGCGGGCGGCGCCACTGCCGTGCCGCTGCCAATTTATCGAGAAATAATTTAATAGCTAGGCGAAGCAGCCTAGAAACGCCGTGTTTCAATCTAAGCGAAAGAAAATAAAAGTCCAAAACACAACCTCGTTCTTTGTTTGTTTTGTAAAAGCCCCTGCTCGACTGTTTACGCCTTCTCTCCCTGTCGCCTATTGGCAGGAGAGCTAAGATATTGAGAGCTTTGCATAATACAACAAGCTCACCAATGCGTTATTCCCGCGAAAGCGGGAATCCAGTATAATCAATACATTGACAGCTTGACGAGCAAGCCAAGAATGCTAAAGACTTAATCGTTCAAAGGTCTCATATTCTAATTCTATAAAGTGCAGAAGGTAGTTAGAGCGTTTTTGCCCACTTCTTCGACGATGTTCGTCAACCAATCACTGCCCTGCTTTACCGTTGTCGAATCGAGCTTTTTGATTACGCTGATATAACTTTCCCAAGGGGCAGCTTCGGCAATGGTGGCAATGAATTTTTGTGCTTGTAGTGAGTTTGCCTTGGAGAGGGGGGGAGCATCGAGATAGGCTGCCACCTTTGCGAAGTTAGCGATGAAATTATCTTGAGCGCGCAAGGTCGCTGCATCGAGGACATGCGTTGCCCTTTCTCTGCCTGCCATTGCCTTTGCGCAAAGCCCCTGTAAGCGTAATATTCTTTCGGCAATTGCCCGCTTTAAAATTTCAGCGGCGCTTAGTGAAAAAAGTGTCCCGTATTCATCATTTTGCCAAAACAGGCTACGTACCTGTGCGTACCACTCTTTTAGGGCAATTAAATTGGCTATGTAATTTATGTTGTTTTCAGCGATGCTCCTAAATCTCTTATAGATACCCTGTTGAAATTCGCCAGGGTTTCCTATGTGGGAACGGGAGCCTGATTCCCCCCGCCAAATGGTTCCCGCGGGGAGAGTGCTACCGTAGTCGAGCCGTGCTGGTCCGACGATGCCGCCTTGACCCCCTAAAAAAATTGCCGATTCGCGAAGCATAACACCTCTGGGGACATCGCCGAGAAGTGAGGGGGTAGCTTTGTCCTGATGGGGGGTAAAATTGAAATGGATATAGGAGCTTCCTACTTCACTATGCAAGGTGCGGGAGGTACCGCCAGCTAGAAGGCAATCACAAAAATTGACGAGGCTTCCCAAAGTTACGAAGGGGAAGAGTATGGTGTGCTTCAAACCAACGCTATGGGCGCAAGAAGCCTCTTCTTCGATAATGCAACACTCCCTGATATGGGCACCGCTACCGATGCTGGAGCCTTCTAAAAATAGGGAGTTGCTAAAGAATCCACCTTTGAGTTGGACATTTTTACCGATGCAACAATCGATTACCGTTGCCGGTCCTTCCTGTCCGATGAGTGCTCCCGTGGCGATGGTTGTTTTTTCACCGTGTAAACGGGTAAAGGGATACAAACAAGAGCCAGCGGCAATTTGTTCTGGTAGGACATCAGCGTCGATATAAACCTGTGTGGGGGAAATTATCTTTACCCCTTTTGCTTGCAGTATCCTTACCTTGTCCTTTGTTTCCATATATCGAAATCTTTTGTGTAATGCCCCTTGTGAAAGCTAAAAGGAGGGCGAGAAACGAAGCATAGTTTTTTTCGAATTTCTCTTACTACTAATTTCGACAGGCAATTAATGCGCTATTTTTCGCCTTTTTTATCGATACCCAGACGGGTCATTTTTGCCTGTAGGGAATTTCTGCTGATACCTAGATAGAGCGCCGCTTTGCTTTTGATGTTGTCATTGCGCTTCAAGGCAATCCTGATCATGGCACTTTCTACCATTGCCAAAATGCTATCATAAACGGGACCAGATGAATGTGGCTCTGTCAAAAATGTAATTAAATCGGCAACATGTTTTTCTATACTTTTTTCTATACTGGTTGGTGCTTTGATTTGGTGCTCGTTCGACATTAATAAACTCATAATCCTAGATATAGTATTTAAAATATAAGATAAGCGCTATAACCGTTCCTGCGATAAGCGCGGCAACAATATCACCGTAGTTCTTGACTGGTGTTTCGAGGCTATTTTTGAGAGCGGCGCTTACCTTTTCTTCGGTAACCCGCTCTTTGATCATACCCGCACATTCATACACATCATTGTAAGCGTTGGAGAAAAAATTAAAGCCGTTCTTTTCGGCGTTTATTATGAAGTATGCTCGTTTACGGAGGAGCAAGATATCGAAATCGGTGATGTCTTCCCAAGGAATGGTACGTTTTTTGAAGAATTTGCGGATGGTGAGCCCTTTGTGAGCAACGATGAGACGCCTCTGGCTCATCTCCCAGAGGGTGTAGGCAAGCACTAAGGTAAAGAAGCCCGACATGAGTGTTTGTAAAAGACCACTTTCGAACACGATGGTGCAGGCAAACAGCGCAACCAACAACAACAAATCCAGCGCCAAGACAACTATCGATACCCTGTTTATTCTAAATTCTCGTGTTAACACTTGCCTTCCTTTCTCTCATATACCCCACTCTTGCCGCCCTTTTTGGAGAGCAATTTTATTTCTCCAATTATCATCTCTTTATCGACCGCTTTACACATATCATAGATAGTCAGCCCTGCCACTGCCACCGCGGTTAGCGCCTCCATTTCTACACCAGTTTTCCCGACACTTTTAGACTTTGCCGTTATATTTACTTCTCCGCGCTCGGCATCGACGACGATTTCCACATCGATGGCGGTTAACTCCAGGGGATGGCAAAGAGGAATTAAAGCGGAGACCTTTTTCGCTGCCATGATACCGGCAATAACAGCGGTGTTGATAACATCCCCCTTAGCGAGGGATTTCTCGTCGATCAATTGGGCAGTGGTGCTTTTCATGGATACTTTTCCCGAAGCGATTGCTTCGCGCAAGGAGGCGTCTTTGGCGGCTACATCGACCATTTTCACCTTGCCGCTGTGATCGACATGGGAAAGTTGCGCTGGTGTTTTAGGGGATGAAGATGGAGACATTTCGAGCTTTGCGAAGCTTACCTTTCCAATATAATTGGGGCATTGCCGCTAACATAATGATAACGAGAGCGTCAAGGAACAAAGGTGTGTGGGAAGAGAAGCCGTGCCAAAATGCCCTCTTGTAATACGAGTGCCGCTGGTGTAGCAGCCCAAAAGAACGGGAGGTGGCTTAAGTATGAGGTTGTTTTTAAGTGGCATTGTTGGCTCGATACTGAGTCTTGTTTGTCTATTTTATTGGTGGGGCGCAATTATAACCATCATCAAAGTGCTCATAACGATTTTTTTCATAGCTGCCAGTGCTCTAGCGCTGTTCTTGGGCTATGAAGAGATCCGTGCCAACATCGAAGCCGAGCGCCTCGCCCAAAAAGAACAACAGGAAGCGGAAGACACTTCGGATGTGTCTTGATTTAGATTAGTCTTCGCTCTTGTCCTCTTATCCCCCCTCTTTTCTTGTATGGCTTCAGTTTCTAATCGGGAAAGAGGATAGAAGGAGGGGCTGTTGGAAGGGAAGGTGGGGATAGTCCTTTGGTGCTGCTCCTACTCTCTGGCTTTCTTTCCTGCTTTGGATGTCATTTCCTGTCGCCCTTTGGTTCTTCCTGAGAAGGCTTTGCCAACAGGTAACGGATAGCCATTGTCGTCAAGGTGAAGCTAAAGCAAATCAGCAATGTAGTTTCGGATATCGTGTGGGCAAGAGCGGCGCCCAAGTAAGAGCCAACGAAAATACCCGGCATCAATCTTGCCACCACTCTAACAACGATATTGCCTGCTCTCCAATGGGCATAGGCGCCAACGATACCCGTAGGAACCATTATCAACAAGGCTGTGCCTTGGGCAGCCACTTGGCTCATCCCCATAAAGGCCACCATTCCTGCAACCATGATACCGCCACTTCCAACACCTAACAGTCCTGACAAGAATCCACTTATCAAGCCAATGCCGAGCAACACCAAGAACCCCTCGATGGTGCCAGGAGCACCAATTATCGTGAATAGATATGGTTTTGATAAGAGCAAGAGGACGGATAGCAGCAAAAATCCCCCAAATAGTTTTTTCAATTTCCATTCTGGTTGGGAGTTGCAATACTTAACTCCCTTCAAGGAGGCGGCAATTGCCGTAACGGTTATTATACCCGCCATTGTATAGTTTATTGTGCCATAGGTATGATAAGCAAAAGCACCGGTAGCTCCAGAAATTATGATCGCCGCGAGGCTTGTCCCATAGGCTTGTTTTTGAGAGAACCCAAGAAGGAAGGTCAAAAGCGGGATAGTTACCAAGCCTCCACCAATTCCGAGTAAGGCACTGAAAATACCCGCCAATAAACCGGTAACTAAAGTTTTGAGAAGCATCGCGCTTGCGCATTTCCCTTTTGTTTTCCTATTTTCCATCAGCTTTTTACCTATTACAACAATGTATTTCCGGGTTGTTCTACAAGGCGATATTTCCACCAGAATCCTTTGCTTCCTGTATTTTGATTAGAATACGCAATTCCGAAAAAATGCGCCGAGCTTTTGCCCCCTTGGAGAAGCGATGGACTAAAGTCAAGCAAGCAATCTAGGGCTTGCGAACATCTTCCCCTTGGCTACAACAACAACCTAAATAACCCATTGACTATTAATGGCATTTGTAGCAGACGGGCGCGCGCTTGGTCAGGGAGATGGAGGTTTTTAAGAAAATGAATTTGTTGGAATTGGTCGAAAAAGAGCAAGTTAGGGCGGATATTCCCGATTTTAAATCCGGCGACACCTTGAAAGTGTTCGTTAAGATAATCGAAGGGCAAAAGCAGAGGATTCAGGTGTTCGAAGGTGTGGTCATCCGTAAATCACGGGGTGCCAGCCGGGCAAGTTTCACGGTGCGTAAAATATCCTACAATGTTGGTGTGGAAAGGACATTTCCCACCAATTCTCCTATTATCGATAAAATCGAGGTTGTTTCTCGCGGCAAGGTGCGTCGCGCCCGTCTTTATTATCTACGCGCTTTGAGGGGCAAAAAGGCTAAGATCAAAGAAGAAGGTTGGGCGAGATAAAACTCGGGAATACTAGGTGATGTATCCCACCAGCCATTTGGAAGATGAAGCCTACCGACAGGGTTATTTTTCCGTAGCCGGTGTCGATGAAGCGGGAAGGGGTGCTCTTGCCGGTCCAGTGGTAGCAGCGGCGGTTATTCTTCCTCGTGGTTATCGAAGCGCAATAATCAACGACTCCAAGAAACTATCTCAGCGGCAAAGAGAAATCTGTGCCACTTCCATCTTCGCAACGGCGATTGCCATCGGTGTGGGGATAGTGGAAGCGGCAACCATCGATGAGATAAATATCTTACAAGCCAGCCTCTTGGCGATGAAAAAAGCACTTACAACTCTAGAAACCCGCCCTGATTTTATCATCGTCGATGGCAAGCAAACGATCGACATTCCAATTTCCCAAAAAGCGGTGGTAAGCGGCGATGCCCAGTGTCTATCTTGCGCGGCGGCTTCTATAATCGCCAAAACAACACGCGACAAGCTCATGTGGGACTATCACCGCCAGTTTCCCCAATATGGCTTTGCGGAAAACAAAGGCTATGGCACCACTCAACATCGCCACGCCCTTCGCATTTGGGGGCAAACATCAATCCACCGTCGCTCCTTCAAGCTCAAAGATAGGCTTGATGATGTTCAGCAAAATTTAGGGATAACTTGAATATGGACAAGCGCAAAGCGGTTGGGAAACGCGGCGAGGATGTTGCCTGCCAATACCTACTGACGAAGGGCTATAAGCTGTTGGAAAAAAACTATACCTGCCCTTTAGGGGAGATCGACATTGTGGCGCAGGTAGGGAAGACCATCGTTTTCGTGGAAGTTCGCAGCATCAGCACCCTGCGCTTTGGCCCCGCCTCTCTTTCCGTTGATAGACGCAAACAGAAAAAACTCTCGCAGCTTTCCCTCTATTATTTGCAGAAGAAAGGGCTGCTGAACGAAAATGCCCGTTTCGATGTTGTTAGTGTGAATTTTTCAGAAAACGAGCCGCATGTCGAATTGTTCCCCAATGCCTTCGATTGGCAGGAGGCGTAGCCATAAATAATATCCCGTTCTTATCCAGAGGGTAGCTTTTAGTAGCGCTATGGGGAATCGCCGAAGCGCATCTTTCTTTCCTCGGCACTCAGTAAACATCCGCATAGGCATCGTTTGGTGCATTTGCCATCACAAGGCTCAGCGTGAACGGTTATATTCGTATTTGCTAGTAAACCTTTTATATCGGAAGAAATTTTTTTGCCGATATGGTGTGCTTCCGTAACACTCATCGTTTCTCTTACCTGGATGTGAAATTCCAAGAAACGAGAATCCCCCGCTTTTCTCGTTCGCAACTGATGATAGCCACTGATTTGAGGATAATATCTCACTATACTGTCTTTGATTAGAGCCTCTTCTGCCTCCGGGAGTGCCGTATCGAGCAATCCGCCTATTGCCTCTTTTGTTAGATTATACGCCGCCTTGATGATGAAAATTGCCACCAGAATTGCCACAACGGGGTCGATCCATAAGAGGTTGGTCTGTGTTAGCATCTTCGAGCCGAGCCAGATGGCAAGCATTGCTATCATGACTCCCGCCGATGTGAAGATATCCACCCGCAAATGCCAGGCATCGGCGAGCAAAGCGAGGGAATCGGTTTCGGTACCAACCTTGAAGAGCTTTTGGGAAACGAAGGTGTTCAGCGCAACAGAAACAAGCATGATGGCGAATCCCCAAAATGCGCCGTGCATTGGTTCAGGAGAGGATAACTTTTTGATAGATTCGAATATTATCCATCCCGCCGCGAAGAATATGAGCAGCGCTTCGATACTTCCCGAGATGTTTTCTATTTTTCCATGTCCGTATTTGTGTCCCTCATCGGCAGGAATCCCTGCTGTTTTTACGGCAAAAAGGGCAATGAACGAAGCAAGCAGATCGACGCCGGAATGGAGTGCTTCAGAAAGCACCGCAACAGAACCGATGCTGATGCCGACGGCGATTTTCCCTAGGGTTAGTAATGCGTTGGAAGCAATGGAAAGCATAGCCACCCTAGTTTTACGCCTTGTGTTATCCATTTTTCTCTCTCGTAGATTGTTTGTCATTTCGTTGATAGACTTCCAAGGATTTGCAATTTATCAAAAGCAGTGCCGCCAGTTATCGGTAAGCTGCTCTGGACATTTGGGATGAGTGATATGAAAGTGCTTTTGTCGGTCATCCGCTCACCCTTTACAAGTGCAGCACTTCCCGCACTTGAGTATTTCCGGAAAGTCATTGGGTTGGCTTAGCATTGCCATTAGCCCCTCCCTGCTGATTTAATTAGCCGCAGCAGACCGGGAGCGACATTCCACTGGTGAGAGTCGTCGGTGACTATGCCGACGGTTTTTTGGTTGAGGCGCACCACGCTGCCTTGCAGCATCCTACCATCTGGAGTCTGAAAGCCGACCCGATCACCTTTGGTAAAGCTGGTCATCAGGGTGGTGGCACGGGCTTGGGAAATGAGCTTGAGGCGCTCAACGATCAGACGGTTGAGGAAAAGCAAATCATCTTCATTCAAGCGCTTAATTGTCTCGACAGCGGACACCCGGTCGATGATCTTGAGGCTGCTGGGCTTCATGGTTTAAACCTCCCCGGCTCGTTTTATCTTCCGAGCTTTTATATTCTAAAAACCATAGGATGCACGGTAAGCATCTAAAACCGAAATATAACATCTGGCATGTGGCGTGCAACTTGAAATTTGCAGCAGTTCTGATGTTTTCAAAAGTGTTTCGGCAAGTAAATTCCGTAGAAGGAGTCCGGATAATTCAGATTCGTCATCACCGCAGCGTCCGTTTCCATTCGAGTTTAGGATAAACCCCAGCAGGGACGGGGTCGCCATACCTGCGAAAGCAGGTATCCAGTATAATCAATAGGTTGATTCGATATACATTTAAATAAACCCTCTCGTGATTACTATCCTGAGAGCTTTGCATAATACAATAAGCTCACCGATGCGTCATTCCCGCATTCACCACCGTCATTCCCGCATTTTCCCCCCGTCATTCCCGCTTTCCCCACCGTCATTCCCGCATTTTCCCACCGTCATTCCCGCATTTTCCCACCGTCATTCCCGCATTTTCTCCCGTCATTCCCGCATTTTCTCCCGTCATTCCCGCATTCCCCCGTCATTCCCGCATTCCCCCG